>ENA-OQBJ01000277-OQBJ01000277.1-human-gut-metagenome-genome-assembly--contig:-NODE-277-length-27859-cov-3.145500_pt1 | contig 27859 bp, 31 predicted proteins | sample MGYA00242743_ERZ504545 | MGnify/ENA primary metagenome ERZ504545 (study PRJEB26092, sample SAMD00036252) | human gut metagenome | host: Homo sapiens | study: EMG produced TPA metagenomics assembly of...
AAGCCGCAACTGCGCGAAGCGGCTTACAAAATGGCGCCCGCAGCGCTTTCCTCTCGCCATCGCAGCGATGCTTTATAACTCCCGAGGCGGGAGCCCGGAGCCCGCCTGTAAGGCGAAGCCGATCACAGGCAGAACCCTGCCAGCCCAGGGCGTCAGCCCGGAGGCTGGCTCAACCCTCGCCCGCGAAAGCGGCGTCAACCTTCGGGAATACAGGTAAGCACCGTAGTGTCACTTAGTGCCCTTGAAAGAGCGCCGCATATGATATAATTATAACGATACATAAAGCAAAGGAGAGGAGGAAAACATGGGACCTTCTGATGTGTTGAAGCGGTACTTCGGCTATGACGCTTTCCGACCCCGGCAGCGGGAAGTGATTGATGCCATTGTCAAAGGAGAAGATGTGATGGCCATCATGCCTACGGGAGCCGGAAAATCCATCTGCTTCCAGATTCCCGCCCTCCTTTTTCCCCATGGCACCATCATCATTTCGCCCCTGATTTCCCTCATGAAGGACCAGGTGGAGACGCTGACGGAGCAGGGGATTCCGGCATCCTTTGTGAACAGCACCATTCCCTATGAAGAGTCCATCGAGCGCCTCCGGAATCTGTACCGGGGGAAGATCAAACTCCTCTACATGGCGCCGGAAAAGCTGGAGCCTTCCTATTTCACCCAGTGCCTGGCCCAGGTGCCTCTTTCCATGATCGTCATTGACGAGGCCCACTGCGTGTCCCAGTGGGGCCACGATTTCCGTCCCTCCTATCGAAAGATCAAAGATTTCATTGATTCCCTTCCCCGCCGTCCGGTGGTGACCGCCTTTACTGCCACGGCCACGCCGCTGGTGGAGGCGGACATGAAGGAGAGCCTGGGACTGGAGAAGGCCCGGGTGTTCCGCACGGGACTGGACAGGCCGAACCTGTCTTTCCGGGTTATCCAGGGGGCGGCGAAGGAGGATTTCATCCTCCGCTATGTGAAGAGTCACAAGAAGGAAAGCGGCATTATTTACTGCGCCACCAGGAAAGCGGTGGATACGGTGTATGACCTGCTCCGCCGGCGGGGCATCAATGCAGGCCGCTACCACGCAGGCATGGAAGATGAAGACCGCCGCCAGGCCCAGGAAGATTTTTCCTTTGATAATGTGACGGTCATGGTGGCTACCAATGCCTTCGGCATGGGCATCGACAAGAGCAATGTGCGCTATGTGATTCATTACCAGATGCCCAAAAGTCTGGAAGCCTACTATCAGGAAGCCGGCAGGGCCGGCAGAGACGGGGCCAAGTCCGAGTGCATCCTCCTTTACAGCGGACAGGATGCCGGCATCCAGCGATACCTCATCGAACAGGGAAATCAGGATGAGGACCAGCGAAAAATGGACTATCACCGGCTGAACGCCATGGTGGATTACTGCCAGACCACTTCCTGCCTTCGGAATTTCATTCTTGCCTATTTTGGCGAAAAGGTGACAGAGCCCTGCGGCCACTGCGGCAACTGCGAAAGCGGGAAAGGCAGGGTGGATATCACCGACATGGCGGTGCTGGTTTTCAAAACCATCCGCTCCCTTCATGAAAGGTTCGGCGCTTCCCTCATTGCCGACGTACTTCATGGCAGCCATTCCCGTGCGATTGTGGAAAGGAAACTGGAGGATACGCCGACCTACGGGAAGCTGTCCTTTGAAAAGGCGTCCCATATCAAGAGCGCATTGAACAATTTCATCGCCGACGGCTATCTCCAGCGGGAAGGGGAGCCCTATGCGGTGCTGAAGCTCACCGACAAAGCCCGGCAGGTGCTTGCAGGCAGGGAAAAGGTATACGGCCTTGCTTTCGGCGCTGAAAGCGTCATGGCCGACGCGGCGGTGGAAAAGAGGATCGATCGGAATCCGGTCCGGCGGGGCGGCCTTTTCGAAAAACTCAGAAAGCTGCGCACCCTTATTGCCAGGGAAGAACAGGTACCGCCTTTTGTGGTATTTTCCGATGCCACTCTGGAAGATATGGCGGCGGTGAAGCCAAAGAACCTGGAAGACATGGGAAAGGTGCATGGCGTGGGCGCCTTCAAGCTGGAAAAGTACGGCGCCCGGTTCCTGGAAGTGCTGCTGGATCAGAATGAGGAGGAAGAAAAGGAAGAGGAAACGGACAGTCATGAGGACAGCGCCCTTCTGGAGGAGCTGAAAAATCTGCGGCGCCGTATGGCCGGCGAGGTGCACAAGGCGCCCAAGTCTATTTTCTCCGATGAAATCCTTTCTTCCATGGTGCTCCAGCGGCCAGGGACTTTGGAGGAATTAAAGCGCATCCGGGGCATCGGCTCTAAAAAGGCGGCGGCCTACGGCATGCCCTTCCTTCGTCTGCTGGGAAACAGTGCGCCGACGGCTCAGCCGGTGCCGGTGGATATCAGGCAGAGCGCCTGTTTCCTTTTCCTGAGAAAGGTAAGGGACCGGCTGGCAGGCGGGAGGAAGGGGGATGCCTTCTTCTCCGACGAAAGCCTTCACCGCCTCGCTTCCGGCGACAGCTCCGTGCTTTCATCCCTTTCCGAAAGGGATGCGGCGGAATTCAGGAAAGCCTGGAAACTTATAAAAAGATAAGAAGCTGCTGAGAGGGCGCATCATTCCGGTGGGCGCTGTCAGCCTTAGAAAATGCAAATACAACTAGAAACAGGAAAGTGAAACTTTCTATATAACCATCACAAAGGAGGACCTATGAGCCTTGCAGATAAAGAATACCTGGGAATTGTAAAGAATATCCTGGAAAAGGGAAAGCTGGGACAGAACCGCACCGGTATGCCGGCCTACAAGCTGCCCCACCAGATCATGCAGTTTGACCTGGAAAAGGAATTTCCTATCCTTACCACCAAATTCGTGGCTTTTAAGACGGCGGTGAAGGAAATCCTCTGGATATGGCAGAAGCAGTCCAACGATGTGCGGCTTCTCCAGAAATGGAACTGCCATATCTGGGACGAATGGATGAGGGAAGACGGCACCATCGGCAAGGCCTACGGCTACCAGCTGGCCAAGTATCACCAGGTGGACACCCTGCTGAAGACACTGAAGGAGGACCCCCAGAGCCGCCGCATGGTGGTGGACCTCTGGAACGCCGGTGACCTGCCGGACATGGCTCTCTATCCCTGCGCCTTCCTCACCATGTGGGATGTGTCCGATGAAGGGAAGCTGAACTGCATGCTGGTGCAGCGGAGCGGCGATATGGGCCTGGGAGTACCTTTCAACATGGCCCAGTATGCAGCGCTGATCTGTATGATTGCCCAGGTGAGCGGTCTTAAGCCCGGCCTTTTCACCCATGTCATCAATAACGCCCATATTTATGAAAACCATGCGGAGGCTCTGCAGATGCAGCTGAAGCGCCTGCCTGAGGCCTATGAAGCGCCGAAGCTGGTGCTGAATCCGGAAATTCACGATTTCTATGATTTCCAGCCCGAAGACATTGTGCTGGTAAATTATAAACATCACGACAAAATCGCCATGGAGGTATCGGTATGAGCCTTTCCATCATTGTGGCCCGGGCGGAAAACGGAGTCATCGGGAAGGACAACCGCCTGATCTGGCATCTGTCCGATGATTTGAAGCGGTTCAAATCCCTCACCATGGGTCATGCCATCATCATGGGCCGGAAGACCTTTGAAAGCCTGCCCAAAGTGCTGCCGGGACGGGTGCACTATGTGCTCACGGGCAGCAGGGACTATGAAGCGCCGGAGGGGGTGCGCCTTTTCCACAGCGTGGAGGAGCTCCTCCACGCCCTGCCGGAGGATGAAAATTTCGTCATCGGCGGCGAGCATATGTACAAGGAAATGCTTCCCTATGCCGATACCCTCTATATTACGGAAATTCGGAAATCCTATGAGGGCGATGCCTTCTTCCCCGACTTTGACGGGAAGGAATGGGAGCTTGTGGAAAAAGAAGCAGTACCGGGGGACATTCCCCATGATTTCTGTACCTATAAAAGAATCAAAAAGTAAGAAGGGATACTATGAGAATTGCAGTTCGTTATTACAGCCGCGGCGGTTCCACGGAAAAGGCAGCCAGAGCCATTGCCCGGGAAGCGGGAGAAAGGGCGGAAACCACAGATAAGCCCCTGGACAAGAGGGTGGACCTCCTTTTCATCGGCAGCGGCATTTATAAAGGCCATATTGACGGCCATGTGAAGGATTTCATCGAAAGCCTTTCGCCGGACAAGGTGGGCAAGGCCGTTTTCTTCAGCACTGCATGATGGGCGGTGGAAAGAGCGATGAAGAGGTGAGAAAGCTCCTGGAAAAGAAGGGGATTCCCATGGACACCAGGACCTTCCACTGTCACGGACAGTTCCTCTTCTTCCATAGAGGCCATCCGGACCGGAAGGACCTTCTGGATGCGGAAATCTTTGCCAAGAAGATCATAAGGAAATAAGAAAAGGAAAGCGCACTTCTCGGAGGGGCGCTTTTTTTATTGGAGAAATTCCAAGATTACGTGGCAGGCAAGAAGGAAATTTTGCTGGTCTATCTTAACTATACATTCAGTATATCGAATTTATTAAATTAAATATAGAGTATTTAAATTTTAGTAAATTCTACAATTAATAATGCCCTAATTATCAAAAGTAACTTAAAAAATATAAATACGGTATACCATATAAAAATATTTTGGCATATTGACTAATAGGTTATGGGCGGCTTATTATATGTCTGCGATAACGAAAAGAATTATCAAATAGCGGAAAGCGGTGCGGCCTGCATCAGGGCGCCTGCTTTCCTGAAAGAAATGGGGTGAAGGGTATGATGCCTCTTGTTTTTGCCAAAGAAGGGGAAACCGTCACCATCCGCCGCATAGGCGGGCGGGATGATGTGCGTCAGCATCTGGCGGAACTGGGGTTCGTAGTAGATTCACCGGTTCTGATTGTGAGTCATATGGCAGGAAACCTGATTGTTCAGGTGAAAGGCAGCCGGGTGGCTCTGGATCGATCCATGGCACAGAAGATATTTTACTGAAAGAGGGATAACAGATGAAAACATTAAGAGATGTACCGGTAGGCGCCAAGCCTGGTGAAGCGGATTCACGGCGAAGGACCTCTCCGCCGCCGCATTATGGATATGGGCATCACCAAGGTACGGAAGTGTATGTACGCAAGGTGGCGCCGCTGGGAGATCCGGTGGAGCTTACGGTCAGAGGCTATGAACTTTCCATTCGTAAAAATGAAGCGGAAGCTGTAGAAGTAGAACCATAATCAAAAAATGAGAGGAGAAGCTGGTATGGCTATCAGAATTGCCCTGGCGGGCAACCCGAACTGCGGTAAAACGACCTTATTTAATGAACTCACCGGCAGTTCCCAGTATGTGGGAAACTGGCCCGGCGTTACAGTAGAAAAGAAGGACGGTATCCTGAAGGGACACAAAGATGTGATCATCCAGGATCTGCCCGGTATTTATTCCCTTTCTCCCTACACCATGGAAGAAAAGGTGGCCAGAAACTACCTGGTCAATGAACAGCCTGATGCCATTCTGAACATCATCGATGGCACGAACCTGGAAAGAAACCTCTATCTTTCCACCCAGCTTATCGAAATCGGACTGCCTGTGGTGATGGCAGTGAACATGATGGACCTGGTGAAAAAGAACGGGGATGCCATTGATGTGAAAAAGATGGCGGAAGAACTGGGCTGTGAAGTGGTAGAAATTTCCGCCCTCCAGGGAAAGGGCTGCATGGAAGCGGCAGAAAAGGCGATGGCCGCAGCGAAAGCCAAAAGAACAGTTCACCTGCCTTCCGTATTCACCGGCAGCGTGGAGCATGCCATCGCCCATATCGAAGAAACCATTGCGCCGAAGGTGGAGGACCGTTTCCTCCGCTGGTATGCCATCAAAGTATTCGAACGGGACGAAGATGCCACCGGCGCCCTGCAGCTGGACCCCAAAACCATGAGCCATCTGGAAGGCCATATCAAGGACTGCGAAGATGAACTGGATGACGATTCCGAATCCATTATCATCAACCAGCGGTATGCCTATATTGCCAAAATTATTGACGGCGTACTGAAGAGAAAAACCGCGGCCCACACCATGACCGTTTCCGATAAGATCGACCGGGTGGTGACAAACCGTATCCTGGCCCTGCCGATTTTCTTCCTCATTATGACGGCAGTTTATTTCATTTCCTGCTCCCTCATCGGCGGACCGGTGACAGACTGGGTGAATGATGATTTCTTCGGCGGTATCGTTACTGACGCCGCATCGGACCTGCTGGAAGCCATTGAAGCGCCGGACTGGTTGGAAAGCCTTCTGGTAGATGGCATCATCGGCGGCGTAGGCACGGTGCTTGGCTTCGTGCCCCAGATCTTAAGTATTTTCTTCTTCCTCTCCCTTCTGGAAGATTCCGGTTACATGGCCCGGGTAGCCTTCATTATGGACAGGATTTTCAGGAAATTCGGACTTTCCGGTAAATCCTTCATTCCTATCCTGGTGGGCAGCGGCTGCGGCGTGCCGGCAGTCATGGCTACCAGGACCATTGAGGACCAGCGGGACCGCCGCATGACCATCATGCTCTGCACCTTCATCCCCTGCTCCGCCAAGGCTGTCATCATTGCCATGATTACCTCCACCTTCTTCCCGGACTCCGTGCTCATGGCGCCGTCCATGTACTTCCTGGGCATTGCCGTCATCGTGCTGGCAGGCATTGCATTGAAGAAAACATCCATCTTTGCCGGCGACCCGGCTCCCTTCGTCATGGAACTGCCGGCTTACCACATTCCGTCCATGAAGGGCGTACTGATTCATATGTGGGAAAGAGCCCGGGGTTTCATCATTAAAGCAGGCACCATTATTTTCGCTGTATGCGTGATCATCTGGTTCTTCTCCTCTTTCAACATCACCATGGATATGGTAGATGATATTGAAGACTCCATGCTGGCAGGCTTCGGCCATCTGATTTCCTGGATCTTCGCGCCCCTGGGCCTGGGCGACTGGAAAGGCGCTGTGGCCGTCATTTCTGCAGAAATGGCAAAGGAAGACGCCATCGGTACCCTGGCTGTGCTGAACGGTGTAGCCAAGGATGCAGAAGATGAAGCTGTGATGGCCGGCATTTCCGGTATGTTTACACCCATTGCCGCCTTCTCCTACATGATTCTGAACCTCTTCGACCCGCCCTGCATCGTGGCCATGGCCACCATTGCCAGGGAAATGGGCGACAGGAAATGGGCAGCTCTGGCTATCGGCTTCCAGGTCATCCTGGGCTACTCCCTGGCCTTCATTGCCTACAACCTGGGCGGCTGGCTCTTCTATGGATTTGCCTTCGGCTTTGCCCAGATTCTGGCCATCGCCCTCTGCCTTGTGGGCCTCTACTTCATCCTGCGCCCGGCACCAAAGGTCAGGGATGAAGGGGTAGAAGCGCCGGCGCCAAGGCGTGAGATCGTTTGAAAATCAGAGGGAACCTGTATTCCCGAAGAAAGGAAGGATATCCATGAGTATTGGCACTTACGCAGTACTGGCTGTCATTGCCATCGGCTTCGTTCTGGCCTGCCGTCATATTTACCGGGTTACCCTGGGCGGCGGCAGCTGCTGCGGCGGTGGGGACGGGGAATGTCCTGCCTGCCGTGCCAGGAAGATGAAACTTCATGGCGGGCTGAAAAAAGAATAAATAAAAGGGCTGTGAAGAAATGAAAATCATTTCATCGCAGCCCTTTTTATGAGGGAAAAACAGGAAACCGCAGCCGCCCCTGCCACCGCAAGGAAAAATGAGAAACGTAGAAGGTCTTCTTTTGATGGGCTGACCGCTGCTCCTATGACACAGAACCCCAATCCCGTAACGCTGACTTTATGTTCATCGCCCGTAAGGGCGATACCACAACCCTCGGGCCCGCAGGCCCGTCAAACTTAAGAACCCTCCGGCCCATAGGGGCCGGTCAATCTTAAGAACCTTTTTCACAACCTTTTTCTACAACTCTTCTACACAACCTGCGGCGGAGCGCGCCCCTTTAGGATAGCAGGAACTGCCTCATCCGGCCTTTCGGCAGGCGGCGCGGAAGTCCTGGGCGTCATGTGGAAGGTGCGGCTGAACAGTTTGGCAAAGTAGCTCTGGCTGGAAAAGCCGCAGGTATAGGCAATGTCTGCAATGGGCGTGTCCTGGTATTCCAGAAGGGTGCGGCTCACGGAAAGGCGGTACTCATTGACGTAATCCATAGGTGAGGAACCCATGTAGGTCTTGAATATGGAGGAACATTTACTGCGGGATACTTTTCCAGCGGCGGCGATTTCATCCAGGGTGATTTTTTCTCCGTAATGGCGGCGGATAAAGTCGGCCATGTCCTTCAGCACCGCCCGGTCGGAAGGAGAGGGAAGGGGGATAGCCTTTTCTTCTACCGGAAACAGGGTGCAGAGACGGTAGAGGAGAAGGTGGAGGAAGGCAATGACCTGCAGGCGGCCCAGCAGATCCCTGCGTTGTCCTGCCTTCTCGATGTCCTCCATGAGGGAAGATATTTTCCCGGCCCCTTTTTGAGAAGCAGGAATGTACAGAAAATCGGACCGGCGGCTGTCTAAAAAGGGATGAATGAGGCGGCTTCGGATTTCCTGGTCCGCCGTCATGACCTCCTGGTTCACCAGCACCCGGATCAGGGTGGTCCCTTCCGCTTCCCTGCCGTTCCGGTGGATTACATTGGGGAAGAGAAGGAGCGTGTCTCCGGCATGAAGGGTGATGACGGCCTCATTGATTTGAAATTCCAGGGCCCCTGAAAGAAGGGTGAGACACTCTGCTTCCTCATGCCAGTGGGTGAGGAGGGTGCCTTTCCGGCCCTTTCCCTCCCGTTCGGCGTAGAGGGTCTTCGTTTCAGTGCCTATGACAGATGGGGTGCCGGGAATGAGGGAGTAAGATTTCATAATACACCTCGATTTGTAAAATCTTTATAAAAATAAAGATAATTTTGCTATTTTTATTTCATTTCTGACGATATAATTATATCAGAAATCGAGGTAAATAGATATGATTTCCAAAGAAAAGTATTCAAAATTCATCTTATTATAAGGAGGAACTATCATGGAAAAATTACTGAACAAATTACTGGCTGACCTGGTGGTGGAATACCACAAACTGCAGAGCTATCACTGGTACCTGAAGGGCTACCATTCTTCGACGATCATCCGAAGCTGGAAAGCTACTATGACATGATTGCCGGCATGGTAGACGGCGTGGCAGAGGATATGCTGAAGCTGTCCCTGAAACCGGAATCCACCATGAAAGGATTCCTGGCCCTCACTTCCGTAGAAGAAGCGGAAAACAAAGAAGTCACCTCGGAAGAAGCCTTCGCTTCCACTCTGAAGGACTTCGAACTCCTTCGTGACGACGTGCTGGCTGTGAAGAAGGCAGCTGACGAAAGCGGCGACTACCTCACCAGCGCTCTCATGGACGACTACATCGAAAGCTTCTACAAGGAAATCTGGATGCTGCGTCAGGTACTGAAATAAGAATATCCGCTGACTGGCAGAAGGGGCTGTGGGAAATGTACATCATTTCTCACAGCCCCTTTTTGACTGCCCTATGATGACGGGCCGCCTGCCGCCATGCGCGTGTACCATGGGGAAGTGAGATTTTGCTGCTCTGCTTTCGCCGAAATGACGAGTGGGAGCAGCGTTTCTGCCATTTGCGGCGTGAGATTCTCCACTCCGCTCCGCTACGGTCGAAATGACGAAGTGGCGGGTCGGCGTTTCTGTCATTTGCCCCTTTGGACCGTATATTGCCTGCCGCCACCGTCATCTCGAGCGGAGGGATATGGCGGTATGGGGATAAAGACCTCGGGGCTATTGAAACGCTGAGTCGAGAGATCTCCGGTCGCTATGCTGCCTGCCATGGGAGAATGAGATTTTGCTGCTTCGCTTCGCTTCGGTCGAAATGACGAAGCGGCGGGTCGGCATTTCTGTCATTTGCCCCTTTGAAATGACCGTATGCTGCCTGCCGCCACCGTCATCTCGAGCGGAGGGACATGGCGGTATGGGGATAAAGACCTCGGGGCTATTGAAACGCTGAGTCGAGAGATCTCCGGTCGCTATGCTGCCTGCCATGGGAGAGTGAGATTTCTCCACTTCGCTTCGGTCGAAATGACGAAGTGGCGGGTCGGCGTTTCTGTCATTTGAGGCGTGAGATTTCGCGGCTCCGCTTTCGTCGAAATGACAGTGGGGCGGAGGGGGATCGGTGCCCATCATTTCCCACAGCCCTTTTGGGTGATTCCATTTCCTTCGTGAAAATGTTGCCCTACTCTGTTACAATAAATATATAAATTTCAATCTATTTTCCTTAAGGAGTTTCATATGTACGAAGAAACAACCATTGCAGCCATAGCCACCGCCCCCGGCGAAGGGGGCATAGGCATTGTCCGCATCAGCGGCAGTCAGGCTGCCGATGTGGCGGATGCCCTGTTTCATACGAAAAAAATCAAATCCTTTCATGAGGCCGAGCCTTATCGGCTCTACTTCGGCCATGTAGTTAGGAAGGACCAGAGGGTAGATGAAGGGCTGGCGGTGTACATGAAGGCACCCCATTCCTACACCGGCGAAGACGTGGTGGAAATCCAGATTCACGGCTCCACCGAAGCTCTCCGGGAGACATTGGAGCTGGCTTTGGAAAACGGCGCCTCCCTGCCAGCCGTGGCGAATTTACCAAAAGAGCCTTTCTCAACGGCCGGCTGGACCTCTCCCAGGCAGAAGCGGTGATGGACATTATCGAAGCCCGGGGCTCCGCCGCCCTGTCCCAGGCGGAAAGCCACCTTTCCGGCGCCCTGTCCCGCTTTGTGAAAATGAGCCGGGACGAGCTGACAGACCTCATTACCAAGCTGGAAGTGACCATCGACTATCCCGAAGAAGACCTGGAAGATTTGACCAATGAGCAGATCGGAGAAGGACTGGATGGTATCGAAAAGAGCCTTTCCTCCCTGCTGAAACGGTCGGAAGAAGGAAGAATCATCAAAGACGGCCTCCGCACCGCCATTGTGGGCCGCCCCAACGCAGGCAAATCCAGCCTCCTCAATGCCCTTCTCCAGGAAGACCGGGCCATTGTCACCGACATCCCTGGCACCACCAGAGACACCATCGAAGAATCCATCAAAATCGGCGGCGTCCCCCTGGTGCTCATGGATACCGCCGGCCTTCGGGAAACCGATAATAAAGTAGAAAAAATCGGCATTGAAAGGGCCAAAAAATCCATGGAACAGGCAGATCTGGTACTGGCCGTCATCGACGGCTCCCATTCCCTGGAAAAAGAAGACAGGGAGCTTCTTTCTTCCCTGAAAGGAAGAAAATCCATGGTCATCCTTAATAAATACGACCTGCCCCAGGAAGTGGATGAAGAAGAAATCAAAGCTCTGGCAGGAGATGCACCGGTGGTATCCCTCTCCGCCGCTACGGAAGCGGCATGGAAGAACTGGAAGAAGCCCTCCGCCGCCTCACCGAAACCCAGGACAGAGACGCCGGAAGACGGCTCTTCCTCACCAACCTCCGCCATGTGGACCTGGTGAAAAAAGCGCTGGAAGCTGTCCGCCGCGCCCAGCAGTCACTCAAAGACGGCATGCCGGCCGACTGCATTACCGTGGACCTGGTGGAAGCCTGGAACCGCATGGGTGAAATCACGGGAGAAACGGTGGATAACGAACTGATTAACAAGATTTTCGAACGGTTCTGCGTGGGGAAATAGCGGGATAGTGTACTGGTGAGCTAGTGTACTAGTGAGCTGGTGTCCGCTGCCCGCCTCTCACCGGTCATCCTGAGCGAAGCGAAGGATCTCGGTAAGAACAGCAAGTGAGGAAATGCTGGTAAATACTAGGGAAGACGCCAGACAGTCAGATGTTTAGACATCAGATTTCCGCTGTCCGCTTACCGCTGCTGCTGCCTGCTGAACAGTATTCCCAACCCCAAGAGGGAGAGCGCCTTTGGCGGCCGGTTCTATCGTTCGTGGGCTTTGCGCCGAACGATGGGCTTTCCCCACAGAACGGGCCGGTTCAGAGAGATTTATGTATGCCGCCGAAAGCGGTCAGCCGACAAAAGGAAGGCCCTTTTATAGGTAGGCTAAGGGCCAACTTTGGCTGACGTGGAGGTCCTATGCAGGACCTCCACAGCCTATACTCATCGCCCGAAGGCAATACCACCATCCTTTGGACCCTTTGAACCCGGGGCCGCAGAGCGGCTCCAAAGAGCCCCTGCATTTTCCCCTTTTAAACTATCTCTGGATTTTATATAATAAAGTATCGGCTTATTATAAAGAGAAGCAGCGCTCTGCTGCTTCTTTCATTGAAGAAAGAAGGAAACCATGTATCTTATTGATACGTATGATGTGATCGTGGTAGGAGCCGGCCATGCAGGCTGCGAGGCGGCCCTGGCCGCTGCCCGCCTTGGCTGCAAGACCCTCCTTACCACCATTTCCCTGGAAAACGTGGCCATGATGCCCTGCAATCCGGCCATCGGGGGACCGGGCAAGAGCCATTTGGTGAAGGAAATCGATGCCCTGGGCGGAGAAATGGCATTGCCGCAGATAAGACCGCCATCCAGATGCGCATGCTGAATCTGGGAAAGGGACCGGCGGTCTATGCCCTCCGCGCCCAGTCCGACAAGAATGCCTACCACCGCTACATGAAGCAGGTGGTAGAAAACACAGACAACCTGGACCTGAAACAGGTGCAGGTGATGGATATTATTGTAGAAGACGGAAAATGCGTGGGCATTACCACGGAACTTCATGAAGAATACCGGGCAAAAGCGGTGATCCTCTGCACCGGCACCTATCTGGACAGCGAAATCATTATCGGCGACACCATGTATTCCGGCGGCCCCAACGGCATGCGTCCCTCCGTAGGCCTTTCCGAAAATCTGAAGAAACATGGCCTGGATATTCTCCGTTTCAAAACCGGCACCCCCAGCCGCGTGGACATCCGGAGCCTCCATCTGGACCATATGCAGCTGGAACAGGGAGATCCTAAGAACCATGCCTTCTCCTTCATGGACGAACGGGCAGACCGGAACCAGCGGAACTGCTGGCTCACCTACACCAATGAAACCACCCATGCCATTATCCGGGAAAACCTCATGAGAGCCCCCAAGTATGCCGGCCTCATCCACGGCGTCGGAGCCGCTACTGCCTTCTATCGAAGACAAGGTGGTCCGCTTCCCCGACAAGAAACGGCATCAGCTCTTCATCGAACCGGAAGGCCTTGATACCAATGAAATGTATGTCCAGGGCATGTCCACATCCATGCCCATTGACGTGCAGTACGCCTTCCTCCGCACCATTCCGGGGCTGGAAGATGTAAAGGTCATGCGCCCGGCCTATGCCATTGAATACGACCTGCTGGACCCCCTGCAGCTCTATCCTACCCTGGAAGTGAAGAAACTGCCGGGCCTTTACTCCGCGGGCCAGTCAAACGGCACCTCGGGCTACGAAGAAGCCGCTGCCCAGGGCCTCATGGCCGGCATCAATGCGGCCCTTAAAATCAAAGGGAAGGAACCCTTCATCATGGGCCGCCACGAAGCCTATACCGGCGCCTTAATCGACGACCTGGTGACTAAGGGCACCAACGAACCCTACCGCATGATGACCAGCCGCAGCGAATACCGGCTCATCCTCCGCCAGGACAATGCGGACCTGCGCCTTACCCAGAAAGGTTACGACATCGGTCTGGTTACAGAAGAACGGTACCGCCGGTTCCTGGACAGGAAGAGAAAATTTGAAGAAGCCATGCACTACATCCGCACCAAACGCTTCACCCCCAAGGCAGAGGTGAACGCCGCCTTGGAAAGCATAGGCTCTGCACCCCTCACCACCGGCATGGGCGCCGATAAGATTCTGAAGCGTCCGGAAATGACCTACCAGAAAATGGTGGACGTCCTGGGCTGCCCTTCCTTCGACCCCGAAGCGTGGAGGAAATGGAAATCACTGTGAAATATGAAGGCTACATTGCCCGTCAGGAAGCAGCCGTGAAGAAAGCGGCCCGCATGGAAAACGAAAAAATGCCAAAGGACATGGACTACCTCCATTTGGACGGCATTTCCATCGAAGCCCGGCAGAAACTGGACAAGATCCGTCCCCTCTCCCTGGGCCAGGCCTCCCGCATCTCCGGCGTATCTCCGGCGGACATGTCGGTACTTATGGTGTACGTGAAGAGAATGAAAGCGGCGAAATAGGGAGACAGTGTCACCGGCGGCGGGAAACTGTATTCCCGAAGATTGACGCGGCTTCGCCGCGAGGGTTGATGGACCATGCGCTAACGCGCTGGTCCAAGGGGTCTGTCCGGGACCGGCTTTGCCTCCCGGACTGTTTGAGGGCCTCCGGCCCAGGGAGTTATATAGTACCACTGCGTTGGCGAGGTGGGCGCCAAAGGCGCCATTTTAATGCCGCCAAAGGCGGCATATATGCTCATCGCTCCGAAGGAGCGATACCACAACCCTCGGCCCAAAGGGCCGTCAAACCTGAGAACCCTCAGGCCGAAAGGCCTGTCAGACCTGAGAACCTTTTTATACGACAGTCCTTTCTTCTCACAGGGAAATGAAGGGAAGAAGGACCATTTCATCACATATTTCTTTTTGGAAGGAGAAAAGAAAAAAGATGACAGCCTGCGAAATGATGGAGGCCCTGGGCTTCTGGCCAATGAGGAGGCCGCAAGAAAGCTGACTGAGTACAATGCCATGGTCATTGCCATGAGCAAAAAAGTGAACCTCACAGGCATTAAGGATGTGGACGAAAGCCTCATCAAGAATGTCTATGATTCCCTTACCGTATACGATCCCAAATATTTTCCTGCAAAGGGACGGGTCCTTGACCTTGGCACCGGCGCCGGATTCCCCGGCGTGCCCCTGGCCATCCTGCGGCCCGATATGCAGTTCCTTCTGGTGGATTCCATCCAGAAAAAACTGACCTTCATTGAAGACGCCTGCGCCGATCTGGGAATCAAAAACGTGAAATGTCTCCATATCCGGGCAGAAGAAGGAGGACGGAGAAGAAAGACCAGGGAAGCCTTCGACGTGGTCACCGCCAGAGCAGTGAAGGCCATGCCCATCATAGCGGAATGGTCCCTTCCCTTCGTAGCCGTGGGCGGTGTCTTTGCTGCCATGAAAGGCCCCGGCGCCGATGAAGAAATGAAGACGGCAGGCCGGATCCTTCGGGAGCTTCACGGCACACTGGAAGAAAAGAAAGAACTTACCCTGCCGGGAGGAGACCGCCGCACCATCCTTTACATCCGAAAAACAGCGCCCTGCCCGAAAACCTATCCCCGGAAAGTGGGTATTGCAGAGAAAAAACCGGTATTGGGAGAATAGGGCTGGTGAAACCTGCTCTCCGCTCTCCGCCTGCGGAGACACTATGTATGCTGGACATTATGCTCATTTATCATAAGAAGGATAAACACGTAAATGTCTTGCGCCCCCTTTAGGGGGAGAGGGCCGCGGAGTGGGGGTACGAGGCTACAAGCTCCCATGATACTCTATGTGGCGGAGATCACCGAAAGGGAGCTGTAAAATTGCGGCGCCAGCCGCCACCGCAGACCCCAGCCCAAAGGGCCGTCAGCCTTAGAACCTTAAGAACCTCCGCCTGCGGAGGAGACGTGAACCTTTTCTGCTGCACCCTTCGCATTCTGGACATTTCATTCCGCAGCCCTTCTGCACAGCCCGCCGCCGCAGGCGGCACGACCGGCGGCGAAGCTGTGCTCCTTTTTTTGACCCCGTAGCGTCACGCCATATTTCATATTGCGAACATTGTCTATTTCCTGTATACTATAGAAATAAAAAGTGACTGGCGGTTAAAAACAGGAATAAGCCAGCAGGCATGGGAGGTTCGCATGGCATTAACGAAAAAAGCGGAAAGAACGAAGGCCAAACTTCTGGCATCAGCAAGAAAGCTGATTGGGGAAAGAGGGTTTGACCAGGTCTCCGTGGAAGATATTACAAGGGACAGCGGCGTAGCAAAGGAACTTTCTATCATTATTTCAAATGCAAGGAAGATGTGGTGGCGGAGCTTTCGTTCCAGTCCAGCCAGACGATTCTGGAAGAGTCCGTCCATTTTGACGGGACGGCGGATGAACGGTGCTTTCACTATGTGACAGCCTTGTGCCGTGATGCGGACTGGGCGGGGGTGCGGCTGGTGCGCCAGTGGATTCGGGAGGCCATGGAGTCGGAGGAAGAGGATTCGGAAGCCAAGGCCTGCCTTTACGATATCTACAATGCCATTGTGAAAATCTGCGCTGTGCGCCAGGGCCGGGGCCCGGGGGAACTGACGGAAGATGCCCCCCTGGATACGCTGGCCAAACTGCTGATGAGCCATGTCTTCGGCGCTTTAACTATCTGGTGCATGATGAATGGTTCCTGGAATCTGTCGGAGCAGTCTGTGAAATATATGGAAATCGACATTAAAAACCTTTTCAAGCCCTACATGATAGGGAAATAAAAAGAGGCTGTGAAAAATGGTCATCATTCTTCACAGCCCTTTTTCTATTTCTTTTTTTGATGGTAGGCTTCCCGCCCGTTCGAGCGGGGCTTCGTGCCGGTATGGGTGGGAAGGGTTGTGGGCTCTATGGAAACTCTGAGCCGGGAGATTTCTCCACTCCGCTCTGCTGCGGTCGAAATGACGGAGGGAAAGGATCGGTGTCATTCATGGCATGTGATTGCAGGAGCTTGCATCCGCTCCTTCTCTTTGCTTACTATCTGATAGAGGGTCCATCATTTCTTCACAGCTCCTTTTCTATTGACCAGTTTCCATAAAAATGGTATGATTCATATCATAAGAGACAATAAAGTCTCAAAAGACATAGTAAAGTTTTTACAGGAAAGGAGTGTGCCATGCATCCGGAAAGCAGGGAAGAAGAATTGAAAAAACTGGCCCTTGCCTTCTGCACGAATCCCCGCAGGACCGCCGGCGAGCTGGCGGCAGCGGCAGGTATCAGCAAAGCCACCTTCTACCGGGTTTACGGCTCTCGAGAAAACTTGTCCCGTCTGCTCAGCGAAAAGGCACGGGAAAAAGTGTCCTTCCTCATGGAACTGGTGAATGAGGAAAAGGGCGATACGAAAAGCTATCTTCGGAAAATCATTCGCTGCTGCTGCGATAACAAGGAGTTTCTTATGCTCCTCTGCTACGGCTATGCCACCGGCAGTATCGACAGCTGGTGCCAGGATACCTATACTCGGCAGATGACCGATTTCTTCCTCCGGGGACAGAAATCCGGCACCTTTCGGGTAGATATTCCCGCCTCCGTGATGACGGAGCTTTTTGCAGGAGCCATGTGGTCTCTCTTTGAAGGAGAGTGTCATGGCCGGGTGGCATCTGCCAGCCTGCCGGACTATTGGGAAGCCTTTTTCCTGAAGGGAATTGAAAATCAGTCAGAAAGAGAGGAAGAACATTGAAAGAAGTCAAACCGTCCAAGCGGCCTATACTGGCCTACTACGTCATCATATTTCTGGTGATTATCTTCTTTAACTCCCTCATCATGCCCATGTTCAGGAGCAATGAAGTGAAGAGCGTGGATTATTCCAGCTTCATGACCATGACGGAGAACAAGGAAATCGACAAGGTGCAGGTGGAGCAGGACCAGATTCTTTTCACCAAGAAAGGGGATAAAGAGACCTATAAAACAGCGCCTATGAATGATCCCCAGCTGGTGGACAGGCTCCATCAATCGGGAGCCGATTTCACCGGCAAAATCGTAACCCCCATGAATCCGATCCTTGATCTGGCCCTGACCTGGATTCTGCCGATCCTCATTTTCTTCGGCATCGGCCATTATATGAACAAGAAAATCATGAAGAACATGGGCGGTCCCGGAGCCATGCAGTTCGGCCTGGGGAAATCGAATGCCAAAATCTTCGTGAAGCCCACGGACGGCATCAAATTCTCCGATGTGGCAGGGGAAGATGAAGCCAAGGACAGCCTGAAGGAAGTGGTGTCCTACCTTCATAACCCCAGCCGGTATAAGGAAATCGGCGCCAAAATGCCGAAGGGCATCCTGCTGGTGGGACCGCCAGGCACTGGCAAAACCATGCTGGCCAAAGCAGTAGCTGGCGAATCAGAAGTTCCCTTCTTTTCCATTTCAGGCTCTGAATTTGTGGAAATGTTCGTAGGCATGGGCGCCGCCAAGGTGAGAGACCTCTTCAAGCAGGCTAAGGAAAAAGCACCCTGCATCGTGTTCATCGATGAAATCGATGCCATCGGCAAGAAGCGCGGCGGCGCCGCCATCGGCGGAAACGACGAAAGAGAACAGACCTTGAACCAGCTGCTCACGGAAATGGACGGATTCGAAGACAATACAGGCGTCATCATTCTGGCAGCCACCAACCGTCCTGAATCCCTGGATCCCGCCCTCACCAGACCGGGCCGTTTCGACCGGCAGGTGCCGGTAGGACTGCCGGACCTCCAGGGCCGTGAAGCCATCCTCAAGGTGCATGCCAGCAAAATCAAGCATGCCCCCAATATCGATTACAACAAAGTGGCCCGTATGGCTTCCGCGCTTCCGGCGCCGAACTGGCCAATATCGTGAACGAAGCAGCCCTTCGGGCCGTCCGCGACCACCGCAGCTATGCTACGGAAGAAGACATGGAAGCCTCCATCGAAGTGGTTATTGCAGGCTACGAGAAGAAACATGCCATTCTGTCGGATAAGGAAAAATGCGTGGTTTCCTACCACGAAATCGGCCATGCCTGGTGGCTGCCCTCCAGTCCCATTCCGCCCCGGTACAGAAAATTACCATTATCCCCCGTACCAGCGGCGCCCTGGGCTACACCATGCAGGTGGACAAAGGAAACCATTACCTCATGACTAAGGAAGAACTGCTGGACCAGATTGCCACTTTGACCGGCGGCAGGGCCGCAGAAGAAGTGGTCTTCCACACCTCCTCCTCCGGTGCTTCCAATGATATCGAAAAAGCCACCAAGCTGGCCCGGGCCATGATTACCCGCTTCGGCATGAGTGATGAATTCGGCATGGTGGCCATGGAAACAGTAACCAACCAGTACCTGGGCGGCGATACCACCTTGGCCTGCTCGCCGGAAACGGCAGCCCGCATCGACCGGGCCGTATCGGACCTCATCAAGACCCAGCACGCCAAGGCAGTGAAACTGCTGGAAGAAAACCGGCCAAACTGGATGCCCTGGCCAAGTACCTCTACGAGAAAGAAACCATTACAGGAGAACAGTTCATGCACATCCTGGAACATGGGGTGCCGGAAGAAAAACCGGCCGCACCGGCTCCGTCCATGGACCTGAACCTGGAAAAATAAAATTCTGTCATATCCCGTGAAAAAAGGCTGCCAGGAAATGGAAATCATTTCCTGGCAGCCTTTTGCGAATCATTTCCTGCCGGCTTGGTACAAAAGGACTCACCAAATCATGTGAACTGTCGGTCAATTTGTGGTATAATTTATAGATATTTCATATCTTTTTTACAGATTTCTTACGCGAGGTGCATGGTGAAACAAGTGATTCTATCCGCCTTTCCTGGGTGGTATCCACGTCTCTGGTGATTATGGCGCTGCTCCACTTTGGCGGGGACTTCCCCGACATCCACAGCTTTGTGCAGCCCCGGCTGGGGGCGGCGCTTCTGGTATTTCTTATCGTATCTTTCGGTCTCTTTACCGTGATAGACAGGAAATATCTGAAGGCCCTTCTTCCCTGGGCGGTGATTCTTCCCCTTCTCTGGATGGGCACCTTCACCTGGGCCTACGGCTTTGCCTCCCTGCCGGAGAAAAAACACTTGGGTGACTACTACGTGCTGGGAGCTCTCCTCATGGCACTGCCCTATGTGTATACCGCCCTCACGGCCCGCAGGAAACGGTTCTCCGCCCTGTGGACAGTCATTGCCGGGGTGTATACCTTCTTCATGGTGATAATTCCTTTCATCTACATCGGCTACTACGTCCTCTTCGGCGGTGAAATGGATATGTTTGCCATGATGGCCGTGCGCTCCACCCATTTGAAGGAAATCAAGGACTTTCTGCGCACCATGGGCTCCCCGGCCCATGCAGTCATGGCAGCGGCAGCTCTTGCCATTGTCATTGCCTGCGCCGTCACCCTCTCCCGAAGCCTTATGAGAAAAGCCAGGACCTTTGAAGGAAACATCCTCCGGGGCAGCGGGAAAGCTTTCCCCATTGGGCTGGTAGTGATTTCCCTTCTCTTCTTCGGCGGCTTCTACCGTCAGATTACCCATGTATTTCCTGCATCCATCATTAAAGCACTGAACTCCTCAGGCAGCGAATTCCAGCTTCTCCAGAAGCTGAACGACAACCTGGACAAGAACGTCAAAACCATGACCTTCATCCCGCCGAATCCGGAAAGCGGCATTGACGAAGGCACCCACATCGTCATTATCGGCGAAAGCGCCAATAGGGACCACATGAAAGCCTTCACGCCGGACTATCCGGAAAATACCACCCCCTGGCTTTCGGAAATGGCCAAGTCAAAGGACTTCGCCCTGGGATACAAGGCCTACTCCAATTTCCCTAATACCCTTTTCTCCCTGTCCTACGCCATGACCAGCGCCAACCAGTACAGCGACATGTCCTTTGAAGACGTGGTGAGCATGGTGGACGTGGCCAAAGCCGCCGGCTACCGTACCGACTGGATTTCTTTCCATAACCGGAGCTCCATGTCCAGTGCCGGCGTCACCATGATTGCAGAACGCTGCGACGATTCCTACTGGGAAAAGAACTATGACGGCTACACCCTGGAAGTGCTGAAGAAACTGCCGCCTGCCAAAAAGCGGATCATCTTCATCAACATCGACGGCAGCCACTACACCTACCTTGCCCGGGTGCCTGTGAACCTGAGGGACAAACTGGGCATTTCCAAAGAAGATCCCTACCATGACTACGACCTCACCATCGCCTATGACGACCAGGTGATGAAGGATATCTTCGAATACGCCAAGGCAAACCTGAACCTGAAATCCATGATTTACTTCTCCGACCACGGCGAAAATATGAAGCACTACCACACCACCTCCCCCTTCTACTACGACATGGTACATATTCCCTTCTTCGTTTACCTCTCGCCGGACTACCAGGCCGCCCATCCGGAACTCATGCCTGCCCTGAAATCCCATGAGCAGCAGGTCTTCACCAACGACCTGGCCTTCGACACCGTCACCGGTATCTGGCAGGCAAAGACCAATTTCTACCAGTCCAAGTATGACTTCTCCTCGAAGGACTACGCCATCAACATGGACAACGCCACCACCTTCGAAAGAAAGAAGAAAATCAAAGACGACCCTGTGTGGCAGGGCAAATAAAAAAAAGCAGGAAACCAAATCGGTTTCCTGCTTATTTTATGCCTTGGAAATAGTGAACCATGCCATAACTGTCAGAGGCGTAAGAGCTGTATCCCTGAGCCGGGAGGCGCACATGGACTGATCCTAACCGGCAGGGAAGTCATCCCGAGAGCCTCAAAGCACAGGCCCCGAAAGAACCCCCTTCCAAAGGTAAAAATCTCAGTCTCTTGAAAACAGATCCCTAGTATATACCTTATCCTTTACCGGCAGGAGATCTTCACTTACCCGGTTAGCCAGAATGATGTCCGATGTCTCCCGGAACCCTTCCAGGTCATGGGTGACAGGCACGCCTTCAAAGGCGTCCTTGTCCAGGGTGGGTTCATAAATGATAAGGTCTATCCCCTTTTCTTTCAGCCTTTCGATGATACCCTGGATGGCGGAAGAACGGAAATTATCACTGCCGCTCTTCATGGTGAGGCGGTAAATGCCCACCAGTTTTGGCGAAAGAGAAGCGATATGGTCTGCAATGTACTGCTTCCTTGTTTCATTGGCCTCCACCACCGCGCGGATCATGGTTTCCGGCACATCCCTGTAATTGGCCAGAAGCTGCTTCGTATCCTTGGGCAGGCAGTAGCCGCCGTAGCCGAAGGAAGGATTATTGTAGAAATCGCCGATGCGGGGATCATAGCCCATGCCCTTGATGATATCGGCGGTGCGCAGTCCTTTTTCTTCGGCGTAGGTGTCGATTTCATTGAAATAAGCTACCCGGATGGCCAGGAATGTATTGGAAAAGAGCTTGATGGACTCCGCTTCCGAAGACCCCGTAATGAGCACAGGAATCTCCTCCTTAATGGCCCCCTCCTGCATGAGGGACGCAAAAAGGCGGGCCCCCGAAAGAAGGGATTCCTTTCCTTTCGGAATACCGACGATAATGCGGGAAGGATAGAGATTGTCATAGAGTGCCTTTCCTTCCCGGAGAAATTCCGGCGCAAAGAGGATGGAAAGGGTGGGGTACCTCTCAGAAATCTTCTGGGTGTAGCCGATGGGAATGGTGGACTTGATCACCACCAGTGCCCTCGATTTCACCCGCTGGATCTGGGACAGAATGGACTCCACAGCCTCGTGTCGAAATGGCCGGTGACATCATCATAATTCGTAGGCGCCGCAATGATGATGAGCTCCGCCTCCCGGTAAGCACTGTCCCCGTCCAGAGTGGCAGTGAGAGAAAGATTTTTATGCTTCAGGTAGTCCTCAATATAGGCATCCGCAATGGGAGACTCCCGGCGGTTCACCATATCCACCTTCTCCGGAATCACGTCCACCGCAGTCACCTCATGATGCTGGGCAAGAAGAATGGCGTTGGACAGTCCCACATAGCCGGTACCGGCAATGGCAATTTTCATAATGTTTCCTCGCTTCTTTAAAAGATTATTTACCTTATTATACTCTTTCCCCGCCCCCTTTGCGACAGCCCGTGAGACACCGCTGCGGCCAGAATGACTCTATAGACAGAGAAGCGAGGAGCCCGGAAGAGCGGCCGCCACATCCTGCCTGCGCACATCCATGGAAAGCAGGATCGCCGCCCTTCCCTATGATCGCTTCCCTGTCAGCCGGCTGAAAACTTCATAGAAAAACTTCCTGGAATTCCCAAAGCGCTTTCGGTACCCGCCCGGGTGATTTCAGGGAGTTTTTTTGCGTGGCTTTCGATATCTATGGAGCAGGAGAGGGCAGCGTGAGTCTTTTAGGAAATGACAGGCCGGCGAAGGGAGAAATATGTAAATGGAAAAGGAACCAACTGATGAAGAGTGCACAGCTTTGGCCGGTTCAGGTGGTTGAGTACACTTTATAGCGATTTATAAATTACTTTCATATGCTTTCAAATTGTTATTTATAGGGATAGGGCATATAATATTGTAAAGACTTTGTAAAAAGCCTGCATTTCATTTTAGTCATGCGATTTAACTTCAGAAATTCCAAGGGAGGACAAAATGAATCGGTTCAAGCGTTGTCTCATTGCTGCAGCGGCAGCAGGTTTTGCGGTTATGCTGGTGGCAGGTTGTGGAGGCGGTTCCGGTAAGGCTGATGGCGGTGCTGCTTCCGGTAAGGCTTCTATAAATATTGTTCAGGTAAAAAGTGAAAAAGAGGCTGACCTGGTTGATCAGGCTAAAAAGGAAGGGGTCGTTAAGGTCTATTCTATTACCAGCCGTGTTGCTAAGGCCGGTGCCGGATTTGAAAAGAAATATGGTATCAAAGTGGAAGCCAGCGACATGAAGGATTTTGAACTGATTGATAAGGTGACTACTGAAGTGAAGGGAAATGCAGACGGTGCGGATATGGTTATCTGTCAGGATTCAGGCCGTGTGTATGGAGAACTTCTGGCAAGCGGCTATCTTGAAAATTACATCCCGGCAGACCTGAAAGGTGATATTCCTGAGAAGAATCAGACGCCTCTTGTATTTGCCTACATGAATAAGGTATTTATGTATAACGATGAAAACGGGAAGCCCTGTCCGATTTCCAATATCTGGCAGCTTACAGATCCATCCATGAAGGGAAAATTCTTCTTTAAGAGTCCGATGCAGGAAGGTATTAATGCCAATTTCCTGACTATGCTTACAAAGCCTGAGATATCAGACAAACTGGCCAAAGCCTATGAAGATTATTATCACAAGAAACTGGAACTGACTACGCCTAATGCAGGGTATGAATGGATTAAGCTGGCTTTTACCAATGGTCTTGTTATGGGCTCCAGTGATACATCTATGACTGAATCCATTGGTGTGAAGGGACAGGATAACACGGCCGTAGGACTTTTGAACTATTCCAAGATTCGTTATAAAGATAAAAAGAACCTGGCTCTGGCAGCTGCGGATAACATTAATCCATACTCTGGCTTCTATTATCCGGAGTATGTGCTGATGGTGAAAGGCGCAAAACATCCGGCAGCAGCAAAACTCTTTATCCAGTACCTGATGACACAGGAAGGATTCAAGAGCTGGTCTTCCGATATGGGTACCTATTCCGGTAATACGACCATTGCTGTAGCTAAAGGAGATAAACCGCTGGCTGAATGGGAAAAGGTACTTGTAGGCGATGATCCGCAGTATATTTTTGAACATCGTGCGGAAGTCGAAGAATTTATCAGTCAGTTTATCTGAAAGAAATCTATGTAAGTATTGGAACACCGGGACATGATGCGGGAATCTGTGAAGCGATCAGCGCGGTTCTCCCTCATTCCCGGTTTTCTATATAATGAATGAGGTCTTAATTATGAATGCAGCTGTCAGGCTGAAGATGTTTTTCCGAAAGCCTTATAATGTGATACTGGTGGTGCTTTTTGTGGCCCTGGTACTTCTTACACTTCTGCCGCTGCTTTCCATCGTTATGGATACAGTGACGGTTCATTCTTCTGAGGTTATGCGTATTCATGGAACGCATGCAGGAGATTTTACGGATTATCATTGGCGCAAGGTACTGATGGATGGTCAGAACAGTATTAATATTTTTTATAAACCGCTTTGGAATACTATTATGATTTCCATTGCTACCTGTGTCATTGCAATTGGCTGCGGGGGCGGGATGGCATGGCTTATTACGAGAAGTGACATCCGGTTTAAACCATTGCTTTCAGCACTGTTTGTGGTTCCCTATATCATGCCTTCCTGGACATTGGCATTGGCATGGCTGGACTTTTTTAGAAATCCACTGGTAGGCGGGGTGCCCGGCATATTCACGGCACTTACCGGAATTGTTACGCCCAACTGGTTCGCCTATGGCTTTTTCCCGATTTCTGTGGTTCAGGGACTGCATTATGCACCCTTTGCCTATATTCTGATAGGCGGGATTCTGAAGCATATGGATGCTAATCTGGAAGAAGCTGCACAGCTTCTCCATGCATCGCGGATGCAGATTTTAAAGAGAATCACTCTGCCTATGGTGAAACCGGCGATTCTTTCTACTTTCCTTCTCGCGTTTTCAAGTTCCATGAGTGCTTTTGCAGTGCCGGCTTTCCTTGGGGCGCCGGTGCGATATCAGGTGCTTACGACCCAGCTCTATAGAACACTGCAGGGGTTAAACCCGGGTTATGGATATCTCATGGCTCTGGTGCTTATCCTGATTGGCGTAGGGATTATGCTGGTGAACCAGAAAGTACTGGACAGCCGTAAATCCTATACAACGATTACCGGGAAAAGTTCCCAGATTTCTCTGGTGAAGCTGCGTTCACTCAGGAACCCTCTTTCCGTTATTCTTTCTATCCTTCTTATCTGTGTAACGGTAGTACCGCTTATTACTTTCGCGGTGGAATCCTTCATTGTGGAACCGGGAAATTATTCACTCAGCAACTTCAGTACCGTTTTCTGGACCGGTGCCGGTTCGACAGACATTGCTAATGGAGAACCTGGAATTCTTAGAAATCACAGCGTGTATCGCGGACTGATAAACAGCCTTGTGCTTTCAGTGATTTGTGCATTCTTTGCCGGTACCATTGGCATTCTGGCCGGATATTCCATTGTTCGCAAAAAGGGGACTTTCCTGTCTAATGCAGTCAGCCATCTGACCTTTTTCCCCTACCTGATTCCAAGTATGGCTTTCGGGGCTATTTACCTTTCTATGTTCAGTGTTCCACGTGGACCGATTCCTGCTCTTTATGGTACATTTGCCATTCTGGCCCTTATTGGAACAGTAAAATATCTGCCCTTTGCCTCCAAATCCGGCATCAACTGTATGCTGCAGCTGGGAAATGAAATAGAAGAGTCAGCCATTATTATGGGGATTCCCTGGTGGAAGCGTATGGTCCGTATTATTATTCCTATTCAGAAGACCAGCATCCTTTCAGGGTATCTGCTGCCGTTTATTTCCTGCATGAGAGAGTTATCTCTCTTTATCCTGCTTGTTACACCGTCTACGGCTGTATTGACAACCATGCTTTTCCAGTACAACGAAAAAGGCTGGAATCAGTATGCCAATGCCATTAACCTGCTGATCGTATTTGTCGTATTATTTGTGAACTGGATTATTAATAAGCTCACCGGAGCGTCTATTGATAAGGGGATTGGTTGAAGATGCCTGAAATTATCTTAAAAAACGTCACGAAAACATTTGATCATACCAACGCCGTAGACCATTTGAATCTGGTTATAAAAGACCGCGATTTCATTACCCTTCTGGGGCCGTCAGGCTGTGGTAAAACAACGACTCTGCGTATGATTGCAGGCCTGGAAACGCCGACTTCAGGAGAAATCATTATCGATGGACAGACCGTCTTTTCTTCTGAAAAAGGGATTGATGTACCGCCGCAGAAGCGGAACGTTGGCTTTCTGTTTCAGAATTATGCCCTTTGGCCACATATGACAGTGCTCCAGAATATTACCTTTGGCCTTGAAAATTTGAACTGGGAAAAGGAAAAAATCAGGGAGCGTTCTTCCAAGCTTATGAAAATGCTGCAGATTGAAGAATATAAAGACCGCTATCCGGCAGAACTTTCCGGCGGCCAACAGCAGCGTGTTGCCATAGCCCGCACTTTGGCAACAGGTCCCCGCATTCTTCTCATGGATGAACCCTTATCCAATCTAGATGCAAAGCTTCGCATGGAAATGCGTTCGGAACTGAAACGTCTCCATATGGAAACAGATTCCACCTTTGTATATGTAACTCATGACCAGTTGGAAGCTATGACACTGGCTACCCGGATTTCCCTTATGAAAAAAGGTAAACTCCAGCAATTTGACGCACCATTGACTGTATATAACTGCCCGTCTAATGCATTTACTGCGGATTTTATAGGTAATCCAAGCATTAACCTGATTCCTGTGAAAGTAGAAAGCAGGCAGGAGCAGGAAGTGCTTCTGCATATGGGATCAGCCTCAATCCATTTCCATGCTTTAGATTCCATGGAAGCGGAGAAAGGCGAATCCCTGCTTTTAGGCATAAGACCGGAAAATATTGAAATTTCTGATGAAGGTACCATTGAAGCCAAAGTTTACTCAGCCCTTCCCAGTGGAATGGAACAGTGGTTAAGCTGGATGTGCTGGGGCTGATTCTTACGGCCGTAGTCTTTGGAGATCGTGAATTTCATATCAATGATAAAGTCAAAATCCGCTTCCGCTCACGGAAAAACCACCTTTTCCGTCATGATGAGGAAGGCAGGCGTATCGCCAGCGGTGAACTGGATTAACGTAACTTTGGCTTTGTCCGGTAAGCACAAAAATAAAAGGAACAAAAAAACAGGTCATCCTCTCTCCGCCCAGGGCGGCGCTTCAGAGGATGGCCTGCTTTAGTTCACTATAGTAGTCGTATACAATCTCAAAATGCATATAAAGAAAACGGCCCATTCCCTCTGTTCGAGGAGGTCCATCCCTCCCTTCCGGACGAAATCATGAGTAGTTTTTTAACAGAAATATATCAAATGGAAACATCCTTATCAGCGAAGTGTGTAATCAATGAATCCGGACAAACCTTGGCCCTCCCAAGTCAGGAAATAGGACTGTAGCAGACATTTACCATGTTAACGAAAATATGCCAGAAGTAAAAATATTTTGGTAAAATAAAGTTAAGAAAATCGCAGATTCTCGAATAAGTGCAGCTTTCTTTTCGGGAAATGTCAGTTCACTGCCGCATAGGCAGTTTAGAAATCAAAGTGAATGGGATGTGCCTTGTAGTTCATTGATTTATCCAACTTCT
>ENA-OQBJ01000278-OQBJ01000278.1-human-gut-metagenome-genome-assembly--contig:-NODE-278-length-27853-cov-7.120212_pt1 | contig 27853 bp, 36 predicted proteins | sample MGYA00242743_ERZ504545 | MGnify/ENA primary metagenome ERZ504545 (study PRJEB26092, sample SAMD00036252) | human gut metagenome | host: Homo sapiens | study: EMG produced TPA metagenomics assembly of...
AGTTCTACCGGGGCCGCGAGTGGGAGACGTTCGAGGATTTCAAACGCGACCTGGAGGAATACATAGTCCACTGGAACACGAGCCGGAGGCAGGTAAGATTGAAGGGCCTGACCCCGGAGGAGTTCCGAAATCAGGCCCTCGCGGCCTAGTCGCTATTTAGGGCGTCCAAGATTTGGGACGCAGTCCATTCCTGGATAGATAGAAAAAGAAACCGCCTCCTCAAAAGAAAGCGGTTTCTTATAGTTCTATGTGAACGCGAGGTCTTTGACCCGGAGAGTCCGAGGTACTTGTTGGTAAGACCTTATTTAGGAGCGCGCAACCTTGCCGGACTTGAGGCAGGTGGAGCAAACGTTCATCTTGCGACGGTGACCATCGACGACGACGTAGACGCGCTGGATGTTGGGGCGGAACTTACGGTTGGTGACGCGGTGAGAGTGGCTGATGGAGCGACCGGCAACGGGGTGCTTACCGCAAACTTCGCAAACTTTGGACATAACTGACCCTCCTTGGGCGACAAACGAACATGTCGCGTTAACAAACAAGCCTGAACTATAGCACAGAAGTCGCTCCCTGTGCGCAATCTACACAGAGATATTCCTCTTTTGGCGATAGTGCCACGCTACGGCCCTGGACGTAGATCCGATTTGCGTGCAGCAGAGGGGATTATGCCAGCTCGTGCGTGTGTTTTCAAGCTCGTCCCACAAATATATATAGGTTTATGGAGCATTGGGCTCCGTTTACGGATTGCTCTGTATTTATGCTCGCAATTAAGCTCGAGGTTGGCTACACTATCCCTTGACCATTAAAGGGGTACGAGATACCCACATGGAATTACATAGCTGTCAAAGAGCAGCCTTTCCTGTGGGTGTCTGGTCCGCTTTAAGCGGTCGGGCATCTATTTTTTTGACTGTGTCAGCAGTCAAGACATGTGAGGAAGGAGATCGATGGGCACGACTTCCCCCAAGGCGGTCATCATGGACGAGACCGCGTCAATCGAGCGATGACCCGCATTGCGCACGAGATTCTCGAGCGCAACGAGGGCTGTGAAGACCTCGCTCTGGTCGGCATCGTCACGCGCGGCGACCTTCTGGCAAAGAAGCTCGCCGAGGAGATCAAGGAGATCGAGGGCGTCGACGTTCCGCTCGGTAGCCTCGACATCAGCTTCTACCGCGATGACTACGCCACCAATTTCGCTCCCGCGATCCACGCCACCAACATTCCCTTCAGCGTCGACGGCAAGCGCGTCGTTTTGGTGGACGACATCCTGTATACGGGCCGTACCATTCGCGCCGCTCTGGACGCCGTTATGGACCTGGGCCGTCCGAGCCGCATTGAACTGGCAGTCCTCGTTGACCGCGGCCACCGCGAGCTCCCCATCTCGCCGGACTTTGTCGGCAAGAACGTTCCCTCGTCGCATGAGGAGAACGTGCACCTATATATGAAGGAAGTAGACGGCCGCACCGCTGTCGAGATTAACGACGTCGCGCCGGGTTCCCACGTGGCTCCGCGCCGCTGGGAGGTGAGTAGTACCGTGGCGTTCAACCATAAGCACCTGATCGACATTACCGAGTACTCCGAAGAGGACATCAAGCTCATCCTCGAGACCGCCAAGCGTTCTCCGAGGTCAACGAGCGTGCGATCAAGAAGGTCCCCACGCTCAAGGGCAAGACCATCGTCAACATGTTCAACGAGCCCTCGACGCGCACCCGCAGCTCCTTCGAGCTCGCCGAGAAGCGTCTTTCGGCCGACAGCCTTAACTTTGGCGGCTCCTCGACCTCCACGGTCAAGGGCGAGAGCCTCGTCGACACCGTCGAGACCCTCAACGCCTATAAGATCGACTGCATTGTCGTGCGCGATAAGCACGCCGGTGCTCCCTACATCGTCACGCAGAACTCGCCCGCGAGCGTTATCTGCGCCGGCGACGGCAAGCACAATCATCCTACGCAGGCCCTGCTCGACCTGTACACCATCTGGGAGCACAAGGGTGACTTCCACGGTCTGAAGGTCGCTGTCGTCGGCGATATCGCGCACTCCCGCGTCTGCGGCTCGCTGATCCCCGCCCTTAAGATCATGGGCTGCGAGACCTACGCTGTCGCCCCCGGCACGCTGCTGCCGCCGGCGCCCGAGGTCCTGGGTTGCGACCACGTGACGAGCGACCTCGATTCCGTCCTGCCCGAGCTGGACGTCGTCTACATGCTGCGCGTGCAGCAGGAGCGCCTTGAGGGCGCTCCGTTCCCCACGATTCGCGAGTATCACAAGCTCTTCGGCCTGACCAAGGACCGCGAGAAGCTCATGAAGCCCGATGCATCATCTGCCACCCGGGCCCCATCAACCGCGGCGTCGAGTTCGACTCCTATATGGCCGACCACCCGCAACGCTCCGTCATCCTGGAGCAGGTCTACGCCGGTATCTGCGTGCGTATGGCTATCCTGTATCTGCTGCTTGGAGGTGCCGATAATGGCCTTGCTTCTTAAGAATGCCCACGTCGTCGACCCGTCTGTCGAGCTTGACGGTGTCGTTGACGTCCTGATTGACGGCGACAAGATCGCCGAGGTCGGCGAGAACCTCGCCGCCGAGGGAGCCGAGGTCCGCGACCTTTCCGGCAAGTATCTCGTCCCCGGCCTGGTGGATATGCACGTGCATCTGCGCGAGCCCGGCTACGAGGTCAAAGAGGACATCGAGAGCGGCACCCGCGCTGCTGCCAAGGGCGGCTTCACCGGCGTGTGCGCCATGCCCAACACCGATCCCGTCACCGATAACGGCACCGTCGTGGAGTTCGTCAAGTCCCGCGCTGCCGAGGTCGGCCACTGCCGCGTCTATCCGTCGGGCGCCATGACCCGCGGTCTTAAGGGCGAGGCCATGTCCGAGATGGGCGATATGGTCGCCCACGGCGCCGTCGCCTTCACCGACGACGGTCGCGGCGTGCAGGCGCGGGCATGCTCCGTCGCTGCATGGACTACGGCAAGATGTTCGGCAAGGTCTTCATGAGCCACTGCCAGGACGAGGACCTGGTCGGCCATGGCAGATCAACGAGGGCAAGGTCTCGACCCGTCTGGCCCTCGAGGGTTGGCCGGCTGCCGGCGAGGAGCTCCAGATCGCCCGCGACATCGAGATCGCCAAGCTGACCGGCGCCAAGCTGCACATCCAGCACATCTCCACCGCCCATGGCCTCGAGATCGTGCGTGCCGGTAAGGCTGCCGGTGTCCAGGTGACCTGCGAGGCCACCCCGCACCACATGTTCCTGACCGAGAACGACCTGGACGAGACCTACAACACCTCGCTCAAGGTCAATCCGCCGCTGCGTACCGAGGAAGATGCCGAGGCCATCCGTCAGGGCGTCATCGACGGCACCGTCGACGCTATCGTCACCGATCACGCTCCCCACACCCCGTGGGAGAAGGCCCGCGAGTTCGAGCTTGCGCCCTTTGGCATGATCGGCCTCGAGACCTCCCTGTCGCTCGTACTCACCGAGCTGGTCAACACGGGCAAGATGAGCATGGGCCGTATGGTCGAGCTCATGGCCATCAAACCGCGTGAGATCCTGGGCCTCGACCAGGTTCAGGTCAAGGCGGGCTCCGTTGCCGACCTGACTGTCTTCGACGCGTCTGCCACTTGGACGGTCGGCGAGGACGGCTACGAGTCGCGTGCCGAGAACTCAGGTTTTGCCGGCCGCACGCTCACCGGTCGTGCCACCGATGTATTTGTCGGCGGTAAACAGACGCTTGCCGACGGCTGCATCTGCTAGCATAGCCTTATCGCTTTTGTGCGCGGCTCCCTTGCGGTGCCGCGCTTTCTGTTCGCCTGAACCATGCAACCGCATGGGGGATTGGAGCGTCTATGCCCACACCTTCCACTGCACGCATGCACGACTTCGAGGTCGTCTCGAACCAGGAGATCGCCGACGGCATCTTCTCGCTCGTCATCTCGGCCCCCAAGCTTGCAAGTGCGCTCAAGCCCGGTCAGTTTGTGAACATTGCCGTGCCCGGCGATGCGTCCTCGCTGCTTCGCGTGCCCCTGAGCTTCTATCGCGCCGACGCCCAGGCCGGCACCGTCGAGCTGTGGTACGCCGTCGTGGGCGACGACACCCGTCGTCTGTCGCAGATGGCCCCCGGTTCCACCTCTAATCTGCTGGGCCCTGGCGGCCGCGGCTGGCTTGTGCCCGAGGGCACCAGGAAGGCGCTGCTCGTTGCGGGCGGCATCGGTGTTCCGCCCGTGCTGTGCCTTGCCGGCATGCTTGCCGAGCAGGGTGTGGCCGTCGATGTGTGCCTGGGCTTTGGCACCGCGTCCAAGGCCGTGGGCATCGACGAGTTCCGCTCGTTGTGCGATACGGTCAACGTGTGCACCGATGACGGTTCGCTTGGCACGCACGTTTTTGCACCGATCCTGCCGCCGAGCTGCTCGGCGAGGGCGGCTACGACTACGTGGCCAGCTGCGTCCCGCCGTCATGATGAAGAAGGTCGCCGCCGCTGCCGCCGAGGCCGGTGCGTACTGCGAGGTTTCGCTCGAGCGCATGATGAGCTGTGGCTTTGGTGCCTGCAACACCTGCAATGTCGAGACGGTCGACGGTATGAAGGGCGCCTGCATGTGCGGCCCAGTGTTCGATGCTTCCAAGGTGGTGGTCTTCTAGTGGGTACCGTGAACATGGCCGTCGACTTCGGCGGCGTCAAGATGCAGAACCCCATCAACACCGCAGCCGGTACCTTTGGCTACGGATGGCAGTTCCAGAACTTCTTTGATGTCTCCCAGCTGGTGCCATCACCACCAAGGGTTGTGCTGCCGAGCCCTGGCCCGGCAACCCCGCGCCTCGCATGGCCGAGATCCCGGGCGGCATGATCAACTCCGTGGGCCTTCAGAACCCCGGCGTGGCTGCCTTCGCCCGTGAGTCCGGTCCGTGGCTCGAGCAGCTCTCCAAGGACGGTTGCCAGGTCATCTGCCAGGTCGCCGGTCACTCCGTTGACGAGTTTGTGCGCGCGCTCGAGATGTATGTCGAGCTGTGCCCCTGGCTGCCGGCTACGAGATCAACGTCAGCTGCCCCAATATTGCCGCCGGCGGTGCCGCCATGGGCTCCTCGCCCGAGGCGCCTCTGCCGTTATGGCTGCCTGCCGTAAGGTGACCGATAAGCCGCTGTTCGTGAAGATGGCGCCGGTTAACGTCGCCGAGATTGCCAAGCTCTCGAGGCCGCGGGAGCCGACGGCCTTTCGGTCATCAACTCCATCCAGGGCATGGCCATCGACGTTCATACCCGCAAGTCCCGCGTGGCCAAGCCCAAGGGCGGCCTTTCGGGCCCGCTGTGCCACCACATCGCCGTTCGCATGGTCTGGGAGGTCGCTCAGGCCGTCGATATCCCCATCAACGGTGTCGGCGGCGTCATGACGGGCGAAGATGCGGCGGAGTTTATCCTGGCTGGCGCCACCTGCGTGTCGGTCGGCATGGCCAACTTTGTCGATCCGTGCGCATCGATTAAGATCGCGCACGAGCTCGAGGCCTGGCGGAGTCCCAGGGCGTGAAGGACATCAATGAGCTGGTAGGTGCTTTCGAATGCTAGAAAACGATGCCCGCGACCGCGTTATCGTCGCCCTCGACTGCGACCGTGAGCGTGCACTCGAGCTCGCCCACGAGCTTTCTGGTCATGCCGCTTGGCTTAAGGTCGGCATGACGCTCTATTACGCCGAGGGCCCCGAGATCGTCAAGACGTTCAAGGATCTGGCTTTAAGGTCTTCCTCGACCTCAAGTTCCATGACATTCCGCATCAGGTGCGCGGTGCCGCCCGTTCGGCCTCGCTTGCCGGTGCCGACCTGCTCTCGGTCCACGGCCTGGGTTCTGGTGCTATGCTCGCTGCGTGCCGTGAGGGTGCCGAGGAGGCGCGCGAGGACCGCGCCAAGCTCGTCGCCATCACCGTGCTCACGAGCATGAACCAGGATTCGCTGGCTGAGATCGGCGTCGAGTCACCCGTGGCCGAGGAGGCCGCCCGCCTGGCAAAGCTTGCCCAGGCCAACGGTATCGACGGCATCGTGTGCTCGCCGATGGAGGCCCATGACATGCGCGAGCTGCTCGGCCCCGACGCGTTGATCGTGACTCCGGGCGTTCGTCCGGTGGGTGCCGCCCTTGGTGACCAGTCCCGTGTGGCGACGCCTTCTCAGGCTATCGAGCGCGGCGCGAGCCATATCGTGGTGGGCCGACCCATCACCGGTGCCGACGACCCGGTTGCCGCCTTTGACGCTATCGTTGCCGAGCTGGTCGAAAACGTCGCCTAAAAGATTCCCTCAAGTCACCACTTTTGGGTCTCATTAGCACAAATTAGCCCCTGTGCCTGCGAAAACTTTCCCATCCTTTGTGTGGAATCGCAGGTCAGGGGCTCAACTTTAACCTCCGTATATTGCACTTTTCGCAGGTATCGTCTAACCTATGGTGCCGTCGATTGGGCATTTAGTGCGTTTGACGTGCTAAAATGCCAATTATTGCATCAGATATAACCCAACTATTTGGAGGTTCGAATGGCACTCCCTCAGCTTACCGACGAGCAGCGCAAGCAGGCTCTTGAGAAGCTGCCGCCGCACGTCACGCCCGCGCTGAGCTTCGCGAGCAGATCAAGAAGGGCGAGAAGTCCCTCGAGTCCGTGCTCAACTCCGATGACCCCATCGCTTCCCGCATGAAGGTTTCCACCCTCATCGAGTCTCTCCCCGGTTATGGCAAGGCCAAGGCCGCCAAGATCATGGAGGAGCTCGGCATCTCCGCTACCCGTCGCGTCCAGGGCCTCGGTGTCCGTCAGCGCGAGCAGCTCCTCGAGCAGCTGACCAAATAAGTGAGCGCTCAGGATTCAAAGCTCTTTGTGATTTCTGGACCGTCAGGTGCAGGCAAGGGCACGCTCGTCACTCGTGTGCGCGAGCGTCGCTCGAACCTGGGCCTGACGGTTTCGGCTACCACGCGAGCACCACGCAAAGGTGAGGTCGACGGCGTCAACTACTTTTTCCTGACGCGCGAGGAGTTCGACCGCCGCGTGGCAAACGGTGAGTTTGTTGAGTGGGCCGAGGTCCACGGCAACTGTTACGGCACGTTGGTGAGCGAGGTCACATCCAAGCTCGCCTCTGGCTCGTCTCTGATCTTGGAGATCGATGTTCAGGGTGCCCTGCAGGTCAAGGAGCGTTTCCCCGAGGCCGTGTTGATCTTTATCAAGCCGCCTTCGCTCGAGGTGCTTCGCGATCGCCTGGTCGGTCGCGGTACCGAGACGCCCGAGACGATTGAGCTGCGTATGGCAAACGCCGCCGATGAACTTGCCCTTGCCGACCGCTACGACGACGTCGTGGTGAATGACGATCTCGACCGCGCGACCGATGAGCTCGTTCGCGTTCTCGATATGCATGAAAGGATCTGAGGTCCGTGTCCGTTGTAAAGCCTTGCATTGACGATCTTCTGGAGAAGACCGATCACAACCGCTTCCTGCTCGCCTCGCTTGCCTCCAAGCGCGCCTGCGACATTAACAGCATGCTGCGTGGTCAGCACAACCGCGTGCTCGCCGTCCAGGATGTCGATGACATCACCATTGCGCTTTCCGGCGCCGATACCATCTCGATGGCTATGGACGAGATTGTCGACGGCGACATCTCCTACGACGAGGCCCGTTACGAGAAGGCGCTCGGTCACAAGGTTGCTGAAGCCTAAATGGCAGCTCGCGTCTGCCTGGTCCACTATCACGAGGTTGGACTGAAGGGCAAGAACCGCGCACATTTTGAGCATATCCTCATGGATAACATCAAGGCGGCCTTGGCCGCCTTTTCCGTGAATGCCGTGTCTCGAATTTCCGGTTATATCCTCGTGACCTTTAACGAGCATCAGGCCGACGATGCGGCGCGCGTTATCCGCACCGTCCCCGGTGTTGCCCGTGTGTCCCTGGCGTACCACACCAACCGCGACCCGCAGGAGTACTGCGCCGCCGCCGTGAAGGCGCTGCGCGAGTTTGGTTCCTTCGATTCGTTTAAGGTGCACGCCAAGCGCTCTAACACCGACTACGAGCTCACCTCGATTGATATCAATCGACAGGTTGGCGAGGTACTGTGCGAGGCGTTTCCCGATAAAAAGGTCCAGATGCACGATCCCGACGCGATGGTGCACGTGCTGGTGGTCCAGGGTAGCGTCTATGTGTATGCGCGCTCTGAGCGCGGCGTGGGTGGTCTTCCGGTGGGGTCTGCCGGCAAGGTTGTGACGCTGCTTTCCTCGGGTATCGATTCGCCGGTGGCGACCTGGATGCTCGCGCGTCGCGGCGCGGTGTGCGTGCCGGTACATTTCTCCGGTCGTCCTCAGACGCCTGATACGAGCGAATATTTGGTGCAGGACATCATCCGTGCGCTTGAGCCGGGTGTCCAGATCGGCCGCCTGTACGTGGTGCCGTTTGGCGATTGTCAGCGTGAGATCTCGGTGACCTGCCCCAGCAACCTGCGGGTGATCATGTATCGCCGCATTATGTATTCGGTTGCTGAGCGCATTGCGCATATCGAGGGCGCCAAGGCTATTGTGACCGGCGAATCGCTCGGTCAGGTTGCATCCCAGACGCTCGAGAACATTATGGCCGTCAACGAGGCCGTCAAGATCCCCGTGTTCCGCCCGCTGATCGGTTCGGACAAGCAGGAGATCATTGCACGCGCTGAGGAGATCGGTACGTTCGGTATCTCGACCGAGGCTGCTCCCGACTGCTGCACGCTGTTTATGCCGCGTCGTCCCGAGACACACGCCAAACTCGATGCCGTGCACGAGGCCTGGGAGCTGTTCGACCACGAGGAGATGATTGAGCGTTTGCTCAAACAGACTGAGTACATCGACTTTGAGAGCAACACGTATAAGGCCCCTAAGACCTTAAAACGCAAGCATTCTGAGCTCGCTCCACGTGAGATTTACCAAGATTACGAATAATGTTGTGTATAGACCGGCGGTGTTTTTGCATCGTCGGTCTTTTTCTATCTGGGCATTAGGCGATAAACGGTTCATTTGTCGACGTGTGCTTGAATAAATGGATATTTTCTCGCAAGGTTTTGGTCAGCTTTTGGTTTGACCGCGATAACCGGTGTGGACGTGCGGAGGCTGCGGCGCTCGTTTCCTGACACGATGGTGTTGGGAGGTGTTTGCTATGGCGCAGCGCGAGCAACACGAACGGGTTAAACGGATGGACCGCTGGGCAGAAAAGCTGCTCGGCCATAAGGCGATGGTCGTGGCGATCCTGGTTGTCATTGCCGCCGCGAGCGGCTTGGCGATGGCAGGTTTTGGTGGTCACTCCAGCGACGTATCGTTTGAGCGTAGTGATGAGGCGAGCGCCTCGGATGTGCGCGGGGCCGGGGATGCCTCTCCTGACGATGCCGATGAGCCGTCTGCCAAGAGCTCCTCTGCTGCCGAGGTGTACGTCGATGTTGATGGCGCCGTTGTGAAGCCTGGCGTGTACCGGCTTAAAGATGGAGCACGGGTGTCCCAGGCGATTGATGCCGCCGGAGGGCTTACGGCCGAGGCGGATGTGACGGGTCTTAACCGTGCGTCCAAGATCACCGATGGTCAAAAGATCTATGTGCCGACGGTAGGGGAGCAACAAACGGCTGCGGCCGTCGGCGGCGCCGAAAGCAGTGCTTCCACGACCCCTGGTACAGGGTCTTCGTCGGGACTTGTGAATATCAATACGGCAAGTGCGGCGGAGCTGCAGACGCTTTCGGGCATCGGGCCTTCTATGGCCCAGTCAATTATCGACGAACGGACGCAAAACGGGGCCTTTGCCTCGGTCGATGACCTTATGCGCGTATCGGGGATCGGTGAGAAGAAACTCGCCAAAATTAAAGATTGCATCTGCGTATGAGTGCGACCGAGCGCGAGCATGTGATGCCACCGCGCCCATTGATGCCGTGGACGATAGCCCTTTGTGCCGGCTTGTGTGCGAGCTGTGGGTTAGTGCTTAACATGGCGGCCGATGCGCTGCTGGGAGAGCGGGCGGCGCCCGTCACATTGCTTATGGCCATTCCCGTTGCGGCAGCAGGGTGCATCGTATTGGCTCGGTCCTGCATGCGCCTTGTGCGGTGGAGGCGATGGCTGTATGCCGCGGCCCTCGGCCTCGTGGCGGGGGCGGTAGTGTCCGCGGGTTGGGCGATAGGGGCGCTGCGCGCTTCGAGGGCGTTGGATAATCGGGCTGCGAGCAGTCTCGAGTTTGTTGTGTGTGGCGACCCGTCCATCAATGACGGTGCGTACTCCTATACCTGTGATGCGTATGCGGGCGAAAAGCGTTTGGGTCAGGTACGGCTGTCGTGTGATCGTGAGCTTGGCGCCGGTTCGCATGTACGTGCTATCGGTCGAATTTCGCGCTTTGAGAATGATGCGTATGGGCGCTCACGCGTGCTTCGGGGCGAGCTTCGAAAGGCTAAAGTCGTCCGGTTGGTATCGATCGACGAGGGCCTCCAGGCCCGTTGTCTTGGCTTCGAAACGAGCTCCTTGCCGTTATCGCGCCCGCGACCGACCCAGCGCGCTCGCTCATCGCCGGCGTTGTCTGTGGGCGCTCGTCCGAGCTGCGCGCCCAGCCTGCGGGCGAATGGTTTTCGGTAACGGGCACCGCACATCTCATCGCCGTTTCGGGCAGTCATCTTGCCATCGTGGGGTTTGTGATTGAGAGTGCCCTGCAAAAGACGCGTCTCTCTCGTGGGCTTCAGCGGGGGCTGTTGGTGCTGGCCCTCGCTGCCTATGCCGTTTTTACTGGCGCTTCGCCCTCGGCCGTGCGCGCGTGCTCTATGGTGGCGGCGTCGCTTGTCGCCAACGGCGCCGGGCGTCGTCGGCATGGCCTCTCGGCTCTATTTTTGACCATGGTAATCTTTGTGTTGCTCCGGCCGACAGTACTGTTCGAGATGGGTTTTCAGCTATCGTGCGCCAGTGTCTTTGCCATCCTTTGTTTTTGCCCCTACGCTACCTACGCCTTGGGCGAGCTGAGTGTGCCACCGGGCCTCGCCAGTATTTTGTCCGTCACGCTGTGCTCGCAGCTGGCGACACTTCCCGTAACCATTCCCGCATTTGGGACGTTTTCACTCATTGCCCCGCTTGCAAATGCCGTGATCGGTCCGGTGATAAGCATGCTGCTCGCTGTATCGGTTGTGTTGGTGCCCTGCTCGCTTGTGCCGCTGCTGCGTCACGGGGCGCTCGTGGTGCCCATGATTGTCGCTCGCTGCGCTCTGTTCTTTGAACAGCTCTTTGCCGCCGTTCCGGGCGCATCCGTTAGCGTGCCGCCCGATACGCTCTTGGTATACGTGGTGCCGTTTGCGCTGGCGGTCCTCTTGGTCTGGTGGCCACGCCCCCGCGTGCGGCCCATGGCAGTGGGGCTGCTATGTTTGATGCTTGCTGCGGGGGTTCCGTATGTCTATTGGGATCGATGTGTGCCGCCTTCGGTAACGGTTCTCGATGTTGGTCAGGCCGATGCGATTCTGGTTCGCCAAGGCAGCGCTGTGGCGCTCGTCGACTGTGGGCTCGATGACCGCGTGGTGTCGGCGTTGGTTCGCAACAATGTCCACCATATCGACGCCGTCTTCGTGACGCATTGGGATGAAGACCATTGGGGTGGTCTTCCCGATGTGCTCGATCAGTTTTCGGTTGGATCCATTGCGGTTGCAGCGGATGCGCTGGACGGCGCGCCTTCTGAGGTCCTAAATCGCCCCGGCGTAACGTATCGGCAGGTGGCCCGCGGAGACACGGTCGATATCGGCGCATTTCGGGCTCGTGTGATGTGGCCGTTTGACACAGTGGATGGCGAGGGCAATGAGGACTCGCTTGTCTTGCTGCTCTCCTATGCTCGGGAAGGCAAGAGCCTGCGTATGCTCCTTACTGGTGATGCCGAACTCGATCAGGAGCGCGAGTTTGTACAGGAGGTGGGCGATATCGATGTGCTTAAGCTGGGACATCACGGCTCAAAAGTTACCGTCGACACAGAGCTGCTGGAAACGCTTAAGCCGAGCTCTCTATCGCGAGTGCGGGCGAGGGCAACCGCTACGGCCATCCATCCGATGCCTGTATCGATGCCGTTCGCGATGCGGGCGGCGCGTTCGCATGCACTATCGAACAAGGAGACATTACCGTCTCGCCGACCGCAACCGGTTTTGCCATGCGATGTCAGCGACCGTGATGCTGCCGTTGGCGCGGGACCAACCCGTGGGCTAGAATGGCACGGTACGAACACGAGATCCTGCGGGAGGGGAGCGCAATGTCCGAAACCGGTCTGCTGCCGGCATATCTGATCGTCGGTACCGATGGGGTCAAGCGCGACCACGCCGTCTCGCGTATGAAAGCTCGCTTGGAAAAGTCGGGTATGGTTGAGTTCAACCTCGATGAACGTGACATGACGAAAGATCCCGATATTGAGTCGATCATCGGCTCGCTCAATACCTTTCCCATGGGCAGCGAGTTTCGCCTGGTGATCCTCGACGGCTGCTCCAAGCTTGCCAAGGCGGTCTCGGAACCGCTTGTCGAGTACCTCGCAAGTCCCAGCCCCACGACGGTCTGTCTCATTATTGCCGACTCACTTGCCAAGAATACGCGCCTGTATAAGGCAATCGCCAAGATCGACAAGAAGGCTATCGTCGATTGTTCGGGTACCAAGCGCTGGGAACTGCCGCGCCGCGTTCAGCAGATGGCGACGCAGCGCGGTAAGTCCATCTCGACAGCTGCTGCCGAGGAGCTCGTCTCGCGCTCGGGCGAGAACACTCGCATGCTCGATAACGACTTGGCCAAGCTTGCCCAGATGGTCGAGGCGCCGCAAATTGAGCTTGCCGATGTGGAGCTCTGGATCGTGCGCACGGCCGAAGTTCAGCCTGGGACTTTCTCAACGCAGTGTCGGCCCGCGATATGCGCCGCTCGCTTGAGCTCTTTGGGCTGCTGCCCGCCAAGAGCTATGTGTGGACCTACACGCTGCTATGCGGTCGCATCCGCGAGTTGATCGTCGCCAAGCGCTCGACTCTCGTGGGCAGGGTCGTGAGCTTGCCGCGACGCTCAAGCTTCAGGCCTGGCAGGTCAAGAATCACCTGACCTGGGCACGTCGTTTTTCGATGACCGAGCTCGTTTCCGCGCTCGAGGGTGCCGTCGATGTGGAGCTCGCGCTCAAGGGTTCGGCTGATTCTGAGACCGCGCTTTTGCTCTGGATTACGAACATCTTGAGAAAATCGTGATGATACCTGCCTATTTGACAAATTCGTTCTATCCCTTTGTGGGGGAGCGTGCTATAGTAGGCGCTTGCATGACCTCACCGTGTCTCAGAGGTGTCATACATTTTTTGCAAGGAACTCGAAAGGAACTCCAGAAGTGGCAAACATCAAGTCTCAGAAGAAGCGTATCCGCACCAATGAGGCAGCTCGCATGCGTAACAAGGCTGTCAAGTCCGAGCTCAAGACGCTGACCAAGCACGTCCAGTCCGCCGTCGCCGAGGGCGACGCCGAGAAGGCCCAGGCTGCCCTCAAGACCGTCACCAAGCGTCTCGACATGGCTGCCGCCAAGCATGTTATCCACAAGAACCAGGCTTCCAACCGCAAGTCCGGTCTTGCCAAGCTCGTGAACAGCATCAACGCCTAAGTTGTAAATTTCACACCACACAGATTACGCGCATAAATGGAGCCTGTTTTATGGAACAGGCTCCATTTTTTGTACCGCTCGGGTAAGATAGTCCGCATGAATACTTCAATTGACATTTCCCACATCCGTAACTTCTCGATCGTAGCGCACATCGACCATGGCAAGTCCACGATCAGTGACCGTATCCTCGAACTCACCCATACCGTCGACGAGCGCGACATGGAGTCGCAGCTGCTCGACACCATGGATATCGAGCGCGAGCGCGGCATTACGATCAAGTCCAATGCCGTTCGCGTTTCCTATGACGCCGACGATGGCGAGACGTATCAGTTCAACCTGATCGATACGCCGGGCCACGTGGACTTTACCTACGAGGTCTCGCGTTCGCTGGCCGCCTGCGAGGGCGCGGTGCTCGTCGTCGACGCCACGCAGGGCGTCGAGGCGCAGACCGTCTCCAACGCGACGCTCGCCATGAACGCCAACCTGGATATCGTGCCCGCCATCAACAAGATCGACCTGCCGTCGGCACACCCCGATGAGGTCAAGACCGAGATCGAGGATGACCTGGCGATTCCCGCCGACGATGCCGTATGCGTATCAGGCAAGACCGGCGAGGGTATCCACGACCTGCTGGAGTCCATCGTCTTTTTGATTTCACCGCCCAAGGGCGATGCAAACGCGCCGCTCAAGGCGCTCATCCTGGACTCGTATTTTGATGAGTACCGCGGCGTCGTTGCCACGGTCCGTGTTTTTGACGGCTCCATTAAAAAGGGCGATACCGTTCGTATGATGCAGGCAGAAGGTGACTTTTTGGTCGACGGCGTGGGCGTCAAGCGTCCTGCCGAGACGCCGGTCGACGCGCTGACGGTCGGCGAGGTGGGCTACGTGGTCACGGGCCTGAAGGACCCCGAGGCCGTGCACGTGGGCGATACCCTCACGTGGGCGTCGAATCCCTGCCCCGAGCCGCTTCCCGGCTATCGCGAGGCCAAGCCCATGGTCTATACGGGCCTGTTCCCGATCGACAACAAGGATTACGAGAACCTGCGCGACGCTCTCGATAAGCTGCATGTCAACGACCCGTCGTTGGTGTGGGAGCCCGAGACCTCGGTGGCGCTCGGCTTTGGTTTCCGCGTTGGCTTCTTGGGCCTGCTGCATATGGAGGTCGTCAAGGAGCGCTTGGAGCGCGAGTTCAACCTGGACCTGATTGCCACGAGCCCTTCGGTGGACTATCACGTCTACAAGACTGACGGCGAGATGATTGATGTTCGCAGCCCGCAGGATCTGCCCGAGGCACGCGCATCGAGCGCATTGAGGAGCCTTACCTCAAGGCCAAGATTATCTGCCCGCCCGAGTATACGGGTGCCGTCATGCAGCTCGCTATCGAGCACCGCGGAATTACAACCGACATGATCCATCTCACGAGCAAATCGGTCGAGATGCGCTTTGATATGCCCCTCGCCGAGCTCATCTTGGACTTCTTTGACCAGCTCAAGAGCCGCACCAAGGCTATGCCTCGCTCGACTATGAGTTCAACGAGTATCGTCCCTCCGAGCTCGTCAAGCTCGATATCCTGCTTTCGGGTGATGAAGTGGACGCGCTTTCGTTTATCGTGCACAAGGACAAGGCCTATGGCCTGGCCCGCGGGCTGTGCGACAAACTCAAGGAAATCATTCCGCGCCAGCTGTTCGAGGTGCCCATCCAGGGCGCTATCGGCAACAAGATTATCGCCCGCTCTACCGTTAAGGCGCGCCGCAAGGACGTTTTGGCCAAGTGCTATGGCGGCGATATCTCGCGTAAGCGCAAGCTGCTCGAGAAACAGAAAGAGGGCAAGAAGCGCATGAAGGCCATCGGTTCGGTCGAGGTCCCGCAGGAGGCCTTTATGGCGATCCTCAAGGTGGACGAGTAGGTCCCATGGCGCTTTCTGAATACAGTACGCGGCTGCTGGGTGCCTATGCCGAGCAGCCGTTCCTTATGGCTCCCATGGCTGGCGTGACCGACCCCGCTACCGCATCATGTGCCGCCGCCGCGGTGCCCATCTTGCCTACAGCGAGATGGTGAGCGTGGCGGGTCTTGCCTATGCCAGCAATAAGACGTGGCGCCTGGTGCTACCGGCCGACGAGGAGCAGCAGATCTGCGTACAGCTCTTTGGTTCCAAGCCCGATCAGTTTGCGAGCGCCGTCGCCGCCGTTGAGGAGCGTGTTGGCGATCGCCTGTCGCTGATCGACATCAACATGGCCTGCCCGGCTCGCAAGGTCGTTACCAAGGGCGAGGGCTCGGCACTTATGCGCACGCCTGAGCTGGCCGAGCAGATTGTCGAGGCGGCGGTAGGCGCGGCGCACGTGCCCGTGACCGTAAAAATCCGCAAGGCTTTTACGCCGAAGACCGCAATGCCGCGACGTTTGCCAGATGCTCGAGGGGGCAGGGGCCGCTGCGGTGGCGGTACATGGTCGCTGTGCCACGCAGCTCTATACGGGCCAGGCCGATTGGTCAGTCGTCGATGAGGTGGCCGACGCCGTCGAGATTCCCGTTATCGGTTCGGGCGACGTGTTCTGCGCCGAGGATGCCGCGGAGCATCTGCGCAACTCCGGCGCCAGCGCCGTGTTCATCGCGCGCGGTATCTATGGCAATCCCTGGGTGTTCGGCGATGCCCGCGCCCTTGCGCTCGATGGCACGCCGGTACCGGTACGTAGCTCGGTCGAGCGCCTGGATGCCCTGCGCGAGCACCTGACGCTCACGCACGAGCTGTTGCCGCTCATGTCGCGTGCCCGTACGTACGCAAGCTGGTATCTAAAGGGGATGCCTCATGCTGCGGCCTGGCGCGCGCAGGTGGTGCGCTGCTCCACATACGAGGAGTTCATGGCATTGGTCGATGATATCGAGCGCGATGTGGTGGCCTGCGAGGCCGCGCTTGCCGCCGGCGAGTCGGTGCCCGCTCATCCGCTGGAGGCCTAACGGTGGCCGTTACCGCGCTGTACGTCCACGTGCCGTTTTGCGCCCAAAAGTGCCGATACTGCGACTTTGACTCGCGCCGTTTTGCTCCGTGCGACCTGAGCGCTGCGCTCGATGCCTATTTTGAGCAGTTGTATGCGCGCCTCGATGCCTTTGGCGACGCCGGGGCGCTTGCGCAAGTCTGCACCGTCTATGTAGGCGGCGGCACGCCGTCGCTGGCAGGTGAGTGTCTGGTAGAACTTGCCCGGCGTATCTCTGCGTGGTGCAAGCCCGTTGAGTTTACCTGCGAGGCCAATCCCGAGTCGCTGACTTCGCAGCTTGCCGCGGCGCTTGCCGGGGTGGGCGTCACGCGCATTTCTCTGGGAGTCCAAACCCTCGACAACGCCGAGCTTGCTGCGATTGGCCGCATTCACGATGCCGATCGGGCGCTCGCTGCCATCGCGACGGTCAAGGACGCTGGGCTTGACGTGTCGTGCGACCTTATGTGCGGTCTTCCCGGGCAGACCGCAGCGAGTTGGAAACGCACGCTCGATGGCGTGCTGGCGGCGGCGCCGCATCATGTGTCGGTGTACCCGCTCACGCTCGAGGAGGGCACGCCGCTCTACCGCATGGCGTGTCAAGACGAGTCGCTCGAGCCCGACGAAGATTTTCAGGCTGCGTGCATGGACGCGGCGCGTGAGCGTCTGGGTGCGGCCGGTTATCACCCGTATGAGGTGGCAAGCTACGCGCTCGACGGACATGAGTGCGCCCACAACATAGCCTATTGGACCGGACGGGGCTATCTGGGTTTGGGTCGCTCTGCCGCCGGTATGCTCGACGCCGAGGATTTCGATCGCCTGGCCGGGCTGTTTCCCGACGTGCCCGCTCGCGGCGATGCGTATCGCGTGCGTCTGGTGCAACGCGACGACACCGCGACGAAGTTTGATGCCGAGTATTTGTCGCAGCGCGAGGCGGCGGCCGAGGATTTGATGCTCGCTTGCCGCATGACGCGTGGCATTGGGCCCGATCTGTTGGCTCGCTCGGCAAGCGTGATCGCTGCAGACGAGTTGGCGGCGGCCTGCGACCGTGCACTCGAGTTGGGCCTTGCCATCTGGGTACCCGATGATGTCGAGGGACATACGGAGCGCGTCACCTCGAAAGACGTTATCGCAGGTCGTGCCCGCGCCCACTTAGCGCCCACCCACTTGGGCTGGCTCGATGGAAATGTGCTGTTCGAGCTGTTTTGGGGTCTAGCCTAGGCCGCTCGGGTAGAATTACCGCAATATATACGCTGCTGTGAGCAGGAGGTTGCCGCGCATGGCGACGATGAACGAAAAAGATTACTACGAGATTCTGGGTGTCTCCAAGGACGCCACCTCGCGTGATATACAGAAGGCCTTCCAGCAAAAGGCCCGCAAGCTCCATCCGGACGTCAACAAAGAACCGGATGCCGAGGAAAAGTTTAAAGAGGTTTCCGAGGCCTACGCTGTGCTTTCGGACGAGCAGAAGCGTGCGCGCTACGACGCCATGCGTTCGGGCAATCCCTTCGCCGGCGCTCCTACGGCTTCTCCCTATGGCGGCGGCTACGCCGGCAGCGCAGGCTATGGCAATCCCTTTGAGGGCGGCTTTCCCTTTGGTGGCGCCTGGGGCCAGCAGCGTCGCGGCCAGGCTGCTTCAATCCTGAGAACGGCGCCAACGTGGTCGTCGATATCAAACTCGACGCCAAGGAGGCCAGGGGCGGTGCCCGCAAGACCGTCCGCTACACGCGCTTCGATACTTGTAGCAACTGCGGCGGCTCGGGCTCCGTTTCGTCTGAGCATGCCCATACCTGCCCGAGCTGCGGTGGCCGCGGCCACATCGAAGTTGACCTGTCCTTCCTGTTTGGTGCGGGCACGTTCCAGTCGGTCTGCCCCGAGTGCGGCGGTTCCGGTAAGGTCGTGGCCGACCCCTGCCCCGATTGCGGTGGCAGCGGGCGAACCCGTGTGACCTCCGAGCAGACGATTGAGTTTCCTGCCGGCACGCACGATGGCGACGAGGTCCGCATTAGCGGCATGGGCCATGCTGCACTAACGGTGCCGCGGGCGCGACCTGGTCGGCCGCGCCCATGTTGAGGCCGAGCGCTTGGAAGGCAAAGCTCGTACTGGCTTTTACCTGATGGGCATTGTGGCGCCGTTTTTGGTGCTGTCGGCCATCTCGGGCGTGTTCTCGGCCTTTGCGTGATGTGCTTTATTCCGTTTACCATGGGCCTGTTCATGGTGCTTTCGGACGGTGTGCTTCATCGCAGCCTGCTGTGGTGGAAGCGCGGTGCGATGCAGTTTGCCAACGGTTTTGCCAACGGCTTCATGTTCGCGCTCGTGTCGGTTTGGTTCGCGAGCTGCTCGCAACGGGCCATGCTTTCGCCGTATCAAATGCAATAACATCAAACCCTTTGTTTGCGGTCGGCCCAGCTTGGGTATAGGACGCACTGTGACAATAATGAAAGTCGGAAGGATTCGGTCGTGTCGGAAAATAGGGATTACTACGAGGTGCTTGGCGTCGACAGGGATGCCGACGCGCGGACGATTAAGCGTGCGTTTCTAAAGAAGGCCCGTACCGTACATCCGGATGTTTCGGACGATCCCGAGGCCGAGGCCAAGTTCAAGGAGCTCAACGAGGCCTATTCCGTTCTTTCCGATGAGCAGAAGCGTGCTAACTACGACCGTTACGGCACTGCCGACGTTCCTGGTGGTTCGGGCTATGTCGACATCAACGATATCTTTGGTGGCATGGGCATGGACGACCTGTTCTCGTCGTTCTTTGGCGGTGGCGCCGGTGGTGGCGCCCGCAGCCGTCGTGAGCGTCGTCGCGGACGTGACATGGCCATCTCCCTTTCGGTGACCCTTGAGGAGGCGGCGCTCGGTTGCAAAAAGACGATCAGCTATGATCGCCTTGCTCCCTGCGAGGACTGCAACGGTACCGGTAGGGCCGAGGGTGCACAGGAAAAGCAGTGCAGTCGCTGCCACGGTACGGGCTACGTCACGACGGTTCAGCGATCGTTTTTGGGCCAGGTTCAGTCTTCCTCGCCTTGCCCCGACTGCCATGGCGAGGGCACGGTTATCGACTATCCCTGCGAGACCTGCGACGGTCAGGGCCGCACGCCTTCGCACGAAAAGATCGACATCGATATTCCCGCCGGCGTTTCGACCGGTCGCCAGCTGCGTGTGAGCGGCTTTGGCGAGGCCGGCCTTCGCGGCGAGCTTCGGGCGACCTGATTGTCAACGTGCGCGTTGCCGACCATGAGCGCTTTAAGCGCAACAGTGACGACCTGTACCTGGTGAGCGATATCTCGATTGCGCAGGCTGCGCTCGGCTGCGAGATCGAGGTCGAGGGCATTATGCCCGACGAGGTTGTTAAGGTGACGGTTCCCGCCGGCGCCCAGTTCGGCGACACCGTGAGCGTCAATAATTACGGCATGCCGCGCATTGGCGGTGGCGGTTCGCGCGGTCGTCTGATTGTGCAGCTGCGCGTGGTCGTTCCCACCAATCTTTCCAATAAGCAACGCGAGCTGCTCCGTGCTTTTGCCGACGAGATGGGCGATGACGTCGCTTCCGGTAAGAAGTCGGTGACCGACCGTATCAAGAGTGCCCTCGACGATATCCTCGATTAAGGAGCCCGCGTGCTCGCACCCCATATTTCCGTCGTCAACCTCGGCTGCCGTGTCAACCGGGTTGAGTCTGACCGTATCACTGCCGATCTTATGCGCCTGGGCTTTGCTATGGTGGAGCCCCAGGATGCCGATTTGATCGTCATTAACACCTGTGCCGTTACGGGCGAGGCCGAGGCCAAGACCCGTAAGGCCGTCCGTCATGCGCTGGCCCATCCAAATGAGCCCTATGTGGTCGTGACCGGATGCGTGGTCAATTTGCATCCCGAGGAGCTGTTGGAGCTTTCGGATCGCGTGATTGCCGAGCCGTCTAAGATCGATGTCGCCGAACGTGTCTGCGATGTGCTGGGCGTTGAGTCCGATAGCGTTCCCGCCTGCAGCATGGTGACGTGGTCGATGCGCTCGGTCGTTCGCGGCTGGGCGTGAAGATCCAGGATGGCTGCAACCACCGTTGCACCTATTGCATCGTGTGGAAGGCCCGCGGTCCCGAGCGTTCCGTGCCCGTCGAGTCCGTGCTTGAGCAAGTTCGCGAGGCCCAGGAGGCCGGCGTGCCCGAGGTGGTGCTGACCGGTGTGAACCTGGGTGCCTACGATGGCAAGAGCGCGACCGACGAGCATGTCGAAATCGATGAGCTGCTCGAGGCCATCATGGAGCGCACGACTATTGCGCATGTGCGCATTTCCTCGGTCGAACCCATGGATATCTCTGAGCGCCTGCTTAAGGTTATGGCGCGCTATCCGCAGCGTATTGCCCCGTTTTTGCACCTGCCCGTACAGTCCGGCTGTACGGCGACGCTGCATCGCATGGGTCGTCCCTATAGTGCCGAGGCCTTTGAGGACACGGTGCGCATGATTCGCGCCATCCTGCCGCAGGCGTCTCTTTCGTGCGATGTCATCGTCGGTTTTCCTGGTGAGACGGACGAGGAGTTCGAGGAGTCGCTGGCGCTGTGCCGCCGCGTGGGGTTCTCGCGTATGCACGTGTTCCGCTACAGTAAGCGTCCCGGTACCCTTGCTGCCGACATGCCCGACCAGGTGCCGCCCGAGGTTATGGCCGAGCGCAGCCGCCGTATGCGAGACGCGGCGCAGGAGCTCGCTATTGCCGATGCTCGTCGTCGCGTGGGCACTGTCGAGCGTGCCGTGCTCGAGTATGGTGACAACCTGACGCTCGGTTCGTTCCATCATGCCCGTCTTGACGATACCTGTGGACTTACAGCCCCGTGCCTGCTCGATGTTGCTATCATCGGAGTCGATGATTCCGGCTTGGTCCATGCGCGCAGGGAGGTCCATGGAAGCTCGAAGATTAGACTTACCGTTCCCGAGGGAGTTGATCCCTCGCGTGTTTTGGGCGCCGGCGACGGCGTCCTTCGTGCGCTCGAGAGCTTGGTTCGCGCTCACGTGGTCGCCCGTGGCGATAGGATCTCCGTGAGCGGCGACCCGGACGAGGTCGAGCTCGTGGCTCGCTTTTTCGAACATGCTTTTCGCGAGGCGGCGGCCGGTCGTACCCTGTCTGCCGACGATGTCTCGCGTTGCCTGGCCGTCTTGCGCGACGGCGAGCATGAGGCCACATCGCTTCGCGATGACGTGCTGCTTTCATACCGCGGTCGTGTCATTCGTCCCAAGACGCTTGGGCAAAAGCGCTATGTGGATGCCATTCGCTCGCATACCATCACCTTTGGCTTGGGTCCTGCCGGTACCGGTAAGACCTATCTGGCCATGGCGCTCGCCGTTGCCGCACTCAAGCGCCATGAGGTGGGCCGTTTGATCTTGACGCGTCCGGTTGTCGAAGCAGGGGAGAACCTGGGCTTTTTGCCCGGCACCCTCGAGGAAAAGATCGATCCGTACATGCGTCCGCTCTACGACGCCCTTTTTGACATGATGGATCGCGAGCGCACCGATGAGCTTATGGAGCGCGGCGTGATCGAGATCGCCCCGCTTGCCTATATGCGCGGTCGTACGCTGAGCGATGCCTTCGTGGTGCTCGACGAAGCGCAAAATACCACGCCCGAGCAGATGAAGATGTTCCTGACACGACTTGGATTCAACTCAAAGTTCGTGATTACCGGCGACCTCAGCCAGCGCGACCTGGTGGGTCGTCGTGGTGGCTTGGCGGATGTCGAGAAGATTTTGGGCCGTGTCGACGATGTGGCGTTTGCACACCTGGAGCGCGCCGACGTGGTGCGCCATGCCCTGGTAGGTCGTATCGTTGAGGCATATGATGCTTATGATGGCGTGCGCGAGCAGCGCTCGCGCGATCGAAAGGAGTCCCGTTGAGTGTATTGATCAGCAACGATGCCGAGCTCGATACGCTGCTCGACTCGCAGGAGGTAGAGCACATCTGCGAGGTTGTGCTTGCCGCCGAGGGCGTTGAGCGTGAAGTCGAGATTTCTCTTTCGTATGTCGATGAGGACGAGATGCACGAGCTCAACCACGAGTGGCGTGGCATCGACCGCACCACCGATGTCCTCTCGTTTGAATGCGACTCGGCCTTTGACGAGGATATTCCCGCCGACGAGACGCTCGAGCTCGGCGATATCATCTTGGCCCCGCAGGTCATTGCCCGTCAGGCCCCCGGCTTTGGCAATAGCCTGCCGACGAGTGCCGCCTGATGCTCGTGCATGGCATGCTGCACCTGCTGGGGTATGACCATATCGAGGACGACGAGGCCGAGGTCATGGAGGCCCGCGAGGACGCTATCCTGCGCGATCTGGCGCTCGAGCGCGGCGAGGACCCCAAACTCGTTCACGTCGGCCCCATCACCAATCATGTCCACGACTAGGAGCCGTTTATGATTCCCGGATCGAACAAGGACCATCCGTCCTTTTTAAAGTCGTTCTCCTACGCCATGGAGGCTTCGTCACCGCCGTCAAGACCGAGCGCAACATTAAGGTCATGCTCGTGGCGGGCGTGTGCACTGTCATTGCCGGCTGCATTGTGGGGCTCGACATTGCCGAGTGGGCTACGATTATCATCTGCTGCGGCCTGGTGATTCACGGCGAGCTGTGCAACACCGCATGGAGGCGATTGTCGATCTGGCGACCCAGGAGCTCCATCCGCTGGCAAAACGCGCCAAGGACATCGCCGCCGCCTCGGTATACGTACTTTCAATCACCGCCGCGATTGTGGGCTTGCTGGTATTTGCCCACGCGCTCGGCTTTATTTAGAAAGGGATTCCCATGTCCGACAATATGCAGCCTACCGATGAGATTTTGGACGACGAGTCCCCGGATGCTAAGGCGACCGAGGCCTATGAGGAAGTCGAGGAGTTCGACCCGTTTGAGGGCATGAGCGACGAAGAACTCGACGCCTGTGTGACGAGGATGATGCCCCCATGGGCTTTGGCGACGTTGAGCCGGGTTCCGCAGCGGCTTCGTCGCCCTGGTCGGTCGTCCCAACGCCGGCAAGTCCACGCTGCTCAATGCCTGCTATGGCAAAAAGGTTGCCATCACCTCGCCGGTGGCCCAAACGACCCGCCGCCGTATGCGCGCCGTCGTCAACCGCCCCGGCTACCAGCTGGTCTTTGTCGATACCCCGGGTATCCACAAGCCCAAGGATGGCCTGGGGTCCGAGCTCAACAAGAGCGCGCTGTTCGAGCTGAACGATGTTGACGTCGTCGCGTTTTTGATCGATGCCACTAAGCCTATCGGCAGGGGAGACGCCTGGGTTGCCGAACGCGTCAAGAATGCTCGCTGCAAGAAGGTCCTGGTGCTCACCAAGGCCGACGAGGCCGACCCCGCACAGGTCATGGAGCAGCTTAAGGCTGCCCACGAGCTCATGGAATATGACGACGAGATCGTGACGTCGTCGGTCAAGAACTTTAACGTCGATGCCTTCATCGAGACCGTTGCGCACTTTTTGCCCGAGGGTCCGCGTTGGTTCCCCGAGGACATGGGTACCGACGCTTCCGATGAGACGCTCGTTGCCGAGTTTGTGCGCGAGAAGGTCTTGCGCCGCACCCGTGATGAGATCCCGCACTCCGTGGGCGTGATTTGCGATGCGCTTGAGCAGACCAAGAAGGTGCTGCGCGTGCACGCCACCATTTACGTCGAGCGCGAGGGCCAAAAGGGCATCATCATCGGCAAGGGCGGCGAGATGATCAAACATATCGGCATCGACGCCCGTCGCGACCTTGAGCGCATCTTTGGCACCCAGGTCTTTTTGGAGCTGGACGTGAAGGCCAAGGCCGGCTGGCGTGACGACGAGGCCCAGATTCGCCGCTTTGGCTATAACGCCGAGGATTAGGGACACGCGGCGCGAATGGCAGGTTCTCGTACATATCGCACGAAAGTGCTCGTGCTCGATAAGACGAAGCTCAAAGAGACGGACCTGATCCTGACGATGCTTGACGAGCGGGGTCGGCAGGTTCGTGCCGTGGCAAAGGGCGCCCGCAAACCCGGTGGACGCCTGGCTGCGCGCTGCGAGATGTTCTGTACCGTTGATCTGCTGCTTGCGCATGGACGGTCGCTCGACGTGGTTTCCCAGGCCGAGCTTATGGAGGCGCCGCTCGGCGCTGCTCCCGATTACGAGATGACATGCGCCGCAAGCGCGATCGCCGAGGTCGCGCGCGTGTGCTCGTTCGAGGACGCCGAGGACCCGTTTACCTTTGCCATCACGCAGCGGGCGCTCACACTTGTCGGCAGCGGGCTCGACGCGGCACATATGGACCTGCTCGTGGCGGCCTTTGTCTTTAAATTGCTGTCGCACGTTGGCTACCGACCCGATTTTTCGGCATGCGTGCTGTGCGGAGACCCGATGCTGTCGTATTTTTCGCCCCAGGCGGGCGGCCTCATGTGCGGGTCGTGCGCGTCGAGCGTGCCCGGTGCCGAGCTGGTGTCGACCGGTGAGGTCGCATGGCTGCGCGCCCTTATGTCCATGACCTTCGATGCGCTTATGGCCGAGAGGGTCGACCCCCATACCGCTGCCTTTTTGCTGGGGCTTTCGCACGTGTGGGCTGCGACGCACACTGATCAACGTCTCCGTGCGATGGAATTCATGTTGGGTCGGTGATGATGCGCAGGCGCGGGCTGCTTGTGGTAACATACCGACCTGTTGGTACCTCGACCTTGGATGCTCGCTCCACCGGCGGCTTCCCAGTCCGAGGCGAATAGCGTCGCCGCGGGCGACAAGAAACGAAAGGTGAAACAATGACTGTTTCCAAAGAGCGCAAGGCGGAGCTGACTGCCCAGTTCGGTAACACCCCGGTCGACACCGGCAACCCCAAGGTTCAGGTCGCCATCCTGACCGAGCGCATCAAGGAGCTGACCGAGCACATGAAGTCCCACCAGAAGGACTTCCACACCCGTCGTGGTCTGCTCATGCTCGTCGGCCGTCGTCGTCGTCTTCTCTCCTACATCAAGAAGAACGACATCGTCGAGTATCGTGAGCTCATCAAGGCTCTGGCATCCGCGACAACATCCAGTAAGGATTTGTACATGCAAGGAGCGTCCTGCGCAGCGGGGCGCTCTTTTTGTGTAAGGGCGTGAACAATCACGCTCTGAAGCGTGGCGGGGGCAGGGGGCCCGCGTCACATGAGGAGCCTGCAGGCAAGGGGCCTGCGGGGTAAAGGAGAACAATGACACTCGTATCCAAGACCTTTGAGCTGTACGGCAAGACCTACACCTTTGAGTCGGGCGAGCTTGCCAAGCAGGCCACCGGCGCCTGCCTGGTCAAGCAGGGCGACACCACGATGCTCGACACCGTGGTCGTCTCCAAGGAGCGCAAGAACTACGACTTCTTCCCGCTGACCGTCGACTTCAACGAGAAGATGTACGCCGCCGGCCGCATCCCGGGTGGCTACCTCAAGCGTGAGGGCCGTCCCAGTGAGAAGGCCACGCTCACCGCGCGCATGATCGACCGTCCGATTCGCCCGAGCTTCCCGGACGCTTCCGCAACGAGGTACACATCGTCGCTACCTCGCTCGTCGCCGACCAGGTCAACCCCTTTGACGTCATCAACGTCATGGGTGCCTCCCTGGCCATGACGCTCGGCGGCGTGCCCTTCGAGGGCCCGCTTGCTGCGTGCGCATCGGCCGTAACGTGGAGACCGGCGAGTTTATCGTCAACCCCACCTACGAGGAGCGCGAGAACTCCGACCTGGACCTGGAGCTGGGCGGCTCTGCCGACTTCATCTCGATGGTCGAGGCCGGCGCCGAGGAGATCTCCGAGGACGACATGCTCGCCGCCATGAAGTTTGGCCAGGAGGCCCTTGCCGCCTTCTGCCAGGCCCAGGACGAGTTCGTTGCCGAGTGGGAGCAGGTCAATGGCGCCATCGTCAAGAAGGAGTACCCGCTCGACCAGCCCGTCGAGGAGGTCCAGGAGCGCATCTTCGCCCACTACGACGAGATGGCCGCCGCCCTTCGCGATGCCGACAAGCTCTCCCGTATCGGTAAGGTCGAGGCTCTGAAGGAGTCCATCCGTGCCGAGTTCACCGAGGAGGAGCAGGCCGCTTGGGATCGCGAGATCCCCGTGGCGCTCAAGAAGCTCGAGAAGAAGGCTATGCGCACCATGGTCGTCGAGACCGGCGAGCGCGTCGACGGCCGTGCCGCCGATGAGATTCGCCCCATCATGGTGAAGGATAACTACCTGCCGCTCGTTCACGGCTCCGGTCTGTTCCAGCGTGGCCAGACCCAGGTGCTTTCCGTCCTGTCGCTCGGTATGCTCAACGAGGGTCAGCGTCTGGATACCATCGAGCCCACCGAGGGCAAGCGCTATATGCACCACTACAACTTCCCGCCGTTCTGCACCGGCGAGACTGGCCGCATGGGCAGCCCCAAGCGCCGCGAGATCGGCCACGGCAACCTGGCCGAGCGCGCCCTGCTCCCGGTGCTCCCCGACGAGAACGAGTTCCCCTACGCTATTCGCGTGGTCTCCGAGGTCATGGAGTCCAACGGCTCCTCTTCGATGGCTTCGACCTGCGGCTCCACGCTCGCCCTTATGGACGGCGGCGTGCCTATTAAGCGCCCGGTCTCCGGTATCGCCATGGGCCTGATCCAGGAGGAGGGCAAGACCGTGGTCCTGTCCGATATCCAGGGTCTCGAGGACTTCCTGGGCGACATGGACTTTAAGGTCACCGGCACCACCGAGGGCATCACCGCCCTGCAGATGGACAACAAGGCCACCGGTCTTACCTTCGACATCTTGGCCCGCGCCCTGCAGCAGGCCAAGGAGGGTCGCGCCTTCATCCTGCAGAAGATGCTCGATGTGATCCCCGAGCCGCGCCACACCACGCGCAGCACCGCTCCGCGCATCGTCTCCATCCAGGTTCCGACCGACAAGATCCGCGACGTCATCGGTTCCGGCGGCAAGGTCATCCGCGGCATCCAGGACGAGACCGGCGCTTCGGTCGACATCCAGGAGGACGGCACCGTCTTTGTCGGCGGCACCGGCGAGTCCGTCGACCAGGCCGTCGAGCGCATCAAGCTCATCATCAAGGTTCCCGAGCCGGGCGAGGAGTACACCGGTCGCGTGGTCTCCATCCAGCCTTCGGCGCCTTCGTGAACCTGTTGCCCGGTAAGGACGGCCTGCTGCACATCTCCCGCGTCGCCAAGGGTCGTGTGGAGAAGGTCGAGGATGTTCTCAACGTGGGCGACGAGGTCAAGGTCGTCGTCATTGAGGTCGACGATCGCGGCAAGATCTCGCTCGATCGTCTCGACAAGCCCGAGGCCCCGGCTCGCGCCGAGGGTGCCTCCGAGGGTGACGGCGAGCACTTCCAGCGCCGTGAG
>ENA-OQBJ01000279-OQBJ01000279.1-human-gut-metagenome-genome-assembly--contig:-NODE-279-length-27831-cov-4.989135_pt1 | contig 27831 bp, 37 predicted proteins | sample MGYA00242743_ERZ504545 | MGnify/ENA primary metagenome ERZ504545 (study PRJEB26092, sample SAMD00036252) | human gut metagenome | host: Homo sapiens | study: EMG produced TPA metagenomics assembly of...
GTCTGCAAATCCGAGTGCACAGGTCTAAAAGCCTCAGCGTAGCCCGCTACGCCTGCGTTTTTAGACCTGCACACTCGAATCCGCATCCTACGCGATTGGTATAGTTATTTACGAAACGATGTACTAGCTTTTTACTTCTCAATTCTAAGCATGCGATACCCAATGCCAATATGTGTCTGGATGTATTGTACTCCATTTTTCTCAGGCTCCAGTTTTTTCCGCAATGTTGCCATAAAAACTCTGAGAGAAGCAACATCATTATCCGAACATCGTCCCCAAATCTGCTGGGTAATATAGGTATGTGTCAATACCTTCCCCACATTGCGGGACAAAAGACAGAGCAGCTTATATTCTATAGGTGTCAGATGCAATTCCTCTCCCTTCAGATATGTACAACCTGCCGTATAGTCTATCTTTAATCCACCATTCTCAAAAACAGAGCTTTCTATCTGCTCTCCGCTCTGCATAACCGCAAGTCTCCTCTGGGTGACACGGATACGCGCAAGTAATTCCTCAACAGAGAACGGTTTCGTAATATAATCATCCGCTCCTGCATCCAGCGCCTCTATTTTATCTGTGTCCTCACTTCTGGCGCTGATCACAATAATCGGCATATTCGACCAGGTACGGATTTTTTTTATCACTTCTACCCCTTCCATATCAGGAAGCCCCAGATCCAGAAGAACAATATCCGGATTGTGGGACGAAGCTTCCAGAATGGCTGAAGATCCGTTTTCTGCAGTCAGATATTTATAGTCATGTGTTTTTAATGTAGTAACGATCAGATTGCGTATGGGTCTGTCATCTTCAACCACCAGAATTAATGTTTTATTCATTTAATGTCACCTCGCTTAAGGGTAAAGTAAAAGTAAAATTGCATCCATGAGGATTATTATCTGTCAGAACCAGGGTTCCTTCATGTGCTTCTATAATAGAGCGGCAAAGTGCCAGTCCAAGTCCCAGACTTCGTTGACTATCCGCAACTGTTGTTTTCCCTGTATAAAACATCTCAAAAATATGTGACTTCATTTCTTCCGGAATTCCCGGGCCATTATCTTCCACACTTATCTGCGCTTTCCCATCTGTTTTCGTTCCCCGAATGCAGATCACAGAACCCGGCGGTGTATATTTTATTGCATTGTCAACTAAATTTACCAGAACCTGCATAATAAGACGTACATCCATACGTGCAAGAACAAGTTCTTCACAGTCTGTCACAATTTTATAATCATCATGTTTCCGGCTGATATGCCTCAGGGATTCTGCAATCACCTCATCCAGAAGCTGGTCTGTAAATTTAAATTTCAGTCTTCCGTCATTCAGTCTGGTAATGGAAAGCAAATTCTCCACAACTCCGATCAGCCATTCAGAATCATCATAGATATCGCTATAAATCTGATGTTTGGTAGCTTCGTCCAGACGGTCACTATTGCCAAGCAGCATATCTGCATTACCGGAAATGGAGCAAAGCGGCGTACGAAGATCATGCGAAATCGCCCGAAGAAGATCTGCCCGCAGCTGTTCATTTTTGGCCATAACTGCATTTTTTTCTTTTTCCAATGCATTTTTCGCATTTTCCATTGCAAGCGCACATTCATTTATTACAGACAACAGGATGCTGTATTCAAAAGTGTCCAGTGTTTCTTTTTGCAATGGTATCCCGATCACGCCGTAAACATTATCCCCGCTCCGGATTGCCAGATATAAACATTTAGCCTGAGGAAAATGGTGTGTGGACGCACCGGCATGCTGTCTGTTTTCACAGACCCATTTGGCTATCTGCTGCTCTTCTGGTATCAAAAAATCTTCTGTGTCCTCTTTTTCCCCGGAGAAAAAGCTTTCCCTCTGATAAAGTTCCATTTTCTACTACATATGCTGTAATATTGCGGTTTAATAAACGGAGAAGCTGTGTACAGGTGACATCAAGAATCTCTGTTTCTCCTTTTGCCTTTTGCAGCAGACGGTCTGTATCGAACAGAATCTGTGCACGAAAGGCAAGCTGTGTAGACAGCTTTGCATGTGTTTTCAGCTTTGCTGCAAGTGCTCCCGTAAGTACGGATGAAATAAGCATTATGAAAAATGTCACCGGATAACCCACCGCATAGGTTTTGAAAGACATCCTTGGTTCTGTCAGAAAAAAACAAAATAAAAATACACTTAAGAAAGAGCCTGCCACACTGCAAAGATAGCCATCTGTCACAATCGAAGTAAGCAAAACCCCCAGAATATATATGGTTACAATATTCGTATCCGTAAAATTCAGTTTCTGAAACAACAGACCAATTAAAGTGCATACCACAAATATAAATACCGTCAGAAAATAATCCTTTGCAGACGGTTTTTCCATAGACCATGTGAATGATCGTTTCTGATGATTCACATTTTTTAAATTCATCCTGTCCCCCACCTTTTTTACTGTTTTGAAAATTATATCATGGGGCTGTGTTGTGGTCAAAAATCTTTTTTAACTAGTACAGCGAAAATTAAGTTTCTGCTATATTGACGCAGGATGATTTCTTCAGCTGCAAGGCGGAGGAATGAGGCGTAGCGGTGGCTACGGCGATTGACGACAACGCCGCAGATGAAAAATCAGACAAGTCAATATAGCAGTTACTTAATATTCGCTGTACTATATGCGGAAGCACTTCTGAAGAGCTCTGTATTCTCCCAGCACCAGTAATTTACTATTCTCTTCCAAATACGTATCCGGAGAAATTGCAATATTAAATTCTCCTTCATTTTTTACTGCCAGAATATTAATATTGTAACGCTTTCTGATATCCAGTCCGCCTACAGTTTTTCCAGTCCATTCCTCTGGCACTTCTACCTCAAAAATCGCATGGGAAGCATCCACCTCCATATAATCAAGGATATGATCATCTGTGTAACGGATAGATGCCCATTTTGCAACCTGCTTTTCCGGATAAACCACCTTATCTGCACCATTGCGTAAGAGAAATTTTTCCTGAACATCACGTTCAGCTCTGGATATTACCAGTTTTGCTCCCAGTTCTTTCAGAAGGGAAGTGGTCTCAAGAGAATTCTGAAAAACTTCCTCCGATGGTCACGAAACAGATATCGTAGTTTCCAATCCCAAGAGATTGTAAAAATTCCGCATCAGTACTGTCCCCAATCTGGGCGTTAGTCACAAACGGAAGCACTTTATCCACCCTTTCTTCCTTCCAGTCGACTGCCATAATTTCATGCCCAAGCTGATTCAGCTGCATGGCAATATGTTTTCCAAATCTTCCAAGTCCAATAATCAATACATTCTTCATAATATTACTTGTCTCCTTCTCATCCAACTGTAATTTTCTCCAGAGGAAGCTTTGCATTTCCCTTGTTTCTTCCTGAGAATACTGCATAAATCAGGGTCAGGCCGCCTACGCGTCCAGATACATCAGTATGATCAGCACAACTTGTGAAAAAACATGAAGTCCCGGTGTGACTCCCAAGGTCAGACCTACCGTACCCACAGCTGAAGCTGCTTCATACAGACAATCCAAAAGTGGAAGATCTTCGTATACGCTGATTGCAACACCTCCGCAAAAGAACAATGTAAAATAAAGCATGGCTACTGTGGCTGCATTTTTTATCACATGATATTCCAGTCTCCGACCAAAAGCCCCTGCATTTTCCTGACTGCGAAACGTCGCAATTGCATTCAGTATCAGTACCGTAAAAGTAGTTGTTTTCATTCCTCCTGCTGTAGAACCCGGCGAACCACCGATCAGCATTAACAGTATCATAACCGCTTTTGATGCCTCGCTCATCTCTGAAATGTTTATGGTATTAAAGCCGGCAGTTCTTGTAGTTACCGATTGAAACATGGCAGCTAACAGGCGTTCTCCCACAGGCAGGTTTTTCAGATCACAGACAAAGAAAAAAACTGCCGGAAAAATAATCAGGCATACAGTAGTCATAAGAATAATCTTGCTTTGCATGCGGTAACGTTTAAAATTCATTTTATTCCTATAAATATCATCCCAGGTGAGAAAACCGATTCCCCCTGTGATGATCAGCAGCATGATTACCACATTTATAAGGACATTTCCAGAATACCCTGTCAAAGACGGAAAGGCATTATCTGCTGTTCCCAGAATGTCAAATCCTGCATTACAAAAAGCAGAAACAGAATGAAAGGCTGCCATCCAGATTCCCTTTAAGCCATAATCCGATGCAAAAACCGGCAGCAATAACATAGCTCCTGCTGCTTCAATCAAAAGAGTCCCCTTTAAAATGAACCTTGTCAGTCTGACAATTCCTCCAACTTTAGGTGCTGAAATTGCATCCTGCATTGTACTTCTTTGCATGAGAGATATTTTTTTCCCTGAAAGAAGCGAAACCGCTGCCGCTACGGTTACTACTCCAAGTCCACCTATTTGTATAAGCGCAAGAATAACTGTCTGTCCGAACACAGACCAGTAACTTCCGCTGTCCTTTACTACAAGCCCTGTAACGCATACTGCCGAAGTGGCTGTAAAAAGTGCCTCATGAAATGCGTCGGCACTTTCTCCAAAGAAGAAACCGGAAGCATCAGCAAAATGCTTCCCAAAAGGATCACACCTGCAAATCCCAGAATAATCAGCTGAAAAGACGTCAGGTGTTTTCTCTTACACATTTTTTCCGGCATAAATGATCATAACTCCTTACTAATGATTCTATAGCAATATCTTCATAATGCGTTTTATTATATACAATTGCTTTCAAAGATAGTATAAAAGTCTATGATTCCGTATTAAGATTGTATAAAGACAGTCAGCACTTTTACACAAGGCGTATCAATGTATGCCATAATCTTATCGATGTAGAATTGTCTGTTTATCATAGAAATCACCTTCATGGTTCCATGATACCCGCAATCGCATCAAAAATAACAGGTATTGCGATTCGTAACCGCAATGCCTGTTATTTTTGCTTCTTTTCTGATTCGGTGAAATACGCACTAATTCATCTGACATTTCTCTCTGAGGGTGTCATAAATTTTCTTTGTTTCTGATTCATCTGCGCCATTTACCACCAATATTTTTCCGCCTATATCCATAACTACATATGAGTGGCAGGATGCATGGGTGTAGCGGATATAATCTCCATAAATATCATTTCTGAAATTTCCCATACCATACTTCAGGTTTCCCATACCATTTGTTCTGCGATCATTCCCATTTTGAAATAAATTTTCTTTGTATGAGATACTGTCAATCTGCCCATAATCCACTGTATAATCACTCCATCCCTGTGCCTCAACAGTAAAATCATTATCATGAAAACTAATATCAATACTCCCCCAGAACAAAGTCCATATAGTAAATATTATGACAAAAACTGATACTATTATATATATCACGATTGTCTTCTTGTTATACCGGATTTTTAATTTTTCTCCGGCTGCCATTTTTTTTCTTATAAAAAAGATAAGAATAAAGAATACTGACAATTGCAGCAGCCATAATGCTCACAATATACAAAATCAAAGCAGCAATGCTTTCTCCAAAAAGGCCGCAAAGCATACATAGGACACCTGATGCCACCCATAATTTTCCACTGAATCTATGAGTTGCACTCCAGTTTTCTTCATCCTGCAGTGTCCATACAACCCTGATTCCTATGGTGTTATTCTGTTTCACCTTCGGCAAATAATTTCCTATGATCATAAACAGTAATCCTGTTCCAAAGTAAATTACTGCCATAAACAGATTCTCACTATCCGCATCCATATTGATCAGTCTTGCCATACCATTATAGATTAACGCGGTAACAGGTATCATCCATATGACCATCCCTATAACCTTACTGCTCTGCTGTCTGTTCCTGTTGTCATAAAAGATGATTGTCACCAGTATGCAATCTGTCACTACAAAAAACACGTTTATCCATATGCTCTGCGCCATCGTAAAACCCACCAAAATTCCTGCAAGCATTACCAGTACAGAACAGATCAATGTACCTTTATATTTTTTAATCATTTCCTTCATAATCCGATACCCCCTTTAAGTCTGTGATCCACAACATAACATCCTCCAATACAGAAGTATTTAGTTCGTAATAAATAAATTTTCCTTCCCTTTTGCTCCTGATCAGATCAGCATCCTTTAATATTGCCAGATGTCTGGATATAGACGCCCCCGTCACTGAAAAATGTTCACATATCTCTCCTGCTGAAAGCCGTCCGCCCTTTAACAAATTTAGAATCTCACGTCGTATTGGATCTGCCAGTGCTTTCAATGTATCCTGTAATCCCAAAAGTTCATCACAGCCTTTCATTTAACATTTAACCTAATTGTTAAATATAATATAGTATAAAGAATATCATATGTCAAGTGCACTCTCTTATTACTTATTACTTTTTGCAATTTTCGAAGAAGGGGACTTCATCCTGCCCGGAAGGCTTTTTATGTTATAGAAACATTACGGAGTAATTTCCTATAACATAAAAAATAAGCAGCCACGCACGGTAAGGTGCATGACTGCTGTAGTTTTCAGACAAACTCAAAAGTCAAAAACAGAAATTTTCTATTCTGTATCACGGTGAATATTTTCTTACTCTTAACGGAATCCCATTCTGAGCAGCCAGGATTTTGCTCTGCTCTACTTTTTCCTCGCCGATCACATCTACAACTGTGAAGCGTACATCATCAAGATACTGCTTGCAGTCTCTTGCAAATTTCAGCATGGCATCAAAGGATTTCTCGCCATATGCAGGACGGACTACTTCATTGTAGGAAGCTGCATCCGGCATATTCAGGCTGATGGATATACTGTCTACAGCCTGACAGATTTCTTCTGCAGTAGAACGTTTGTGAATCAGATCAGATAAGCCGTTGGTATTCAGCCTGATCCGGAATGGGTATCTTTCCCTGATATATTTGCTTACTGCTATAAGGTTCTCAAGAGCCATGGTCGGTTCTCCGTATCCGCAGAAAACCACTTCATTACAGTCTGAAAAATCAAACTCATCAATGGCTTTATAAATCTCTTCCAATGCAGGTTCATGTTCAAACCAGAGATTGGATGCCTCACCGATGGCATCCTCTGTATTTCGGATGCAGAAAGTGCATCTGCATGGACATTTATTGGTAATGTTAAAATATACCTGGTTTTTATATCTGTATATGATATCTGTTGTCATTTTATATTCTCCTCAGTGTCAAGCGGATAAAATCATCCGCTTCGCTACTTGATCCGGTTAACTTCAGTTATTTTATTTTTCCTATTATTTCGCAATATTAGTCTTAAATCCGATTTTATCAAGTGCAGTACCGATGATCACAAACATAATGGCACTTCCCCCTGACTGTACAATACTTCCGCTGACAGAAGTAAAGAAGGATGCTGTAAATCCAAACATAATTCCTTCTGCAATATAGTATCCTGTTGCTGAGATGGCGAATGCAAGGAATAATGCAACTACATTTCTCTTTGTGACCAGCTTTGTTCCTTTAGAAGAAAACGGAAGGCAGATCAACATTTTAATGATTATGGTTGCAGGCGCCCATACAGGTGCTGTCAGAAGGTCTGCCAGTCCACCTCCGATCGCTCCTGCCGCACATGCGTAAGGTAATGGCAGAAATGCTGCTGCCAGATAGATCATAGTGTCACCCAGATGTACATATCCTCCGTTCACCCCTACCGGAATGTGGAAGATATAAGCTGTCATTAAAGTAGTCAGTGCTGCCATTACCGCTGTGGCTGTGATCCTTTTCACTGTACCAGCTGTTCTGATGTTTTCTTTTGCTGTTAATTCAGACATAATATGGTCCCTCCTGTTATATATTTTATTTAAATGTCCGGTAATTTCATAATTATGATTTAATCGGATAAGCTCTCCGCTTCGATATAATTCGGCTAAAACAATATTTGCGATTTCCTGTATTATATCTGTGTCAGTATCCCCAAATATTTTTCAAAACAGACTCCGTCATTTCTGTCAGTACCTTCTTCCACTGCATCGTGAATAGCTCCGCTCAGAAATTCAACCGCCTTCTCCACACATGCTTTCATGGGAATTCCTCTCACCATTCCTGCGCTCAGGACAGATGCCAGAAGATCTCCTGTTCCGGAATAGCTGCCGCCCTCTTTTACAGAAAAACACCAGTCTGCTTTTTCTTTTTCCAGAACCAGATTTCCCATTCGTGCTCTGCCGTCACTGCCGGACACCTCTACTCCTGTGATCACAATTGCTTCCAGTCCAAAACGCTGAGTCAGTTCTCTGCCAGATGTTTCTATTTCCTTAAGCAGCTGTGTTTCTTCCATATCAGAAAGTGCTTTCATCCTTTCTTTCATTCCTTCTTTTCCATACAGAAGAAGAAGTGCCTCTGTCAGGTTCGGTGTGATCACTGTAGCTTCTCTGACCAGAGTCCGCATTTTTTCACAGAGAGTCTCTGAATAGGTTTTGTATGTTTCCCCTCTGTCTCCCATAACCGGGTCAACCAGGATATGTGTTCCCTCTGTGCATAACATATCTACAAATTTCAGGATCAGATCCACCTGTCTGGCGTCTCCCAGAAATCCTGTATAAACACCATCCGGTGTAAATCCCATTTTTTTCCACTCATCCATGATCAGCTCCATCCGGTCTGTATAATCATCCCAGAAATAAGATCCGTATCCTGTCTGATTACTCAATATTGCGGTGGGTAGCGGACAAGCCTGGACTCCCATGGCGGAAATTACAGGAATCGCTGCTGTAAGAGAGCATTTTCCCAAGCCGGACAGATCATGAATTACTGCAATTTTTTTCAATTTTTTATTCCTCTTGCTTTCTTTTATGCTTTGTATTAATATAGCATCACAGTGGATATATGAATATAGCCAGATTTAATGTTTTTTTAAGGGTCAGTTTGTTTGATTCCAGAGCGTGTTTGAAAAATGCTTTTCGCAAGATGTGCGTCACAATTTACGGAAGATTTTGTCCGAATGAGGGCGTCGTAACGGGCTACGGCAACCGAATTCGAACAAAATATACCGCAAAGTGGGGCGTACAGATTGCGGGAATGATTTTTCAAACACACTCTGAAAAGATTGGAGTTTTTTATGGAATTGATTTTAGATAAAAATAAAAAAAGGAGCACCTGTACCTGGAGGTGTTCCACTATTACAGGGAGCTGATCATGGAGAAAAAGCTCCCGCCTGGAAGCAGGATGCCCTCTCTTCGAAAATGTTCACAGGAACTGAAGCTGAGCCGCACTACCATTGAAAATGCCTATCTGCAGCTGGCTGCGGAGGGATATATTATTTCCAAAGCCCAGAGCGGATATTATGTGACAGATATTGCTGACAGACAACATACATCTGTCAGAAAAGCCGAGAAACAGACCAAGACACCCTGCAGGTTTGATTTTGCTTCTTCAGGAGTAGATCGGGAGAGTTTCCGTTTTGACTTGTGGAGACGTTATATCAAAAGTGCCCTTCGCCAGGATGAACGATTACTGTCCTACGGAGAGCCTCAGGGAGAGGCAGACCTGAGAGATACACTTGCTGATTATGTGAGAGAACGCAGAAATGTGCTGTGCAGTGGGGAGGATATTGTGATCGGTGCTGGTATCCAGAGCCTTTTGCACATCCTCTGCCCGCTCCTTGAGCAACGTCAGACTGTTTCTTTTCCCAATCCTTCCTTTGTACAGGGAAGCACTGTATTTCATGACTATGGATTTCAGATAGATTACAGGAATAAGGACTGCGATATTATATATGTTTCTCCTGCACATATGACAAAATGGGGTGACATTATGCCTGTTTCCAGGCGCCTGAGCTGGTGAATTACTCTGCTTCACATGGCAGTCTGGTCATTGAAGATGATTTTGAAAATGAATTTGTGTATCTGCAGAAGCCTACCCCTTCTCTTTTTGGTCTGGCGGGCGGTCAGAATGTAGTGTATCTGGGAACCTTTTCCAGACTTCTGCTGCCCTCCATCCGTATCAGCTTTATGGTCCTGCCTCCGGAGCTTTCTGCACTGTACAGAAAAAAGGCAGACCAATATAATCAGACAGCATCAAAAGCAGAGCAGATTGCTCTTTGCCAGTTTATCCGGGATGGTCACCTGGCTGCACAGACCCGTAAGCTGAAACGTCTGTATTCTGTAAAGCTGAAAGCACTCCGCAGTGCAGTGCGGGAAGTATTTGGGAAAGATGCCCAGATCCAGACCGGAGCCGCAGGTACCAGTCTGGCCCTGACTCTGTCCACAACTCTTACCTGGCAGGAGCTTCAAAAAAAGGCACAGACCAATGGTCTGCGCCTGCAGCTTCTGAGAGAGGCTCCCGGTAAGATTACCCTGATCCTCTCCTGCTCCTCCATGCCTGTGGCAGATTTCGTCCCGGCATGCAAGCTGTTAAAAGATATCAGTCAGATACAGAATTAATTAGTATCCTCTGTTATTATCAATCATATAAAGCAATGCATTACAGATACATGCGGCAACATTGCTTCCGCCTTTTCTTCCTCTGGCTACAATATAAGGTACGTCTGCTGCATGATCAGTTCTTTGGACTGAACCACATTTACAAAACCTACCGGCACACCGATGATCAGCTCAGGATCCAGCTTGCCCTCCTCTATCAGTTCATAGAGACGTACCAGCGCAGTGGGGGCATTTCCGATGGCAAAGATCAGCTTCTTTCCCATGGCAGCAGCCTTATCCATGCTGGCTGTAGCTCTTGTGGTTCCGTTGGCTTTGGCTGTGGCAGCTACATCCTCGTCAGAGATAAAGCAGAATACTTCTCCGCCGTAACGGGAAAGGACTCTCTTGTTGATCCCGGACTCTGCATGTGTGTATCTGTCACAATGCAGGCACCGTCTTTGATAGCAGCAATTGCTTTCTCAACTGCATTCTCAGAGAAACAGAGATTCTCTGCATAATCAAAGTCTGCGCTTGTGTGAATACATCTCTTTACGATCAGCTCTGTTCCGGGAACCAGCTTTTTATCTCCAAGTTCCTCTGTGATGATCTCAAAGCTGCGTTTCTCTATATCCATTGGTTTTACATTTTCCAGTTCTACTTTCATTCCTTATCTCCCAAATTCCATAAATTCCCGTATACAATAGTTACATCTATCACTCATTATAGCAATCCTCTAAAATAATGCATCTTAATCCAGCCCATCAGAGTGTGAAATTCTGCTGAACTGTCTTAAATGCATTATTTACGAGGATTGCTATAGTTTATCTGGATTTTCACCATACAGTTCCGGATCAGATTCCCTGCTCCAGAATTTCGTAGATTTTCTTCATATCCAGATGTTTCCTCAGTTCTGCTGCCAGAATATCATACTGGGTTTCTTTAAATGCTGCAAAATCGATTCCTGTCATCTGAGATACATCAATCCCCTTTTTCTCACCCAGAACACGTACAACAGCCTCTGCCACATCCTCTCTGTCAAAAACTCCATGGACATAGGTTCCACAGACATTTTTACAGTATGCACCGTCTTCCTTACACTCTCCTGACACCTGATCTTCAATGGATACACTGTGTCCGGCCTCGCCTTTTAACACAGTTTCTCCCATATGAATCTCGTAACCCTCCAGTTCTGCACCAGAAAGTGCCTGAAGCTCTCCCTCGAGTTCCAGGAATCTGCCGGAAACTCTGGTTCTGGTTTTCTTTTCCGCAAAAACAGTATCCATAGGAAGCAGTCCCATTCCCTTGATGGTTCCTCCGGCTTCCACATGATGAGGGTCACTTAAGGTCTCACCCAGCATCTGATAACCGCCACAGATTCCAAAGATGATCTTACCCTTTGCAGCTTCCTTCAAAACTGCAACTTCCAGACCATTAGCCCGCATCCACAGCAGATCTTCCATTGTATTTTTTGTTCCTGGAAGGATGATCATATCCGGATTTTTCAGTTCACTGACATGCTGTACATATCTCAGGGAAACTCCCGGGATACTTTCCAGTGGATTAAAATCTGTGAAATTGGAGATCCTTGGCACCCGGATCACCGCAATATCAATAAGATCCACTTCCTGTTTTCTGTCAAATCTTTCTGTGAGGCTGTCCTCATCCTCCACCTGAATATCCAGATACGGAGCCACTCCCACTACAGGGATATGGCTTCTCTCCTCCAGCATCTGCACTCCCGGATCAAGGATGGTCTTGTCGCCGCGGAATTTGTTGATGATCAGACCCTTTACCATCTCTCTTTCATCCTCTTCCAGAAGCTCCACTGTACCGATCAGCTGTGCGAAAACACCGCCTCTGTCAATATCTCCCACCAGAAGTACCGGTGCCTTTGCCATCTTTGCCATTCCCATATTTACGATATCTTCTGTTTTCAGATTGATCTCTGCCGGGCTTCCTGCTCCCTCGATCACAATGATATCATTTTCTGATGCCAGTTTATCATAGGCTTTCATAATATCCGGCACCAACTTTTTCTTATATTTAAAATAGTCTCTGGCACTCATGGTTCCCAGGACTTCTCCGTTTACGATCACCTGGGAGCCTACATCATTGGTAGGCTTCAGAAGAATGGGGTTCATCAGCACAGAAGGCTTAATTCCGGCTGCCTCCGCCTGCATCACCTGAGCTCTGCCCATCTCCAGCCCCTCTTCTGTAATAAAAGAGTTCAGTGCCATATTCTGGGATTTAAAGGGTGCCACCCTGTATCCATCCTGTTTAAAAATCCTGCAAAGCCCTGCTGCCAGAAGGCTTTTTCCTGCATTGGACATTGTCCCCTGCACCATAATCGCTTTTGCCATTTTTTGTTTCCCCTTTTCTCCTGATCAAGCGGATATTCGCAATCCGCTTCGCTACTTGCTCATAACCGAATAACTGCTCCGCAGTTTATCAGAAGGAGCTTGCACTCCTCCTGATACAAGCAAGTCCCCACCCACTGCTTATTGCTTTTCGCAATTGAAGCAGGGGACTTACTTGATTCGTTAAATACTTATAAAAGCACTTCTTCCAGTACCTCTATCAGCTTTTCATTCTGTTCATGCAGCTTCACTGCCACACGGTAATATCCCTTTTTCAGCCCCGGATAGTTACTGCAGTCCCGGATCAGGATTCCCTTTGCAACACATCTTTCAAAGAGATCCTCAGGTCCGTAAAAGAATATATAATTTGCTTCAGAAGGATATACCGTCAGCCCAAGCTGTCTCATCTTTTCCTTCATCCATGCAGATTCACGGAAAATGATCTGCCGTCCTGCTTCCACATATTCTGCTTCCTTCAGTGCTGTCATTCCTGCCTGCTGTGCCATGGTAGACACATTCCAGGCTGGGTGACTGCCTCCATCCGGTCAAGTACTTCCCCGTCCGAACAGAATCCATAGCCCAGCCGCACACCGGGGATCGCATATCTTTTGGTAAATGCCTTAAGAATAAAAAGTCCGGGATATTTTGCCAGTTTTTCCTTCAGCGTATGTTTCTCCGGATCTTTTACAAAATCCAGGAAGCACTCATCTACTACCATAAATATTCCCTGCATGGCACAGGTTTCCAGAATTTCTTCCAGAAGGTCCTGAGGTATGGTGATCCCTGTAGGATTATTGGGATTACACAGGAAAATAATATCCGGCTTTTCTCTTTTCAGAACATCCGGATAATCTTTCTGTATACAGAAATCATTTTCCTCTTTCAGATAATATCTGCTGATCTCACAGCCAACACTGACCAGTGCCTGTTCATACTCCGCAAAGGTAGGAGCAGGAAGAAGGGCCTTCTTTGGATTCAATGCCCTGCTGAGGGAAAAAATAAGGTCTGCGGCTCCATTCCCGCAGATCAGATATTCTTTTTTTGTATGTTCATAATCTGCGATTGCCGCTTTCAGAGGTCCGCATCCTACACGGGGATAATCACTCAGGTCCTCTACACTGTCTATGATCGCCTGCTTTACACTCTGCGGTGTTCCCAGCGGATTACAGTTTGCGGAGAAATCCAGACAGTGATCATATTTATAAACATCACCGCCATGTATATGTTTTGTCATCAGTTGTCTCCTGTCTTACTATACATGTTTTATATTAATAACTATTCAGCAATCCACTATTGAACCAACAAGCTGTTATCCTGCAAGATTATTACAAAAATCAACTTATCAGCACACTGTTACCGGAATTATAAAAAGAAACAGATGCGCACCGCGCTTCCGATCAGAAGGAATATCACAGCCCCCAGGATCGCTGTTGCATAAAGCAGACGGTTGGATCGTCTGATATCCTCCACCTCCACAGGGCGGATTCCATCTCCTATGGTTGGTTTCTCATAAAGCTTTCCGAAATAATAAGCATTGCCTGCAAGCTGTACCTCCAGCGCACCTGCCATTGCTGCCTCTGTCTGTGCAGAGTTGGGGCTGGCGTGATTTCTTCTGTCTCTGCGGTAGATCTTGGCTGCATTTTTCACATCCATTTTTACAAATGCAGAGGCTGCCACCATCAGCCATCCTGAAAGTCTGGCTGGAATATAATTGGCCACATCATCCAGTTTTGCAGCGCAACGGCCAAAATACAGATATTTATCATTCTTATAACCCAGCATGGAATCCATGGTATTGATTCCTTTGTAAAGAAACATCAGCCACACTCCGCCGATTGCCATATAAAGCATCGGTGCTATAACACCGTCTGAAGCATTCTCTGCCACAGTCTCTACTGCCGCCTTTGTAACACCCTCCTCTGTCAATGACTGGGTATCACGGCCTACGATCATAGATACTGCATAACGGGCCTCATCCAGAGTTCCGTTTTTCAGTCTGTCATAGACTTTCATGCTCTCTGTTTTCAGAGATTTGGTTGCCAGAAGCTGATAACACCAGAAGGTCTCCAGTGCAAATCCCGCCCATACTGAGATTCCATAGAGAATGTGCAGGATCAAAAATGGGATTCCACCGCTTAACAGACAGACAAGGATCACTTCCACTGTACCTGCAGCCAGTTCACCCTTATCTGTTTTTGGAAAAATCTTTCGGAGTATTTTTTCCAGAAATGCGATCAGATTTCCGATCAGACACACCGGATGATACAGCCATCTGGGATCTCCTATCATAAGATCAAGTATGAAGCCTGCAGCAAGGGCAGGCATACTGTAATGTAACATATTTTTAAAACTCCTTGTTATGATATTCCAGACATTTCATGAGAAAAGCCCTGGGAATCTGGGGATTTCCATAATAATAGATATGAGGATATCCTGCCAGCAGGTTACTGCTGCTGTGCATACAGTCCCATCCTCTTTTGCTCATAGGCTTCGCTGCATGGAAATCACTTCCACAGTTCTCAGAATCAAAATAGTGGAATTCATGGGCCGGAATCTCACCGATTTCCTCTGCACTTCTGCCAAAAACAGGTTTCCCGGCGGTTAATGTGATATATCCAAATCTGGTCAGTCTGGGAGTACGGAAACATTTTCCGGGAATCACTCCGCAGGTTTTCCGGAACACTCCGTTCATGTCCTCCATCTGTTCATGAAGATACATAAAGCCTCCGCATTCTGCCATACATGGCATGCCCTGTTTAACTGCCTGTGCAATCTCTTCTTTCATGGATGCATTGCGTTCCAGTGCCTCTCCATTTAATTCCGGATAACCGCCATAAAGAAGAATCCCATCCAGATCTGCAGGAAGATGTTTATCATGAATTGGCGAGAAATCAACCAGCTCTGCCCCCATTTCCTGAAGGAGACGGAAATTGTCTTCATAAAAGAAACAAAAGGCTTCATCCTTTGCCACTCCGATACGCAACTTCTGTGGCAGACAATATCCATATGTCTTGTCTTTCTGTATCAGAGATTCCGGCACCTGCAGATCCTCTGCATTTTGGGCAAGTGCAAGAATCCTGTCAATCTCCAGTGTATCTTCCAATATTCCGGCAAGCTTCTGCAAACGTTCCTTCAGATCAGAAATCTCCTCAGGAAGCACAAGACCCAGATGACGGCTCTCGATCACACAGTCCTCTACCTTTGGCACATATCCAAGAACCTCCACCTCAAGCTGTTCTTCCACCAGCTTCTTCATTCTGGGATAAAGCATGGGAGACATCTGGTTAAAGATCACGCCTTTGATATGGCTTTTCTCTTTGTACTCCATAAAACCTTTGATATAAGCTGCCAGGGAAATACTCATTCCTCTGCTGTTTACCACAAGGATGACCGGAGTATCTGTGGTATCTGCCAGGTCATAGGCGCTTGCTTTCGTGGATATTCCACCCACGCCGTCATAATAGCCCATAACACCTTCCATCACTGCAATATCGCAGTCTGCTGCATTTTTTCCAAGCAGGTATCGGGTAGTCTCGGCATCTGTAAAAAAGGTGTCCAGATTTCTGGATTTCGTCCCGATGACTCTGGAATGAAACATGGGATCTATATAATCCGGTCCGCATTTAAAAGATGCCACTTTCATTTTTCGATTGACCAGTGCCTGCAGAAGTCCGCAGGTAATCAGAGTTTTGCCACTGCCGCTGGCTCCTGCTGCAAGAAGTATTCTTGGAATATCCATCCCTGTTCTCCTCTGTTTCTGTCCTATATTTTTTCAACAATTTCAGGGCATTCCAATCTATTAACTGTTAATCTGTATTTCCTTAACTGTTAATTTGTAATCCCTGATATCTGCATCATTTGTTATTTCCCGGGATTCTGAAGTGTAATAATATAAATAGGATTCTCGCCCATCATCATATGATAACGTCCGATTGCCTTTGAACGTGCCGCACTTAGCTGCACGATTTCATTTTCTTCAAATCCAAACTCTTTCGCTGTTTCCAATGCTTCAGACACAGTTTCAAGAGTGATACAGTTGATCACGATCCGGACCTGAGGGTTCTTTTCAAGTAACAGCTTCACGATCTCTTTCAGATTTCCTGACGAGCCTCCGATAAAAGCATGGGTTGGTGCCGGAAGATCTTTCAGAGCCTCCGGTGCAAGTCCTTCCACGATCTCCAGATTATCCGCTGCAAATTTCAACTTATTCCGGTGGATCAGTTCAACTGCATCTTCCTTTTTCTCGATTGCCCAGACCTGTCCCTGATGAGCACGAAGTGCCATCTCTACTGACAGTGAGCCTGTTCCTGCACCCACATCATAGCAGACGGAATCAGCAGTCAGTCGCAGTTTGGAAAGGGATACCGTACGCACCTCTTCCTTTGTCATAGGCGCTTTGCCTCTGATAAATTCTTCATCTCTGATCCCATGCGTCTCCAGACGTGTTCCTGCATTTTCATTTACTGCACAGATGACGGACAAAGGATCACCCTTATATTCTGTCAGTTCACTGGCTGGTTTTACAAAAATCTTCTCATTTTCATAAGACAGATTTTCTCCCACATAAAGGAGCACATCACCCATCCCGTATTTTACCAGTTTCTCTGCCAGAACTGCTACACCGTCTGAAGTTCCAAGTATGGAAAAGACTTTTTCTGCATAACAGATATGTGAGATAAGATTACAGCCTCTTCCATGTGCACTGACGATTTTGGCATCATCCCAGGACAATCCTATTTGGGACATAAAATATACAACTGAGGAAATCCCGCATTGTATCTCTATCTCTGTATTGTTTTGTGCTGAACTATCCCGTTCTTCCTCACTCTTCTCTGATCCGTTCTTTCTCTGTACTCTCAGATCCGCACTGTCCTGACACAGTACTTCCAGAAGTTTTCTGGCCCCGCTGTAGAATCCCACATCTCCGGAAAGGACGATTACAATATTGTCATACTCCGGGTGTGCATCAATATAATCCCTGATCTCCTGGCTTCTATATTCCACGAACACATCCTGTCCCGGACGTTTCACCGAATCCACCATCCTCCTGGCACCGATCAGAAGATCCGCCTGATCCAGGCTGTTCTTACCTTGGACAGTGAGAAGTTTTTGACTTCCCATTCCAATTCCCAGCAATGTAATATGCGGTCTGTGAGCTAAGCTGAAATGCTCTGTAAGAAATCTCTTACATTCTCTCTCAGACATTCCTTCCTCCTTCAGAGGACGCCCGATGATCACAGGAACTGCATCACATTCCAGGCAGCATCGATCTTATCCTGAAATCCACCTGCTTTTCCTGTATCCTTTGTGACCAGATATCTGCAGTCATACTGTCTGAGCATTGCAGCATTCAGCTCTCTGGAAAAAGGCCCCTGCATTCCTATCAGATGTTTCCCCTCAAATCCCAGCTCTGCACAGGCTTTCATCACATTGGGCAGAGAAAGGACTCTTGCATAAAGACGGTTCTGATAATCCTTCATGCCTGTGAAACCGGCCAGTTCCTTGCTTCCTGTTGTCAGCAATACATTTCCCTGTGTCTGATCCAGATAATCTGCAGCAGCCTGAACACTGTCCACATATACTGCCCTGTCCTCATGTTCCCCAGCCTCTCTCAGCACCCTGTAATATGCTGTCTGCGTATTCTCACAGGCTGTCCTGATATTTACAGTCACCTCAGCAGCATAAGGATGAGTAGCATCCAGCACCATTTCCGGTTTCTCCTGTAAAAAGGTCTCCTCCATGGCTGCTGCATCCAGTCTTCCGGTCTGAACAGTAAGAAATTCATTTTCTGTAAGGGATTTGCTGCCATACTCTGTGGCAACAAATCCCTTTGTCTGTACCTGTGATCTGCCAGAAACCGGCAGATTTCGTATCCTTCTGTTGTTCCCGCAAAAACAAGAACTTTATACATTCCTATATCCCCTCGGTGTTACCATCTTATTGTTGATTTCCTTTGTCTGAGAATTACCGATAAATACTGTGGTAAACATATCCACCTGTGTATCTCTCAGTTCCTTTAATGTCATTACATGAGCTTCTTCGCCTTCTCTTGCAATATTGGAAACTGTTCCGCAGATGGTATCCGGTGATTTGTATTTCATCATCAGATCACAGGCTTTCTGCAGGTAATCATGACGTTTTTTACTTGACGGATTGTAAAGGCATACAACAAAATCTGCCTGAGCTGCTGCCAGAAGTCTTGCCTCTATCTTTTCCCATGGTGTGAGAAGGTCACTTAAGCTGATCAGACAGAAGTCATGGATCAGAGGTGCACCCAGAACAGCAGCTCCGCCTGTTGCAGCTGTCACACCCGGAATGATTTCCAGTTCTGTTTCCGGATAATTGACACCAACCTCATACATCAGACCTGCCATACCGTAAACCCCGGCATCACCGCTGCAGATCATGGAAACAATCTTACCTTTCTTTGCCTCTTCAAAAGCAAGGACACAGCGGTCCACTTCCTTTTTCATAGGTGTAGTCATAAACTCTTTTCCCGGAAAATATTCCTTCACCAGGTCTACATATACGGTATATCCGATGATCGCATCACTTTCATTCATGGCGCGGATCGCTTTTCCTGTCATCTGGTCATAAGCTCCCGGTCCGATTCCGATTACATATATTTTACTCAAAATGTATCCTCCATTCCCTGGCAGCCACTGCTGTGGTCACACCATTTTCTCCTGTTTTTCTCTGCAGCAACCTGCCATTTCCACTGGCAAGGACTGCACTTCTCTCACAGACATTGTCCACACCTGTGATCTTTTTTACAAAAGGTGAGGGAGTAAATTCTCCAGGCACCTGTTTTAATTCTTCTTCTGTATAAGTCACAAAAGGAATCTGCCAGTCCTGTGACAATGACAGGATTCCCTTTTCTTCTTTCTTCAGATTGATGCTTGCGATCTGCTCAAATGCTTCTTTATGAAATCCGGATCTGTCCAGCACCTTCTGCGCTGCCTCTGCGATTCCACGGGCATCCTTGTCTTTCCTGCAGCCCATACCCAGAGTCAGACATTTCGGAACTACCTGCGTGGTAGAAATAAAAGGATTACAGGAAGTATGTACAGTAACTGCAACTCCGCAGTCTATATTCGTACAGTCTGTCCCTGTTCCATTAAAACCAGAGCTTTTCTGTGTTTCCTCTTCTGATCTGTCATCCATACTGCTGACAGGATTCCCATATTCATCACACCGGACCAGCCCCTCCGGCAGTTCACCGTCCGTCGGAAACTCACTGTAAAATCCAACTTTCTTTCCTGCCAGAAGTGCAGCAGAGACTTCCTTTGCTGCTTTCATGTTAAAGATATTGCAATTATTTTTCTTTGCAAAAACATCTACTGCAAAACGGTGATGCAGGTCTGTGGCTGTTGTGACCACTGGTATTGCTTCCAGAATTTCTGCTGTTTTTAGCGCCAGTTCATTGGCACCGCCCAGATGTCCTGACAGAAGGGAAATGACAAACTTTCCACACTCATCTACGACCAGCACCGCAGGGTCTGACTTCTTTGACGCTACATAAGGCGCAATGCTGCGGACGGCAATTCCGGTGGCACCGATAAAAATCAGTGCATCTGAATCAGAAAATTTCTCTCCTGCCCATGCAGAGGTACTGATCTGAATGGAATCCGGAAGATATTTACTTTTTTTATCCAGTTCTGCTGTCATACCGGCAGCTTCCAGCCCCCGGCATAATCTCTCCCCGGTCTGCTGACCGGTAAGGCTGAAGCATATAAGTGCAACCTTCACTGTTATATTCCTTCTCTTTCTCCTGTTTACAGTATCTCATAAACGATAGCAATTCCTTAAGGTTACCAGATTCTATGAGTGATGTGTTTTTGATTTCACAGCTTCACGAAATTCTGTGGTAAACTCCGGATCATACAGCTTGGAACGGTCATAGTGTGCTGCTGCAACTGTATCTCCGATGATCATCAGAGCTGTTTTTGTAATATTATTTTCTGCAGCCGTTTTTGCCAGTGTTCCCACTGTGCAGACGAAGGTCTTCTGTTCCGGCCAGGTTGCCTTATATACAATGGCTGCTGGTGTATCTGCTGTATAACCACCTTCAATAAGACGTCTGCTCAGCTCTTCCAGCATTCCTGTACTTAAGAATACAACCATAGTTGCCTGATGAGCCGCAAATGACTGAATGCTTTCCTTGGACGGAACCGGAGTTCTGCCTTCCATTCGTGTAATGATCACACTCTGGGAAATATCCGGCAGAGTATATTCCAGATTCAGGCACTTGCAGCACCGCAGAATGCACTGACACCCGGACAGTAATCATAAGCAATATTTTTCTCATCCAGAATATCCATCTGCTCACGAATCGCACCGTAAATACATGGATCTCCGGTATGAAGTCGGACAGTTGTCTTTCCCTCTGCTTCCGCCTTCTCGATCACATGGATCACTTCCTCCAGTGTCATTTTTGCACTGTTGTAGATGGTGCAGATGTCCTTTGTGTATTCCAGAAGCTTTGGATTTACCAGTGATCCTGCATAGATCACCACATCTGCTTCCTCCAGATACTGTTTTCCTCTTACTGTGATAAGATCCGGTGCTCCCGGACCTGCTCCTACGAAATGTACCATAATCTATCATTCTCCTTTATAAATTTATTGTAACTATGCTTCGTTATTCTGTGCATTGATCAGTGTTATCAGCTTCTCTGCGTCTGCAGTCTGCCCCAGATACCCGTAGGTGTTATTAAAGATCACTGCCCCCAGAAGAATCTGCTCATAGGATCTGTGATTTAAATAAAACTGGATCCTGTCCAGGATCTCTTTCATGGTCTTCTGAAGTATCTGATATTTTTCCAGAATGTCTATTGCTTCATCTGTAGTAGATGCATTCAGGATTTCCTTTGCACACTCCAACGATGCTCCTGCCCGGATCGCATTGGATGCCAGCACTTCCATCCTGGCATCTGCACTGTGGGAATGGGTATTCATGATCCCTGCTGCAACTTTTACAAACTTTCCGATATGAGCAATGAAAAGGATTCCCTTAACTCCCATATCAATTGCCATGTCAATGGTCTCACCTACATAATTGCTGCATTTGATATTTTTTTCATAAGGGAGATCCATATGCTCCCGCAGATAATCTGCCCCGTAATTTCCCGGTGTTACCAGAAGATATTCTTCTCCCTGAGAAAAATGCTGCTTCATCTCTACATTGATACTCTGTACAAGAGCAGCTTCACTCATAGGTTCTACAATCCCGGAAGTTCCCAGAATGGAGATTCCTCCCACAATTCCCAGACGTGGATTAAAGGTTTTCTTTGCAATTTCCACACCTTCAGGAACGGAGATGATGATCTTCAGTCCGCCCTCATAATCATATTTCTCAGCAATTTCTGTAGCTTCACGCAAAATCATGGCCTTTGGCACAGGATTGATGGCTGCTTCCCCGATTTTCTGGGAAAGTCCGGCTTTTGTTACCCTTCCCACACCAACGCCTCCGTCGAGGATGATTCCCGGTTCTTTTGTTTTCTGCACCGTAGCATAAACCAGTATTCCGTTTGTAGTATCCGGATCATCTCCTGCATCCTTCTGAATTGCACAGGTCACCTGATTTCCTTCAATCCGGATGTCTTTCAGTTCCAGTGTAAGCAGGATTCCCTTAGGAGTCATCAAGGTGACATCCTTCTGCATGACACCACCCAGCAGGATCTTTGCAGCACCCTTACATGCAGCTGCTGCGCAGGAGCCTGTTGTATAGCCAAACCTCATTTTTTTATTGCCACGTATCACGTAGTAATCTTCCAGTCCGTTTTTCATGATATCTCCTTTGCTGCATTGTTGTCACATCCTGTCTGCAGATTACTATAATGTCATTTATATAACATCTACATAAAAAGGAGGGATTTCTGTGTGCAACAAAATCCCTCCTGAAAGCTCTTTTCCCGAAATATCCTCTGGTTGCCGCAGATCATATTTCTTATATACAATGAAAAGCAGACAGTATCTGGCTGTTACAGTAACGGACTTGCGCAGGAATTTCACCTGACTTCCTGTAATGCTTTTCCAGAATTATTTCCGAGAATCATTATATAATTTTGAGCAGTAAAAGTCAACGCATTTCATGGCTATACCACCTTGTTATACTACCTTATGCTTCAGCCATTTCCTACTGTGGAAGCGAAGAGAAAATACGATTCCCCGCACTGTCCAGTCAGTAAACATTCCAATCCATACAGCCATTGGGCCGAAGCCTCTGAAACGGATCAGATATACACAAAGGCAAAAACGGAATGTCCACATAGTGATACAGGATGTGATCATGGAAAATTTTACATCTCCGGCTGCTCTAAGGCCATAAGCAGGGATAAATGCCAGGGTCCATACAATAGGTTTGACAACCGTTATCCAGGATATCATATGGAAACACATTCTTGCACTTTCCGGTTCCATACCACCCAGCTTTGTGACCGGAATGGTTAAGGCAAACACCAAAAGACAGCTTGCAACAACAATGATTTCTGCAAGGACACTTAATTTCTTAATATAGTAAACTGCCTCATCCTTTCTGCCCGCTCCCAGACACTGTCCTACTACAGTCATCAGACCGATTCCTACACCGATAGCTGCAATACCGTTAAGGTTCTCAAGGATATTCGTCATTGCCTGAGCTGCAATGGCTACCGTTCCCAATGTAGATACGGAAGACTGTATTGCCAGCTTTCCAAGCTGAAACATGCTGTTTTCTATGCCGGACGGGATTCCCAGAGCCAGAACTCTTCTGATCATTTTTCCATCCGGACGGATCTGTCTGTAATTTCTGACTACAATAGGCTGTCTGTCCATACGAAGCTGCCAGAGTACCACTACAGCACAAAAGACTCTGGATGCAAGAGTTGCGATGGCAGCTCCTGCCACTCCCATATTGAATCCCCAGATCAGCGCCGCATTTCCGCCGATATTAATCACATTTGAAATAACCGATACTGTCATTGGCCCTCTGGTATTTCCCTGGGACCGGAATATGGATGCTCCCGCATCATAAAGTGCTATAAATGGGAAGGATAATGCCGTATAGAAGAAATACACCTGAGAGGCAGTCATAACATCTGATTCTACTTTTCCGAATATCAGTTTTAACAGCGGCACACGAAACAGCAGGCACAGAGCAGTCACTGCTACGGATATGGCAGTAATGATAAATAATACCTGTCTTGCTGATTTATTTGCCATTTCATGATTTTTCTGACCTATGTACTGTGAACAGAGGATTGCACCGCCTGCTGCCAGCGCTGAGAACGCTGGATCACCAATACATTGATGGAATCCACCAGAGATACCGCGGATATTGCAGCAGAGCCTACATTGCTGACCATCATGGTATCCACAGTTCCCATCAGGGAATTCAGTACCTGTTCAAAAATAACCGGTATCAACAGGGTTCGGAGCATTTTGTTTGTAAAAATATGTTGCTGTTCTTTCATTTTTTCCACCTGAATCTATTTTCTTTTTTTGATTATACGCTTAATTTTCTGTGATGCAATAGAATAAAATGTATTTTTTAGCGTTTTCAAGGTTACTGTTCACCCGCCACTATTCCGACGAAGGTTGTTTTGGACATAGAACTATGCCAAATCCCGAGACATACAAAGCCAAATTCCATTGCCGCAGGAATCTGGAATGAGTTTTGGCTACATTACTGTGAACAAAGTGAACAGTAATTTTTCAGGAAATCTGATAATTGTTCTTGTTATGTTCTTCAAAATCTGATACAGTAAATCTGTTAAAAATAAGGCAGGGCATATCAGCCCGCAATTCTTAAATCTTATACAAATCAAGAAAGCAGACAGATCATATGCAAAGAATCCTTAGATATATTATCTCCGAAAATACAACTCCGGTCACGATTCTGGACTTTCTAAAAAAAGAGGGGTTTTCCCGCCACATATTAAGCTCAATGAAGAACACTCCCAACACCATCATTCTCAATGGTGAACGTGGTTTCGGACGATCAGTGCTTAAACCGCAGGATCATCTGATCATCACTGTTCCTGAAACCGAATCAGGAGAAAACATTATCCGTACAAAGATGGATTTAAATATCATTTATGAAGATGAGGATATCCTTGTGATAAACAAGCCTGCAGATATGCCTGTGCACCCTTCTGCGGGAAATTATGAAAATACTCTTGCAAACGGAATTGCCTGGTATTTTGCAGAAAAAGGAGAAGATTTTGTTTACCGCTGTATCAACCGGCTGGACCGGGATACCACCGGTGCTCTGATTCTTGCCAAAAATCCCCTCAGCGCAGCGATTCTGTCAGTTCAGATGAAAAAACGTCAGATTCTCAGGACTTATCTCGCACTTGTAGACGGGCTTCTTCCTGACTCCGGAACGATCAACGCTCCTATCGCACGAATGGAAGGCTCCGTGATCACCAGGGAAGTAAATTTCGGAACCGGGGAGTCTGCAATAACTCATTATGAACGGCTGGCGGCAGGAAAAGAATATTCTCTGGCCGAACTTCATCTGGAAACAGGGCGCACACACCAGATACGTGTGCATATGAAATATATCGGGCATCCTCTGCCCGGAGATTATTTATATAATCCTGATTACCGTCGGATAAACCGTCAGCCCCTTCATTCTTATCAGTTGGAGTTTACTCATCCTATAACCGGAAAGGTCATGCTTTTTACTGCTCCGCTTCCTATTGATTTTATTTCTGCCTTTTATAGCAATTCTCTAAAATAATGCATTTATAGCAATCCCATAAATTACTGCAAACAAAACAGTTCATCAGTTTTATGCCTGATGAACTGTTTTGATATGAATGCATATACCTTCTTATTTATTTTTCTCATAAATGATCAAAAGACCTCTCAGAAGAAGTTCCTCGTCCAGAATGATTTCTCTCTTACAATGAGGAACGATTTTCTTTGCCAGACCACCGGTTGCCACTACAGTTGCCTTCTCCCCCAGTTCCTCTTCGATCCTGTCAATGATTCCATCCAGAGCTGCTGCATTGCTGTAAAGAACCCCACTCTTCATACATTCGATCGTGTTTTTCCCAATCACATGTCTTGGCGCATCAATACTGATTCCACTGAGCTGGGAAGCCCTCGCAGTAAGTGCATCCAGGGAAACCCCTACACCCGGAAGAATCATTCCGCCTACATACTGCTTCTTACTGTTGACAACAGACGCTGTGGTTGCAGTTCCCATATCAATAAGGATCAACGGCACCGGATAACTGGAAATTCCTGCCACTGCATCAGCAACCTGATCTGCGCCAAGCTGTCCCGGATTATCCATCATAATATTCAGTCCTGTCTTTACACCAGGTCCGAGAACAATTGCATTTTTCTTAAGAATTTTCTCTGCGGCAAGTTTCACAATATTTGTGATCTGCGGCACTACAGAAGAAATAATACAGCCCTCAATCTCTGTTTTTTTTATATGATAGATATCAAGAACATTCTTTAAATCCACCGCATATTCCAGCTCCGTCTTTGTACGGTTAGTAGAAAGGCGTTCTATAAAATATGTTTTCCGGTCATCAATACATCCAACTACAATGTTGGTGTTTCCAACGTCAATTGCTAAAATCATAATTATTTATCTCCAATTTCTTAATCGTCCTGTTCCCTTAACAGACAGAATCCTGCATCAGCGAAAGAATTTTATCCAGGATCCTAAAAGCTGCGTCTTCTTTACTCATAAGCGGAAGAGAGATTTCCTCATCCTGTGTGATCAATGTCAGTACATTGGTATCTCCCTGAAATCCGGCGCCCTCCACTTTCACATTGTTGGCAGCCACCATATCCAGATTTTTCTTTGCCAGCTTGGCTCTGGAATTGTCGATCACATTCTGTGTCTCCATGGAAAATCCGCAGAGAAACTGTCCATGCCGTTTGTGTTCCCCAAGAAACTTCAGGATATCATCTGTTCTTTCCAGTTCTATGGACATCTGTCCGTCACTTTTCTTAACTTTTTCTTCACTGATCCTGGAAGGGCGGTAATCTGCCACAGCAGCAGCTTTAATAATGATGTCCTGTTCGTTGCTGACAGAAGTTACAGCTTCATACATATCCCTTGCAGTCACAACAGGCACCAGATTTACAAACATGGGAGGTTCAATTGAAGTACGTCCGCTGATCAGCGTGACATCTGCACCGCGGAGCATGGCAGCTTTCGCAATAGCATAGCCCATTTTTCCTGAAGAATGATTTGTAAGATAACGAACAGGATCAATAGATTCCTGTGTGGGACCTGCAGTTACAAGGATTTTCTTTCCTTTCAGATTTTTCTCACAGGCAGCTTCGCGCTCAATATAGGCAAGTAATGTCTCAGGTTCCGGCATTTTTCCTGCTCCTGTGTCACCACATGCCAGATATCCGCACGCCGGAGCGATCACTTCATATCCGTAATGCTCCAGAATCTTTAAATTATCCTGCACTACAGGATTCTCAAACATATTGGTATTCATGGCCGGGGAAATGAATTTCTTACATTTGCATGCCATGATCGTGGTAGTAAGCATGTCATCTGCGATCCATGTGCCAGTTTTCCGATCACATTAGCACTTGCCGGTGCGATCATCACTACATCTGCTTTCTTTGCAATCGATACATGCTCTACCTGAAACTGAAAATTCCGTCAAAGGTATCCACCAGACATTTATTTCCTGTGAGAGTTTCAAAAGTGATCGGATTGATAAAATTCGTAGCGTTCTCTGTCATCAGCACATGAACATCTGCATGACGTTTCTTCAGTGCACTTGCCAGATATGCAATCTTATACGCTGCAATGCTGCCTGTCACTCCCAGTAATACTGTTTTTCCTTCCAGTGTCATTTTCCTTTACCTCTTTCTCCGAACCATATTATTTCTGGCTGTTTCTACGTCTTTATACTTACATGTCAAAATCTATCATAATTCATCTTTGATAACAGGATTCTGACTTTTACAATTCTATTTATTATAGACTAATTATTATCAAAAATGCAATAAGTGATTTGTTTTATTTGCGAAACAATCAGAACGTTACTGTTCACAGTAACGTAGCCAAAATTCATTCCAGATTGCCTGCGGCAATGGAATTTTGGCTTGTATGTCTCGGGATTTTGGCATATTCATGCCAAAACACCTCGCGGGATAGAGGTATGTG
>ENA-OQBJ01000280-OQBJ01000280.1-human-gut-metagenome-genome-assembly--contig:-NODE-280-length-27764-cov-10.430076_pt1 | contig 27764 bp, 35 predicted proteins | sample MGYA00242743_ERZ504545 | MGnify/ENA primary metagenome ERZ504545 (study PRJEB26092, sample SAMD00036252) | human gut metagenome | host: Homo sapiens | study: EMG produced TPA metagenomics assembly of...
CCCTCGTGGAAAAAGGTGAATACTATGACGCAAACTTCATCAGGCAAGACCCAAGGGTCGTTAAATATAATTAACGTTAAAAAATACGCTCAAAGCTTGCTCAATTAGAGTAAAACAGGGCGTGTGGCGTCAAGCAAATACATGATTAATGAGGAAGGAATGCACGTGATTCGGGACAAGGATGCACGTGATTCGGGACAACTATTGTTTTTCAGAGAAAAATGTTGTATCTTTGCACTGTGTTAGAAGAAAGGCTGCACTCGGCAAAGTTCAAGCAAGCTTGACTTTGCTCTCGTTTGCACTTTCTTTGCATTGTCGTTCAAAGATAGGCTGAATTAACCACTAAAAAAAACTGATTGTTGAACCATTAAAAAAAGAAAGGAAAAAGAAAATGAAAAAGGAAGTTTGGAAAACTATCTTGCAGGTAATTATCGCTGTACTTACTGCCGTAGGCACCACGCTCGGCGTTACCAGCTGCATGTAAACTGATTTGTTTAACCATTAAAAAAACGATTTGAATTATGGGTATTAAAGTAAAAGCTATTGAGCGCAACGTAGCGTTCGAAAAAGGTAAGCAAAAGTGGGCATTCGTGATGCAGGCTGAACTCTACAGCCAGCTCAACGCCACGAAGGTGATAGAAGAAGCCGCCGTTCGCAGCGGATTGCCTAAGGCGGTGATCAACGCCGGATGGTCCGCCATCGGCGAAGTGATTGCTGCATGGGCCACCGAGGGCCACAGCGTGGCTGTGCCAGGACTGGGCAGCCTCCGATTCGGTCTTAACTCTACCGCCGTAGAGGATGTGAACAAGGTGAGCGCCAACCTCATCACCCGCCGATACATCATCTTCGTGCCTAACACCGACATCAAGAAGGAACTCGAAGAGACCTCCGTCAACATCACCTGCTACGACCGAAATGGCAAGGTGGTGAAGCAGGTTACCTCTACCGATACGCCTCCTACTACCCCATCCGGAGGCGATAATCCATCCGGAGGCGATAATCCATCCGGAGGCGACACCCCATCGGGCGGCGATTCTACTGGCGGAACCGGAAGCGAAACCGGCGGCGATGGACTTGAATAAAAGGTGCTGAGCCTGAAAAGTAAAACCCTCCCCAGGTCTTAAAAAGTCCTAGAGGGTAAACTTTGTCTGGCAATTTACCAGACGTCCCGAACACAACATGCTAACCCACACATAACCCCTTCGAAATCAGCATGTCGCTAACAATCCTTTGTGCCTCAAATAAATAATACTTTTTTTCAAACTAAATCAACAGCCTAGCCTCACGGCTAAAACGTATATAATGTTCTTACCTTATTTCAAAACATGATGGTAACATATTCTGCAGCGATATCAACCAGCTTCTTGCGGCGGGCTACACCTATTATATAATGAGCCTCCTTCGCCGAACAGTGGAAGTATTTCTTCACAGCTGTTACCAGTTCTTCCTTCCTTATCGAGCCCACACCCTTAGGATAAGCCTTGCGGATAGCCTTCTCGATGTCCGCCATCTTATATTCATGGTGGCGCTTGTGGAAGTACTGCGATACGATGATAGATAGAACTATCACGAGCAGGATGATGATAAATACTACAGACTTGTTCATTTCATTATCTCCTAATTTATTTATTAGACATATCAGGTTCGCTGAATCACCCTTCCGGGTGCTCCAAGTTTTCGGCATCGCGATAGCCGTTATCGGCAAATCCACTGCAAATATAGCATTTTTTCTTGAAACAACAACATTTTTCGGCATTTTTTTCACTATTTCTGCAAAAAAAACTTGCTAAATACAAAAAAAACACGTATTTTTGCAAGAAAATAATCCTTAAGACAGAAAGATAATGCAAGAAACTGTAAAGAAAGTATTGAATGGCGATTTTAATCGCAAGAAAGCATTGCTGTTCCTCATAACGGCTCTGCTTACCGTTATCGTCTGGAACCTGCCCATAGATAGCTTCGGCATCGATGGACTCACCATCGTGCAGCAGCGCGTCATCGCCATCTTCGTCATGGCCGTGATGCTCTGGCTCACCGAGGCCATACCGGCATGGGCTACCAGCGTAGTGATCATCTTCGTGCTGCTGTTCTTCGTCAGCGACTCCGCCTTCAAGATCATGCAAGGCTCGGAGGCTGAGATGGGCAAGCTGCTCGACTATCAGGGTGTGATGGCGTGCTTCGCCGACCCTACCATCATCCTCTTCCTGGGCGGTTTCGTACTCGCCATAGCCGCTACCAAGAGCGGACTCGACGTGATGATGGCGAAGGCCCTGATTGCGCCATTCGGCAAGCGTTCTGAGAACGTGCTGCTGGGTTTCATGCTCATCACCGGCATCTTCTCGATGTTTATTTCAAATACAGCCACCGCCGCCATGATGCTCACCTTCCTCACACCGGTGTTCAAATCATTGCCGCCTTCGGGCAAGGGCCGCGTGGCGCTCACCATGGCCATTCCTATCGGAGCCAACCTGGGCGGTATGGGAACCCCTATCGGAACTCCGCCTAACGCCTTCGCCTTCAAGGTATTGAACGACCCTGCAGGACTCAACCTGGGTCTCAGCTTCGGTGACTGGATGCTGATCATGGCCCCTATGGTGCTCATCATGCTCCTGATGGCATGGGTCATCATACGCAAGATGTTCCCGTTCTCTGCCAAGACCATCGAGCTCAACATCGAGGGCAACATGCAGCACAACTGGCGCACCACGGTAGTGGCAGTTACCTTCCTCGCAACCATCGTGCTCTGGGTATTCGGCAAGCAGCTGGGCATCAACGCCAACACCGTGGCCATGCTCCCTATCGCCATATTCGCCCTTACGGGAGTGGTTACAGCCAAGGACCTGAAGGAGATTGACTGGGCTGTCATCTGGATGGTGGCAGGCGGATTCGCCCTCGGATTGGCGATGAACGGCACCGGTCTTGCCGAGGCAGCCGTAAAGAGTATTCCGTTTGCAGAATTCAATCCGCTGGTCATCATGATTGTATCCGGACTGGTATGCTTCATCCTGAGTAACTTCATCTCCAACACCGCCACCGCCGCCCTGCTCATCCCTATCCTCACGGTGGTATGCGCCGGCATGGGCGACAAGCTCAACACCATCGGCGGCACCTCTACCATCCTCATCGGAGTAGCGGTATCGGCCAGCTGCGCCATGTCGCTGCCTATCTCAACCCCTCCTAACGCCATCGCCTACTCTACCGGACTCATCCAGCAGACCGACATGGTGAAGGCAGGACTCACGGTGGGCATCCTGAGCATGATAGTGGGCTACGCCGTGCTCATCACCTTCTGCAAGATGGGCGTGCTCTAGAGGGGCATCTTCTGAGAAAATACACATTATTATATATATAAAGGAATGAAAAAGATTGTTATAGGAATCGACGTAGGCATCTCTACGACCAAGATTGTGGGCATCGATGAAAGCGGCGTGGTGGTAAGCCCTATCCGCATCAAGGCCACCGACCCTATCACCTCGCTCTACGGAGCCTTCGGCAAGTATCTTCACGACAACAAGATTGCGCTGAGCGATGTAGAACAGGTGATGCTCACAGGCGTAGGTTCTGCCTATATCGACGAGCCCATCTACGGACTGCCTACCTCGAAGAGCGAGGAATTCGTGGCCGACGGACTGGGCGCCCGATACGAGAGCAAGCTCGACCGCATGATCGTGGTGAGCATGGGAACCGGTACATCGCTCGTAAAATGCGATGACAACGAGATAAGGCACATCGGAGGCATCGGCATAGGCGGCGGAACCCTGGCAGGACTGAGCCGCATCATGCTCAAGACCGATGACATCAAGCAGATCATCAACCTCGCCAAGGACGGCGACGTGAGCAAGATTAACCTGCTGATAGGCGACATCAGCGCCAAGCCTCTGCCCGGACTCCCGATGAACGCCACCGCATCGCTCTTCAGCAACGCCAAGGCCAACGCTTCGCGCGAAGACATTGCCATGGGACTCATCTGGATGGTGCTGCAGTCGATAGGTTCGGCTACCATCCTCTCATCGCTCGAATCGGGCATCAAGGATTTCGTGCTCATCGGCAACCTCACCCTGCTGCCGCAATGCCGCGAGGTGTTCCCAGCCATGGAGAAACTCTACGGAGTGAGGTTCAGAATACCGAAATACTCGGAATTCTGCACCGCCATCGGAGCTGCGCTCGACTATAAGCGACAAGCAAAATAATCACCCCCGAATCGCCGCAATGCCCTATACACGGGCGTTGCGGCGATTTTCATTTCCACCCCCTGCCACGACACACAGACAACAAGTTGGAAACGCACACAGCAGCACAAAATGCGCAACACACTGATAGATAACAACTTAAACGTTTCGGAAAACAGAAATTTGTCAAAGTTTTCTAAAACTTTTTCGTTTTTGCCTGATTATCAGTGACTTAATATTTTTTAACAACAAAAAAGTTGTCCAAAAGCAATTACTTTCAAAAATATTTTATACCTTTGCAATATCAAAATGAGGTACATATCTACCTCTTCAAGTCATAATGACTTAATACTAAGTAATTTAAATATTAATCGTAAAAGTAATACTAAAATGATCCAGACAGTAGTAAAGCGTGACGGACGCATCGTTGGATTCAACGAACAGAAAATCATGGCAGCCATTCGCAAGGCCATGTTGCATACCGACAAGGGTGAAGATACCACTCTTATCGAGCAGATAACCGACCACATCTCTTATCGCGGCAAGAGCCAAATGAGCGTTGAGGCCATTCAGGACGCCATCGAGATGGAGCTCATGAAGAGTGCCCGCAAAGATGTTGCCCAGAAGTATATCGCATACCGTAACCAGCGTAACATCGCCCGCAAGGCGAAGACACGCGACGTATTCATGAGCATCGTCAATGCCAAGAACAACGACATCACCCGTGAAAACGCCAACATGAATGCCGACACACCAGCCGGCATGATGATGAAGTTCGCGTCAGAAACCACTAAACCATTCGTCGACGACTACCTCCTCTCTGAGGATGTACGCGACGCCGTCATGCACAACTATATACATATTCACGATAAGGACTATTACCCAACCAAGAGTCTCACCTGCGTGCAGCATCCGCTCGACGTGATTCTGAACCACGGTTTCACAGCCGGTCACGGTTCAAGCCGTCCTGCCAAGCGCATCGAGACCGCAGCCGTGCTGGCTTGTATCTCTCTCGAGACCTGCCAGAACGAGATGCACGGCGGTCAGGCCATCCCAGCCTTCGACTTCTATCTGGCTCCATACGTACGCATGTCGTACCAGGAAGAGGTGAAGAACCTGGAGAAGCTGACAGGCGAAGACCTGAGCAACCTCTATGATGCGCCAATCGACGACTACATAGAGAAGCCGCTCGACGGCTTGCAGGGCCGCGAACGCCTGGAGCAGCACGCCATCAACAAGACCGTGAACCGCGTGCATCAGGCGATGGAGGCATTCATCCACAACATGAACACCATCCACAGCCGCGGCGGTAACCAGGTAGTATTCTCAAGCATCAACTACGGTACCGATACCAGCGCCGAGGGCCGCTGCATCATGCGCGAAATCCTGCAGAGCACCTATCAGGGCGTAGGCAATGGCGAAACAGCCATCTTCCCTATCCAGATATGGAAGAAGAAGAGAGGCGTAAACTATCTGCCTGAGGACAGAAACTACGACCTCTACAAGCTGGCGTGCAAGGTAACAGCCCGCCGTTTCTTCCCTAACTTCCTGAACCTCGACGCCACCTTCAACCAGAACGAGAAGTGGCGTGCTGATGATCCGGAGCGCTACAAGTGGGAGATTGCAACCATGGGCTGCCGTACCCGCGTGTTCGAAGACCGCTGGGGCGAGAAGACCAGCATCGCCCGCGGTAACCTGAGCTTCTCTACCATCAACATCGTGAAGCTCGCCATCGAGTGCATGGGCATCGAAAACGAAAAGCAGCGCATCGACATGTTCTTTGCCAAGCTCGACAATATCCTCGACATCACAGCCAAGCAGCTCGACGAGCGCTTCCAGTTCCAGAAGACGGCGATGGCCAAGCAGTTCCCTCTGCTCATGAAGTATCTCTGGGTAGGCGCAGAAAACCTGAAGCCGGAAGAGACCATCGAGAGCGTCATCAACCACGGAACCCTGGGTATCGGCTTCATCGGATTGGCAGAATGCCTGGTTGCCTCATCGGCAAGCACCACGGCGAGAGCGAGAAGGCACAGGAGCTGGGACTGAAGATTGTTACCTACATGCGCGACCGTGCCAACGAGTTCAGCGAGCAGTATCATCACAACTACTCTATCCTGGCTACTCCAGCCGAGGGATTGAGCGGTAAGTTCACTAAGAAGGACAGAAAGCAGTTTGGCGTCATCCCGGGCGTTACAGACCGCGACTATTATACCAACTCTAACCACGTGCCTGTATACTATAAGTGTACAGCCCTGAAGAAGGCACAGGTCGAGGCTCCATACCACGACCTGACCCGTGGCGGCCACATCTTCTATGTAGAGATTGACGGCGATGCTACCCACAACCCTTCTGTTATCGAGAGCGTGGTAGACATGATGGATAAGTACAACATGGGGTACGGCTCAGTAAACCACAACCGCAACCGCTGTCTCGACTGCGGCTACGAGAATGCTGACGCCCACCTCGAGGTTTGTCCTAAGTGCGGCAGCCACCACATCGACAAGCTGCAGCGCATCACCGGTTATCTGGTAGGTACTACAGACCGTTGGAACAGCGGCAAGCTTGCCGAGCTCCACGACCGCGTAACCCATATCGGAGGGGAAAAATAAAATGATCAGCGTTTTAAGCATCGTACATGATACGATGGTAGACGGTCCGGGCTTCCGCACATCCATTTATTGTGCGGGATGCCCCAACCATTGTCCGGGCTGCCATAATCCGCAGTCGTGGGACATCAGCCACGGCACGATGACCTCTACCGACGAGCTGATGAAGGAAATCATGAGCGACCCCTTCGCCAACGTCACCTTCTCGGGCGGCGACCCTATGTTTCAGGCAAAGGCTTTGCCGAGCTGGCGCGCGCCATCAGAGAGCAGAGCAGCAAGAGCATCTGGTGCTTTACGGGCTATCTCTTCGAAAACCTCGTGAAGAATCCCGAGCAGCTGGAACTCCTCCGCCAAATCGATGTATTGGTAGACGGCCCCTTCGTACAGGCATTGCGCGATGAAGACCTCTTCTTCAGGGGCAGCAGCAACCAGCGCATCATCAACGTGCAGAAGTCGCTGAAAGAAGGAAGAGTGATAGAACTCAATCTTACAACAGAAAACCCGAATCCGGTATTGTAAATCTACATACCAGATTCGGGTTTCCCGTTTCTTTTTCCATGCCAAAATCATTCTCTCTTAGCATCCTTCTCTTCGAGGTAGCTGATAGAACTCTTGATATAATCACGCTCCCACTCGCTCTCGTGCAATTTCTCATCGCCATAGAGCAGAAGGTCGAGATCCAGCGGAACATCTACCTTACGATAAGGACCACGGATTCTGCGTCCGCATCTCTGCTCCACACTCCGCAGCGCGGCAAGCACAGACTTCTTAGAGCAGATGGTCTCCCCCGACATCACCTGATTCAGAAACTTGTCTGAATTCTCCAGTCCGATAGGCTCAGTCCACATGCGCGGACCGAAGAGGCTGTTCTTGAACATACATCTCAGATGTTCATGTGCCCTCAACACATTCTCCTCCTGATTTCTGTTAGAGCCGATAGCTATAATTACTTTTGTACGAGTTTTCATTATTAAAATCTTTATTTCTACAAAACAAGTCAGTTTCTCTCAGAAAAGACAGATAGCCCCTGCATTTGTATGTCATATTTTGTGCAAAGATATTAAAAATTTTGTAATAAACCGCGATTTATCCGTTTTTTTTTATATTTTTGCAGAATGAATCATTTAAAAGCAAACATTTTAGGGCTCGCTCTGCTCTGCTGCCTCCCGATGGGCGCACAGCTGAAGTGGAACCAGTCCTATCAGACATATATCAACCAGTATAAGGATCTTGCCATCGAGCAGATGCTCCGTTACCGCATTCCAGCCAGTATCACCCTAGCCCAGGGACTGTTTGAGAGTGCGGCAGGAAGGAGCGACCTCGTACGCCAGGGCAACAATCACTTCGGCATCAAATGTCACAACTGGACGGGCCCAACCCAGTACCACGACGATGATGCCCGGGGCGAATGCTTCCGCGTATACCAGGACGCAAGAGACAGCTACGAAGACCACAGCAAGTTTCTGGCGCGCAGCCACGCTACGCACGCCTCTTCGAACTCCCGCAGCACGACTACAAGGGATGGCTCGCGGACTGAAAGCCTGCGGCTACGCCACCAACCCGCAGTATGCCAGCAAGCTGATACAGATCATAGAGCTCTACAAGCTCAACGAGTATGACAAGGCCAAGCGCTACGACCGCTTCATGGCTACCCACAGCGGTACCGACCAGCCTGTAAACGCCGAAGGATTGCTGCACCCTATCCATATCTTCAACAAGAATTACTATCTCTATGCCCGCGAAGGCGATACCTTCAAGAGCATAGGCAAGGAGGTGGGCATCAGCTGGCGCAAACTGGCTCGCTACAACGAGCGCGACAAGCACGCCGTGCTGCACAAGGGCGACATCATCTATCTGAAGAAGAAACGCTCCAAGGCACCTAAGCAGTATAAGAAGCGCCCTCACGTGATACAGCCGGGCGAAAGCATGTACACCATCTCGCAGAAGTATGGCATCCGCCTGGAGAAACTCTACAAGATGAACCATCTCGACCCTAACATCCCGGTAAGCGTAGGAACAAGACTGAGGGTGAGATAAGTGATTAGTGATTCGGTCACTTGGTGATTCGGTGAGAAATGTGAATGTGAATGTGAATTTAAAATGAAAATACAATGAAGAGAATGATATTATCCCTCGCCACCATGGCGATGCTGATGGCGCCCGGCACCATAAAGGCGCAAAACTTTGACGACTATTTCACAGACAAGACGCTGCGGGTAGACTATACCTTTGCCGGCAACCAGAAGCAGCAGATGATAGCCGTAGACGAACTCAACGTAATGCCACGCTGGTACGGCAAACGGCAGCGATTGGCCGAACTCCCGGTAGAGGGCAACGGACAGATAACCGTACGCGACCACCGCTCGGGCAAAATCATCTACCGCAACTCCTTCTCCACCCTCTTCCAGGAATGGCTCTCCTATCCAGAGGCAGAGAAGAACACGCAGAGTTTCGAGAACGTATTCCTCGTTCCGATGCCGAAAGATACCGTAGACATCACCCTCGACCTGCGCAACAACCGCCGCGAGATAACCACCACGCTCACCCACCAGGTAGCGCCGAAAGACATTCTGATTCATCAGAAAGGCAACAAGCCTACACCATACGTCACCCTGCAGCAGGCTGCCGACACCACCCGATGCATCCACATCGCATACGTGGCTGAAGGCTATACCGATGCAGAGATGCCTGTCTTCCTGAAAGATGCGCAGGAGGCTACAGAGGCCATCTTCGCCCACGAACCCTTCAAGAGCATGAGAGACCGCTTCAACATCGTAGCCGTAAAATCGCCATCCAAGCAGAGCGGACCTAGCATCCCAGCCAGGGCATCTGCACGAGACCGCCCTCAGCTCTCATTTCGACACCTTCTACAGCGACCGCTACCTTACCACCCTGCATCTCAAAGACCTGCACAACTGGCTGGCAGGTACCCCTTACGAGCACCTCATCGTGCTGGTAAATTCGGATAAGTATGGCGGTGGCGGCATCCTCAATTCATACAATCTCACCACCTGCCACCAGAAATGGTTCAAGCCGGTAGTGGTGCATGAGTTTGGCCATTCCTTTGCCGGACTTGCCGATGAATACGCCTACGAGCAGGAGCAGATACCGATGTATCCTCATGATGTAGAGCCTTGGGAGAAGAACATCACTACCCTTGCCGATTTCCACGGAAAATGGGAGAACATGATAGACAAGAAGACCAAGATTCCTACTCCGCTCTCAAAGAAAGAGAAGGAGGCGGTAAGCAAGGTGGGTGTCTTCGAAGGTGCCGGATACAGCTTGAAGGGCGTTTACCGCGGTGTGCAGGACTGCCGTATGCGCATCAACGAAACGCCGGAATTCTGCGCAGTATGCAAGAAGGCGCTGCAGGACATCATCGACTTCTACACGAAATAAAGAAATCATAAAAACATTATATCTATGAAAGAGCAAAACCTAAACATCAGATACATGGTGGCTCAGCTCTCAGAGTTGAGCCAGCAGGAGCAGGAGCTCGTAAACAGGGCGAAGGCTGCCACCAGCAATGCGTATGCTAACTACAGCCACTTCTATGTGGGAGCAGCCCTGCTTCTGGCCGACGGCAGAATAGTGATTGGAGCCAACCAGGAGAACGCCGCCTTCCCGTCGGGACTCTGTGCCGAGCGCAGCGCCATCTTCGGTGCCCAGAGCAACTATCCCGACCAGCCTATCCTGACGCTTGCCATAGCTGCGAGAAACGGGAATGGTTTCCTCAAGTCGCCTATCTCGCCATGCGGAGCCTGCCGCCAGGTGATACTGGAGATGGAAGACCGCTACCAGCGCCCCGTACGCATCCTGCTTTATGGCGAGAACGGAATCTACTGCTTCGACAGCATCAAAGACCTTCTCCCCTTCTGCTTCGTAGATTCGAACATGAAGGAATAAGATTACAGAGCCCACTTTAAAAAAGGGGCTCAGGATATAAGAAAAAGCCCTACAGGAAGTTTGCATCATGCAGACTTTCCTGTAGGGCTTTCTTATTCCTCCTTATACTCATTATTCCTCCCTATACTCAAAGCATCCTGCGGCAGGCTGCTCTTTCTTTCTCGGCAAACCATCACGGTCGGTTGCAGGCAGGGTTTCGGCATCTGCCTTACCTATTGCTGCCGATTCCTTGCGCAGATGGAAATCATACTTCAGATTGTCGGTGTCGAAAAGGCGGAAATGCTTCTCGGCAAACACCGTCGTATCCTTGATGTCCTCATAAACCACATGGGTGAACTTCAGACTGTCGTCCGTCTCCAGCTTCTCCGTGCGCAACACACAATGGTCGAAGAGGAAATTGAAGGCATCCTCCTCTTTCGGAGCCTCCCAGACCACCTCATCATCATGATAGCCCGTTACGAGCGAATTTTTCACCTCGAAACGAGGCAGCGGAGAGGCAAAACCGATGGCCGACTCGCGGCGCCCGTCAAACGGATAGAACTGGGCTATGGTGCAGCCGTTTACCTCAACATCGCCACCCTCAACATAGAGCGGATGGTTCAGACAGTTAGTTATCTGCGAGTTATAAATCTGCACCTTGGCAGAATCAACCCTCACACCGTAGCCCTGACTGTTATGAATCGTAGCGTTCTCGATGAGCAGTTTCTGTTTCGTAGCATCGCCCGCTTCTATCATCACAGCATCGTAGGCACTATGAATATCAGCAAACGAAATCCTGCAGTCATGAGCCGAAGACATCAGTCTGATTCCCTGCCATTGTCCGGTGTGCGGTCATAAGGCAGATAATCGAACATGTGGTCCAAGCGGTCGCCCCGCATCACCACTTCCCTGTCCTTTTCGCCCTCAATCTTCAGCGACCCGAACACCTGCAAGCCCGCATTCTCGTGGAAATAGAGTTGGGTGCCCGGAGCAATGGTCAGCGTAGCCGCCTCATCAACCCTGATGCCGCCATAAACCACTACCGGCAGCGTGCTCTCCAGCAGCTGGTCCTGCTTCACCTCGAGCGAATTGAGTTTCATCGCATCCCATGAAAACGCCCTCAGATTCACCTTCTGCTCCACGCCACTTTCCAGCGCAAACACCAGGTTGTCGCTCACCAGCTGCGGCTCTTCGCTGTTCTGCATCGCCGAAGTCAGTTCTACGAACACACGTATGCTGTCACCCTTCCTGATCTCCACATTCTGCGTCTGGAATCCCGCTTCGGTGCCCAGATAAGAGCCGTCAACATTCACCCGGTAGCCCTTCTGGTTACCATTTTCCAGACGCACCGACTGGCAGCGCAGCCCCTTGCCCGTACGGTTGTAAACCCAGAAGCTTCGGGTAGGCGTAGGCACATTCGAGAAGGTGGTGTCCATCTTCAGCGTATCTACCGAAAACGAGAGCACATCTCCCCTCGACGTGAGAAACTCTCATCGTCGGCACAACTGGCAAGCAGGGCGCTCATCGCCATCCCTACACCCATTATATACAAAAATCCCTTTTTCCGTTTCATATCTATAAAAACGGAAAAAGGGAAATATTATTGTATCTGCCTCTACATAAACAGAGCAAAGATGGATGAGCCTACAACCGTCATCACACCGCAAACCACGATGCTCAGACTGCTCATGGCTCCCTCTATGGTACCCATCTCCATCGCCTTTGCCGTACCCAGCGCATGGGCAGAACAGCCGATGGCGATACCTTTGGCAATAGGTTCCTTGATGGAGAGAAGCTTCAGGAACTTCTCAGCAAAGATGTTGCCCAGCACACCCGTTACGATGATGACAACCACCGAAACCGAAACATGACCGCCCAACTCCTCAGAAACGCCGATACCGATGGCGGTAGTGATGCTCTTAGGCAGGAAGGTAACGTAGGACGCATGGTCGAAATGGAAGATGAGGCGAGAATGAGCACGGAGCAGAGACTCGCCAGCACGCCCGAAACGATGCCTATCAGCACAGCACGATAATTCTTCTTCAGAAGCTCAACCTGCTGATAAAGTGGCACAGCCAGACAGATGGTGGCTGGTGTGAGCAGATAGCTGATGCTGTTGGCGCCCGCCGAATAGGTCTTGTAATCTACGCCCGTCAGCAGGAGCGTAATGATGACGAGGATGATGGAGATGAGCAGCGGGTTCATCAGCGACCATCCCGTCTTCAGCTTCAGCAGCATGCCTATGCCGTAGGCAGCCAGACTGATGAGAACGCCGAAGAAAACCGAATCCTGGAACAACTGGTTCATTTTTTCGCCTCCTTTCCTTTTCTGATTACCAACTGCGTAATCCAGCCCGAAGCACCCATCACGACGAAGGTGCTGACCACCGTAACTACGATATACTGGAACCATGCATTACCGATATCCTGATAAGAATCAATCAGTCCTACGGCAGCCGGAATAAACATCACGGGCATGATGGCAATGAGGAAACTGCTGGTTTCGCGGATATGCTTCACCTTGATCAGTTTTGTTTCCAGCGCAAGGAAGAGCAGAATGATGCCATAGATGCTTGCCGGAATAGGCAATGGCAGCAAAAAATGGAGCAATTCCCCTGCAAAGGAGAACGCTATGATTATCAAAAATTGAATTAAAACTTCATGTTGAATTACTTTAAATTTATATCAAGCTAACGTACTGCTCAATGAGGCTTGCCGTCTCTTCTACACCCAGGCGCACAGTATCCAGGCAGATGTCGTAATCATCGGCATTTCCCCAGGTAAGGTCTGTATAATACTTATGATAAGCCACTCTGCAATCCTCGGTGTGCTCTACAAACTCCTCAGCTTCCTCATACGAAAAGCCCTTCTCCTCCTGAATATCCTTGATGCGAGCCTCCAGATTGCCGCTCAGGAAAACAGAAATCAGGTCTTTGCGCTCGCGGAAGATATAGTTGCCGCAACGGCCGATGATGATACAGTCTTCATCGCCTATCATATCGGCAAGTGTACGGAGCGGTTTTTCTGTCAGCGCCCTCTGCGTTTCGCCAAGCGACGACATCGAGAAGAGCAGTTCATCTACCGGCCGCTCATCGAAGAAAGCCTCCATCTCGTCGAGCACTCCTCTCTGTTCAGCCATTTCCATCATATTTTTACGGGTATAAAAAGGAATACCATACTTTTCGGCGAGCAGCTTGCCCACGCGAATAGCGCCACATCCACACTGGCGCGCTATCGTTATAATCATGATTCTATAAAATTAAAACGTATATAATAATTACTCAGTTCCGTTATCCCCCTCCAGCCCATCCAGGGCGGGAGTTTTATATAGCAAAAAAGCTAAGAAGATTTGACTCTTCTTAGCTTTCTTGTGTCGGGGCGACAGGATTCGAACCTGCGACCACCTGTTCCCAAAACAGGAGCGCTACCGGGCTGCGCTACACCCCGCTTGTGCTTTGCTAAAGGTTTGAGTGAGAGAAAAAAGAGTCGGGGCGACAGGATTCGAACCTGCGACCACCTGTTCCCAAAACAGGAGCGCTACCGGGCTGCGCTACACCCCGCTTACTCATCTCTACGATACCTCTTAAGCATTGCTTTAAGCATCATTTCTGAATTGCGAGTGCAAAGGTACTACATTTTTTCGATTCCACCAAATTTTTCCCTAACTTTTTTCAAAAAAATATGCATTTTAATGCAAAATGGCTGGGAAACAGGCAAAAAATAAGGGCAACCCCTATCCGGAATTGCCTTATACCTTATTATATATAGTAGCGGCTAAGAACCGCAACCATACTTGCTGAACTTTTAAATCAGAAACCGGCTGCCCGAATCTGTCAAACCGAGAAGACCGGCAAATCTGATTTTACTTGATGATTCCCTCTTCTACGAAAATCTTCTTCAAGATCTGGACAGCCTGCTCAACCTGCTCTCTTGTATGAGTAGCCATGAGTGCGAAACGTACCAATGTATCCTGAGGAGCACAAGCTGGAGGAATAACAGGGTTGATGAACACACCTGCATCGTAAGCCATCTTGGTAACAACGAATGTCTTCTCAGCATCGCGTACGTAGAGAGGAATGATAGGACTCTCTGTCTCGCCAATCTCGAAACCTTCCTCGCGGAAACGCTTCAAGGCATAGTTGGTTACATCCCAGAGATTCTCGAAACGCTCTGGCTCATTCTGAATGATGTGGAGAGCCTCGAGAGCTGCTGCTGTGGCAGCTGGAGTGTTAGAGGCGCTGAAGATGTAAGTACGGCAGTTGTGACGGAGGAAGTTGATTGTATCCTTGTCTGATGCGATGAAACCGCCGATAGAAGCCAGACTCTTAGAGAATGTACCCATGATGAGGTCTACCTCATCGGTCAGACCGAAGTGGTCGCAGACACCACGACCCTGCTTGCCGAATACGCCAAGACCATGAGCCTCGTCTACCATGATAGAGCAGTTGTACTTATGCTTGAGCTTAACGATTTCAGGCAAGTTAGCCAGGTCGCCCTCCATAGAGAACACACCGTCAACAACGATGAGCTTGATAGCCTCCTCAGGGAGCTTAGAGAGCACGCGCTCCAAATCTTCCATATCGTTGTGCTTGTAGTGAAGCTGGGTAGCGAATGAGAGGCGGCGGCCATCTACGATACTTGCGTGGTCGCGGTCATCGCAGATAATATAGTCGTTACGACTACTACGCAAGCCAAGACACCCTGATTTACAGAGAATCCTGTAGAGAAACACAAAGTTTCATCCTTGCCCATAAATTCAGCAAGCTCCTTTTCGAGCTGCACGTGCAAATCGAGCGTACCATTGAGGAAACGGCTTCCTGCACAACCAGAACCATACTTGTCGAGCGCAGCCTTTGCTGCATCAATAACACGCTGGTCGTTAGTCAAACCTTGATAAGCATTAGAACCGAACATCAGGATTTTATGACCATCGATGTCGGTTACCTCTGTCATCTGCTTACTTGTGATCTCGCGGAAATATGGATACACACCGGCAGCCATATACTTCTGAGGTTCACGATAATTCTTGTATCTTTCTTGTAATTGTCCCATTATTAATAGGTGTACTTTATTTTCTTTTTTTATATTTTTCTAACTTTCAGGGTGCAAAGATACAAAAAAGAACTCAATAAACGGCTTTTTTTATAAGAAAGTTTACTTTTATAGTTTTTTTAATCGATATTTCTTGTTATTTTGGGTATTTTTATTACTTTTGCAGCCTAAATTTTACAAACTCTTGACTATATAATGAAGAAAAAGATACTTTTCATCATGAATCCGATTTCAGGAACAGCCAGCAAGGCGGCAGTTCCCAGTCTGATAGATTCTGTTTTGGACAAAGAACTTTTTGAGTACGAGATAAGAATGACTGAAAGAGCTGGGCACGCTTCGGAAATTGCTACCGAAGCGAAGAACAACCATGTAGATGTGGTTGTGGCGGTTGGCGGTGACGGAACCGTCAACGAGGTGGCCCGCTCACTGGTTCACTCCGATACTGCCCTCGGCATTCTGCCTTGCGGTTCGGGCAACGGACTGGCAAGACATCTGCTGCTCCCAATGAACCTGAAGAAATGCATAGAGGTCATCAACCAATGCCAGATTAGAGATCTGGATTATGGTGTCATCAACGACCACCCGTTCTTCTGCACCTGCGGCATGGGCTTTGACGCTTTCGTCAGCATGAAGTTTGCCGAGAGCGGCAAGCGTGGTCCTATCACTTATGCTGAAAATATCCTGCGCGAGGGATTGAAGTATAAGCCTGAGACTTACACGCTGGAGGACGAGACGGGCACCAAGCAGTATAAGGCGTTCCTCATTTCCTGTGCCAACGCATCTCAGTATGGCAACAATGCTATATTGCCCCTCAAGCATCCATGAGCGACGGTTTGATGGATGTTGTCATCATGGAACCATTCGATGTAATCGAGGCGCCTCAGGTAAGTTTCGACATGTTCAACAAGACGCTGGACAAGAACTCGAAGATCAAGTCGTTCCGCTGCAAGAAGCTCCATATCACCCGCAGTCAGCCAGGCGTAATCCATTATGATGGCGACCCTGTGATGACGGGTGCAGAGATTGATGTTCACCTGGAAGAAAAGGGAATCAAGATGGTGGTGAACCCATTTGCCAACAAGAACGACCGCAAGCCGAACATGATTCAGTCTGCCTTTGCCGATTTCTTCAACGACATCAATGCCGTGCGCGATGATATTCATAAAGACATCCAGCGCCAGAGCAAAAGAGTAGAAGCTATCAGCAAACTGGTACAGAAGAAGCTGAACCTTTAAGTAGTGAGTAGTGATCACTAATCACTACTCACTAAGGTAGAATTCTTCCGTTATTTTCCTATACCATTCCGAGCGGTTTCCCTGCGAATCCATCATCGTTTCAACATGCTCTTCATAAGGCGAAATGCGATGCTTGGCAAAACTCAGCATAAAGCGCTTTGGCTGCTTGCGCTCTACCGTCTTCACACCACACTTCCGTATAAGATAAAAACCTAATATACAAGACTCTGCAACAAACTGCTCCACTACTTCTACGGGAACAATTGCAGAGAAAATACCGTCATCAGAAAGCAGCCGTTTTACACCCGCAAACAAATCGCGGAACGGAAGACTGTCCGTATGTCTCGCCATCGTCCTCTTACTGTCCGGATTTTTCAAGCTATCTACAAAGAACGGAGGATTGCTCACTATCGCATCAAAAACACCGGCAGACTTCAAATCTTCAGCAGTTTCCAAAGCCTCAGCAGCTTCCGAAGTTCCCCCGAAATCCTGCAGTCTGCAGCATTCTATTTCCACCCTGTCGCGAAACGGACTTGCCATCACATTCTCCCTCGCCTGTCCGCAGGCATCAGCATCCATATCAATCCCTACGACCTCAGCTTCAGGAAAACGCTGCGCCATCATGAGCGAAATCAGTCCCGTTCCGGAACCGATGTCCAGAATCCGCCTGCCACCTTTCGCCCATGCACCCAGCAAAACGCCGTCAGTTCCCACTTTCATGGCACAACGGTCTTGCTCTATCTCAAACTGTTTAAATCGAAAATTACCCATAAATTCTTCTGTCTCTTTACAGAAGAAAACGAATGCGCCGCCGATTTATTTTATCGCAAGCAGCAGAAATTGCCACTTCCACCTGCAAAAGCAGCTACTTACATCTATAAAAACGGGTACTAATATATAGAAAAAGCAATTTTATTATTAAATAATCTATCATCTTCCACGATATTTCATAAAAAATGAGTACCTTTGCACGGAAAATAGAAATCATAACAAAATGGATAATAGAAGAACAAGTACCCGAATACAAATGATTGCAGATTACGAGGGCGACCCGAAAACCCTGATCGAAGACCAGGAAGAAGGTTTGTACCCTACCCTCTGCATGCGAGATATTGTAGTTTTCCCTACCAACATGACCCCTATCGTTGTGGGCAGAAAGGAAAGTCTGAATCTCGTCCGGATGCTGGAAAAGAAACCAGACACCATATTCTGCGTATTCTGCCAGAAGAACAAAGATACAGAATCGCCCTACGAAGAAGACCTCTACCCTGTAGGTGTCTTCGCTAAACTCATCAAGGTGATCAAGATGCCTGGCACAGAGCAGATGAGCATCATCATCCAGGGTCTGGGCAGATGTCAGATGAAACATCTCGTTCAAAAAGAGCCTTACACAGTAATTGACGTAAAAAGTCTTCCGGAGAAATGGCCTGACGAGAACAACGATGAACTCTTCAGAATGCTCTACGAGAACTTCCATTACGAAGCGACAGACTATATCAAATCAAACGCCAACTATACTGATGAGGCCATCCAGGCCATCAACGAACTCTCGAGCATTCATATGCAGTGCAACTTCATGTGCTCCCTCCTCCCTTTCTCCATCGAGGATAAAATCAAGATGCTGAAAGAGGAAAATCTCAGCGAGCGCATCATGATTGCCATCAGATCCCTGAACAAGGTGCGCCATCTGCTACGCATCCAGACTGAGATTGAGAACAAAACCCACTACGACCTCGATGAACAGCAGAAGGAATACTTCCTCAAGCAGCAGATCAAGAACATCAGGGAAGAACTGGGAGAAGGCAACGCCAGTCCGGAGAAGAAGGAGATTCTGGAGAAGGCGAAAAAGAAGAACTGGAGCGAGGAAACTGCCAAAATCTTCAAGAAAGAAATTGCCAAGCTCGACACCCTGAACCCACAGAGTCCTGACTATTCGATACAGATAGGATTCCTGCAGACCATGGTAGATTTGCCTTGGAACTCCTACACCCAGGACGACCTCAGTCTGACCCGTGCCAAGCGCATCCTGAACCACGACCACTACGGCATGGAGAATGTGAAGGAACGCATCCTGGAATTCCTCGCCGTAAGAGCACTGAACGGCGGCGGCAAGAGTCCTATCCTCTGCCTCTACGGTCCTCCGGGCGTAGGAAAGACCAGTCTGGCAAGAGCATCGCAGCAGCCATGAAGCGCAAGTATGTACGCATGTCGCTGGGCGGTCTGCACGATGAAGCCGAAATCCGCGGTCACCGCCGCACCTATGTGGGAGCCATGCCGGGCCGCATCATCAAGAACATGCTGAAGGCAGGCAGCAGCAATCCGGTCTTCATCCTCGACGAGATTGACAAGGTGGCGCAGAGCAATTTCAACGGTGACCCAGCATCAGCCCTGCTCGAAGTGCTGGACCCGGAACAGAACAATGCCTTCCACGACAATTATCTCGATATGGATTACGACCTCTCCAAGGTACTCTTCATCGCCACAGCCAATGACCTGAGCGTCATTCCGCGTCCGCTCCTCGACCGTATGGAGCTGATAGAAGTAGGCGGCTACATCACCGAAGAGAAGACAGAGATTGCCAAGCGCCACCTCGTACCGGAAGAGCTGGAAAGCACCGGACTCGACAAGGTTTCGCCAAAGGTAAGTTTCAACAAGAATGCCCTCGAGTTCATCATCGAGCACTACACCCGGGAGAGCGGCGTAAGACAGCTGAAGAAGCAGATTGACAAGAGTCTGCGCAAGATGGCTTACAAACTTGCCTGCAACCAGGAGCTGAAGAACTACACCATCACCCCTGCCGAAGTAAAAGACCTGCTGGGCAATCCGCCGTTCAACCGCGACATCTACCAGGGCAACGACTATGCAGGAGTGGTAACCGGACTGGCCTGGACCTCAGTGGGCGGCGAAATCCTCTACATCGAAACCTCGCTCAGCAAGGGCAAGGCAGGCAAGCTCACCCTGACCGGAAATCTGGGCGACGTGATGAAGGAATCAGCATTATCGCACTGGAATACGTCAAGTCGCACATCGACCTGCTCCAGGTAGACTACCGCATCTTCGAGCAGTGGAACATCCACATCCACGTGCCTGAGGGAGCTACCCCGAAAGACGGTCCTTCTGCCGGAATCACCATCGCCACCAGCATCGCCTCAGCCATCACCCAGCGCAAGGTGCGTGCCAACACAGCCATGACCGGCGAGATAACCCTCCGCGGCAAAGTGCTCCCGGTAGGCGGAATCAAGGAGAAGATTCTGGCAGCCAAGCGGGCAGGAATCAAGCACATCGTGATGTGCAGGGAGAACCAGAAGAACGTAGAGGAAATACCGGAGAAATATCTCAAAGGCGTAGACTTCCACTATGTAGAGAATGTGGCTGACGTCTGGCAGTTCGCGCTGACCGACGAGAAGGTGAAAAACCCTACAGACTTCAGCATTGAGGAAAATGATAAAAAAGAATAGAAATGAAATTTGAATTACAAGTAACAGATAAAGCAAGCGATGCGCGTACAGGCATCATCACCACCGACCACGGACAGATCAAGACCCCAATCTTCATGCCCGTAGGAACCGTAGGAAGCGTGAAGGGCGTCCACTTCGAGGAACTCAAGAAGCAGGTCATGGCACAGATTATCCTCGGAAACACCTATCACCTCTACCTGCGCCCAGGTCTTGACGTCATCAGGGCAGCAGGCGGATTGCACAAGTTCAACGGCTGGGACCGTCCTATCCTCACCGACAGCGGCGGCTTCCAGGTCTTCTCGCTCACCGGCATCCGCAAGCTCAAGGAAGAAGGCTGCGAGTTCCGCTCCCACATCGACGGCAGCAAGCACTTCTTCACACCGGAGAATGTAATGGACACCGAGCGCATCATCGGAGCCGACATCATGATGGCCTTCGATGAATGTCCACCGGGACAGAGCGATTACCAGTACGCCAAGAACAGCCTCATGCTCACCCAGCGCTGGCTAGACCGCTGCATCAAGCGGTTTAACGAGACCGAGCCCCTCTACGGCTATCAGCAGAGTCTCTTCCCTATCGTTCAGGGCTGCACCTTCCCGGACCTGCGCCGCGAAGCAGCCAAATACATTGCCGACAAGGGAGCCGACGGAAATGCCATCGGCGGACTTGCCGTAGGAGAGCCTACCGAGGTGATGTATGAGATGATAGAAGTAGTGAACGAAATCCTGCCGAAAGACAAGCCGAGATATCTGATGGGCGTAGGAACCCCGCAGAACATCCTCGAAGCCATCGAGCGCGGCGTAGACATGTTCGACTGCGTAATGCCGACCCGCAACGGCCGCAACGCCATGCTCTTCACCTATCAGGGCACGATGAACATGCGCAACAAGAAGTGGGAGAAAGATTTCAGTCCGGTAGATCCAGACGGCTGCGACATCGACCTCGTAACCACGAAGGCCTACCTCCACCACCTCTTCAAGGCACAGGAGCTGCTGGCGATGCAGATAGCCAGCATCCACAACCTCTCTTTCTATCTGCGCCTCGTGACCGATGCCCGCCATCATATCGAGCAGGGCGATTTCGTGGCATGGAAGAATTCCATCATCGACCAGCTTGGCCGAAGAATTTAAGTAAGCAAGCATCATGAAAGATTTTAAGAAAATAAGAAAACACCGCCGGCTCTACCGCACCGGCCGATGGGCTTCCCGCAAGTTCGGGTGGCTCATCAGGGCTGTGCGCTGGCTGGCTCACAAGCTCCGGTTCCTGCGCATATTCCGATTTCTCAACCCGTTCAGGTACATCAAGAAGCTCGACTGGTACATTATCAAGAAGTTTCTGGGCTACTATTTCTTCTCCATCGCCCTGATCATCTCCATCGCCATCGTCTTCGACTTCAACGAGAACCTGTCAAAATTCACAGAGCACCATGCACCGGCGCGCGCAATCATCTTCGATTACTACGCCAACTTCGTGCCCTATTTTGCCAACCTCTTCAGTGCGCTGTTCGTGTTCGTGGCGGTCATTCTCTTCACCACCAAGCTGGCAAGCAATTCCGAAATCATCGCCATCCTGGCGTCGGGAGTATCCTTCAAGCGTCTCCTTCGCCCATACATGATTACCTGCGTGCTGCTCTCAGCCCTCTCCTTCGGGCTCTCAGCTACGTCATTCCCCACGGAACCGTCATCAGGCAGAACTTCGAGACGATGTACAAGAACAAGAAGAAGAATACCAGTGCCGAGAATGTACAGCTGCAGGTAGACAAGGGAGTGATTGCCTATATGCAGCATTACGACAACAGCATGAAACGCGGCTACGGATTCTGTCTCGACAAGTTCCAGGACAAGAAACTCGTAAGCCACCTTACAGCGATGGACATCCAGTACGACACCATTTCCGACAGCAAGTATCACTGGAAACTGAGCAACTGGAAAATCCGCAAGCTCCAGGGCATGAAGGAGCATATTACGAGCGGAGCCCAGAAAGACACCGTCATCATGATGGAACCTACCGACCTGGTCTATTCCAAGGGTCAGCAGGAAACCTTCACCAGTCCTGAGCTCCGCGATTACATCTCCAAGCAGATCAACCGCGGTTCGGGCAACGTAGTGCAGTACGAGGTAGAATACCACAAGCGTATCGCCTCATCCTTCGCTTCGTTCATCCTCACCATCATCGGCGTCTCCCTCTCAGCCGCAAGCGCAAGGGCGGCATGGGAGCAGCATTGGGCGTAGGACTTGCGCTGAGTTTCGGCTACATCATGCTGCAGACGATTTCTGCCACCTTCGCCATCCAGGCCAATTTCCCGCCTGTCCTGGCAGCGTGGCTTCCAAACTTCCTCTTCGCCATCGTAGCCTACTTCTGCTACCGCAAGGCACCGAGGTAATTATCAATTAATAATTAAGAGTTTATAGTTTATAGCAGCCGTGCCCCCCTATAAACTATAAACCGTAAACTATAAACTATAGAAGAATGTATTTCGACGAATTAGATTTAAACGACAACGTGCTCGACGCATTATATGACATGCGCTTCGACACATGCACTCCAGTACAGGAAAAGTGCATTCCAGAGATATTAGAAGGTCACGATGTTTTGGGTGTAGCCCAGACCGGAACCGGCAAAACCGCAGCCTATCTGCTGCCAGTATTGAGCAAGCTCGATGACGGCGGTTATCCGAAAGACGCCATCAACTGCGTCATCATGTCACCAACCCGCGAGCTCGCCCAGCAGATAGATCAGGCGATGCAAGGCTTCGGCTATTACCTGCAGGGTGTGAGCAGCGTAGCCGTATACGGCGGCAACGACGGCAACCGTTACGATCAGGAGTTGCGCAGCCTCCGCATGGGCGCCGATGTAGTCATCGCCACCCCGGGCCGCCTCATCTCCATATCTCCCTGGGCAATGTAGACCTCAGCAAGGTAAGCTTCTTCATTCTCGACGAAGCCGACCGCATGCTCGACATGGGTTTCTCTGACGACATCAAGACCATCGCGCAAAACTGCCAAAGACCTGCCAGACCATCATGTTCTCGCAACCATGCCTGAGAAGATAGAAGAACTGGCTAAGACCCTGCTCAAGAATCCGGTAGAAATCAAACTTGCCGTCAGCAAGCCAGCCGAGAAAATCAAGCAGGAAGCATACGTATGCTACGAAACCCAGAAGATGACCATCATCAAGGACATCTTCAAGGCGGGCGACCTGAAGCGTGTCATCGTCTTCAGCGGCAGCAAATTCAAGGTGAAGCAACTCGCAGCTTCTCTCCAGCAGATTGGAGTAAACTGCGGAGCCATGCACAGCGACCTGGAACAGGCTGAGCGCGATGATGTGATGTTCAAGTTCAAGAGCGGACAGTATGATGTTCTCGTAGCTACCGACATTGTGGCACGCGGAATCGACATCGATGATATTGAGATGGTCATCAATTACGATGTTCCTCACGATACAGAAGATTACGTTCACCGCATCGGCCGTACAGCCCGTGCTAACCGCGATGGTAGAGCCATCACCTTCGTAAGCGAAGAAGACCAGTACTGGTTCCAGCAGATAGAGAAGTTCCTGGAGAAGGTGGTAGACAAAATGCCTCTCCCTGAGGGATGCGGCGAAGGTCCTGAATACATCAAGCTCAACAAGCCGAAGAAGAAAGGCGCAAACGGAAGAAACAACAGACGCGGTAACGGCGGAAACGGCGAGGCCGGAAAGAACAGTGCCAAGAACCGCCGACAGAAAGACCGCGACCAGACTTCTCACAAGCGCAAGCCAAACAAGCCAAACGAGCGTCAGGAAAAAGCACCACGCAACAACGAGCAGCAGCCTCAGCAGGGCAACAGGCAACAGAACGCAAAGCAGCAGCCACAGCAGGGCAACAGGCAGCAGAACGCAAAGCAGCAGCCACAGCAGGGCAACAGGCAGCAGAACGCAAAGCAGCAGAACAGAAAGCCAGCCCAGCCAGGCGAGCAGCCAAAGAACAGCAACAGCCAGAAGCGCCGCAATAACAGCAACCAGCAGCGCCCAGGCAACGAGAACAATGTTCGCCCAGGCAGCAACGGCCGTGGCAGAGGCGTAGCCAGAAAAAGGGCGACAAGCCGGCTGCACGCAAGCACACCCCTATCGTAAATCCACAGAAGCAAGAAAACGCTGTGAAGAAATTCATCAAGCGCATCTTCGGATTCAAGAAATAGGTAAATAATCATCTTTTTAAATAGGAAAGAGGAATGATGAAAGAGCTACCCCTCACCCCGCTCATGACCATCAGCCTCACACTGACGATCGGAATCATCATAGCCAAATGGGGCTATGATGATTTCAACATGTGCTTCTGGCTCATCATCTCCATCATTTCATGCGCCCTTGGCAGCATCATCTTTTTCCTTACTGAGTTCTTAAGCCAAAAAGCTTACTTCAGCAGGAGCCACCAGTTTCTCATCTACTCCCAATGCGTGATGATTCATTTATGCATCCTGAGCCTCGGGGCTTTTCTTACCTGTAAGCAAATAGCTGATTCCCAAACCTCTACACAACTGAAAAACTGGCAGGAACTGTCTTACCTCACACGGGCAAAAATCAATACCGAACGCTATAAAAGCAATATTGAAAGCAAACTGGTTTCCCTTCACGTAAAACAGCAAGACTATGCAGTCATCGCAGCCATGGCGCTGGGCGACAAGAGCGCACTCGACTCGAACACCCGAAACAGTTACTCCATTTCCGGAGCCAGTCATATCCTGGCAGTAAGCGGACTTCATATAGGCATTATCTTCCAGCTTTTCATCTTTCTGCTAGGCGGCAGAAAGTACTCAGTTTACACCATCATCCTGTCCCTCATCTCCATCTGGACCTACGTTTTTCTCATAGGATTGCCGGCAAGTGCAGTCCGTGCAGCCATCATGCTTTCAGCCTACAGCTTAAGCTTAGCTTTCCATCGTACCGGTCTGCCGCTCAACACTTTATCCTCAGCTTATATATTTATGCTCTTCATCAGTCCGCTCTATCTTTTCGAGTTGAGTTTCCAGCTTTCGTTCCTGGCCGTAGCCTCCATTCTGTTGTTCTTCACACCCCTTTACACCCTCTTCCCCATCCGCAGCCGTTTCATCCGTTGGGCATGGGGACTCCTTTGCGTTTCACTGGCAGCCCAGATAGGAACCCTTCCGGTCATCGTCTACACCTTCGGCAGAATATCGTGCTATTCACTTCTCACCAATTACATAGCCATTCCCGCAGCAACCCTCATCCTATATCTTGGAGCAGCATTAATCCTGTTCTCCCCACTCACGTTATGGGCGCCCATAGCACCGGTTGCCGCCCCACTCATCAGCCTTACATCAGGCGCCCTGACCAGCATCACCCAGTTTTTGAATACAGCCATAAAACTGATCAGCATGCTGCCTGGAGCAAGCATCGAAAACGTAAGAATCAGTCTGCCTCAGGTAATCGGTCTCTACGCTATCATCCTGCTCATTTATGCCCTATGGCGCAGGATAGATAAACAGAAGTCGTCAGAATGCAAGATTCCATAAAACGGAGATAAAGGCTTAAACCCCGAAAAACGTCTCTTATATAATAAGGTGTGCGTACACAAAAGCGCTACAAATCGAGGTTAAGAATGTTAAAAAATAACTTTTTTTCTACTTTTTCTGCATTTTTCTTTCTTTTTGTTGGTGTTTTTCGAGAAAAACATGTATCTTTGCAACCAGAAATAAAAAATAAGAATTTAAACTCAATAAAAGATTAAAGATTATGAAAGCATCAGAAGTCATCGCGAATCTCCAAAGAAGATTCCCAAACGAGCCTGAGTACATTCAGGCAGTTAGTCAGGTTCTCGGTACTATCGAGGAAGAGTACAACAAGCACCCAGAGTTTGAGAAGGCAAACCTCATCGAGCGTCTCTGCATTCCAGACCGCATCATCCAGTTCCGCGTATCTTGGGTAGATGATAAGGCAACGTACAGACTAACATGGGTTACCGCGTTCAGCACAACAACGTGATTGGCCTTACAAGGGAGGTCTTCGCTACCACAAGTCAGTAAACTTGGGTATTTTGAAGTTCTTGGCTTTCGAGCAGACATTCAAAAACTCTCTTACTACTCTCCCAATGGGTGGTGCTAAGGGTGGTTCCGACTTCTCTCCACGTGGCAAGAGCAACAACGAGGTAATGCGTTTCTGCCAGGCTTTCATGACAGAACTTTATCGTCACATGGGTCCAGACGAGGATGTTCCAGCTGGTGATATCGGTGTAGGTGGCCGTGAGGTAGGTTACCTCTTCGGAATGTACAAGAAGTTGACACACCAGTTCCAGGGCGTCTTGACCGGTAAGGGTCAGGAGTTCGGCGGTTCATTGATTCGTCCTGAGGCTACAGGTTACGGTAACGTATACTTCCTCTGCAACATGCTCGCTACCAAGGGTATTGACATCAAGGGCAAGACAGTTTTGGTTTCAGGTTCAGGTAATGTAGCCCAGTACACTATGGAGAAGTTGCTCCAGTTGGGTGCTAAGCCAGTTACATGTTCAGATTCAGACGGTTACATCTACGACCCAGACGGAATCGACCGCGAGAAGCTCGATTACATCATGGAGCTCAAGAACGTAGAGCGTGGCCGTATCAAGGAGTATGCAGAGAAGTATGGTGTAAAATATGTTGCAGGTGCTAAGCCTTGGTTTGAGAAGGCAGACATCGCTCTCCCATCAGCTACTCAGAACGAAATCAACGAGGAGGCAGCCAAGGCTCTCATCGCCAACGGCGTAATCGCAGTAAGCGAGGGTGCTAACATGCCTTCTACTCCAGAGGCTATCAAGGTATTCCAGGATGCTAAGATTCTCTACTCTCCAGGTAAGGCAGCCAACGCAGGTGGTGTTGCAGTATCAGGTCTTGAGATGAGCCAGAACTCAGAGCGTCTGAAGTGGTCTCGTGAGGAGGTTGATGCTAAGCTCCACGACATCATGAACGATATTCACGCTAACTGCGTGAAGTATGGTACAGAGCCAGACGGTTACATAAATTACGTAAAGGGTGCAAACGTAGCCGGCTTCCTGAAGGTAGCTAAGGCTATGATGGCTCAGGGCATTGTATAAGGCTAGAAAATTTTTAAATAAAATTAATACAATAGAAAAATAGGAAATTAGGAAATAGCGGGTCTGTGAAGATCCGCTATTTTTTGTGTCTACTCCTTCCCCCACTCCTTCTTTACATCAAAGCAGGGACAGGCTTTGTTGGCAAATTCATTATGCCCATGAATCGTGGCTAATGGATATATCACAAAGTTGGGCAGGCTGGAAAGCTTTTGCCTTTACAGGCTTATAATGCCTAAAAAGGGTGTTCAGTATTCAGTATTCAGTTTTTTTCGCTGTTGTTACCATCCTCTACAT
>ENA-OQBJ01000281-OQBJ01000281.1-human-gut-metagenome-genome-assembly--contig:-NODE-281-length-27730-cov-3.102742_pt1 | contig 27730 bp, 29 predicted proteins | sample MGYA00242743_ERZ504545 | MGnify/ENA primary metagenome ERZ504545 (study PRJEB26092, sample SAMD00036252) | human gut metagenome | host: Homo sapiens | study: EMG produced TPA metagenomics assembly of...
AGTGAAATTGCAATTCCAATCATGTAATTAAGCATTCCTCCTGATTTAATACATACAAACCCTATAATACCTGCTGCTCCTGGAGAAATATTCAGTACATTTGTCAAAGTCACATAAGCACATCCCACTGCTGAACCAACCATTGCTGCATAGAATGGATATTTCATTTTCAAATTCACCCCAAACATTGCCGGCTCTGTAATTCCAAGTAATGCAGAAATACCGGATGACACTGCAATACTCTTCATTTTTTATCCTTTGTGCATAATACAGCGGCAAGTGTTGCTCCACCTTGAGCCACATTATTACACGCTGCAATTGCAAATAAGAACGAACCGCCTGCTGCAATCAGCTGTATATCAACCGGCAGCAGACTGTGATGCATTCCTGTCATTGTCATCGGTGCATAAATAAATCCAAAAATAAATCCACCAACTGCCCCCAAACTATCATGCAACCAAAGAACACCATTTGTAATCCAGTCTCCTGCCGTCCTCATAACACCACCTACCACAGTAAATGTCAAAAATGCAGTTATCAGGATAGAAAGCGCAGGTGTCAACAGATTATCTAAATATTCTGGAATTGTCTTGTGCAATTTTTCTCAAGAAAAGCAAGAATTGCTGCTGCTGCGAGCACTGGAAGCACCGTTCCCTGGTATCCTACCTTTTCAATTGTCAATGCACCAATCTCCCATACTGGAACTGTATTCTCCGTAATCGCAGAACCATAGGCATACGCATTCAACAGATCTCCTGAAACCATGATCATTCCCATAACAGCTCCCAGGTATGGATTTCCGCCAAACATTTTCGTTGCAGAAAATCCTACAAGAATTGGTAAAAACGCATATGCAGCACTGGCAAATGTATTAATCATAGCTGCTGCATCTGCAATTTGAGGATACATATCCACCAACGATTTTCCTGCTGCAAATAACCCTTGTGCTGTCAATACATTGTTCAATCCCATTAGAAGTCCACTTGCCACAAGCGCCGGAATAATCGGAACAAACACATCTGCCAACATTTTTACTAAACGCTGTAGTGGATTCATCTTCTGATCTGCTGCCTGCTTCACTTCTTTTTTAGAGCTTTCTTGTAATTCTGCATACTGAATAAAATACTTGTATACTTCGTCAACCGTTCCGCTCCCGATAATAATCTGAAATTGTCCTCCAGTTGCAAACTGTCCTTTGACTAGAGCGTGTTTGAAAATTAAAAATTGTACAAAACATGTGTTTCTATCCCCTTTTCATGATAGAATAAAGAAAAAGGGGGCTTTCATATGTCAAGACGTTATGAATTAACTGATCAGGAATGGGAACAGATTGCTTTGCTACTTCCTCCTGAAAATACCGGAAAACCAGGACGTCCTTCGAAAGACAATCGTTTGATGCTTAATGCAATGATCTGGCTTGCACGCAGCGGTGCTGCGTGGAGGGACCTTCCGGAACGATATGGGCCTTGGACAAGTGTATATAGCCGCTTTCGCAAATGGATAGAGGATGGAATTTTGGATAATATCTTTCGGGTGTTAAGTCTGGAAGCAGAATTGGGAGATTTATCTATAGACGCTACCATCGTTCAAGCCCATCAACATAGTGCTGGAGCAAAAAAAGGGGGTCTCCAAGCGAAATCGGACACAGCCGAGGTGGTGCAAGCACCAAAATACATGCGGTAGTGGATTCTTACGGCTATCCGATCTACCTGATGCTCAGCGAAGGACAGCGTAACGATTGTAATTTTGCGATCCCCGTATTAAAGCATGTTCATTTGGAGGGCTGTAATGTTCTTGCAGACCGTGGATATAATAGCGATGAGCTGATTGATTACATCTATACACACGGTGCAGAACCAACAATCCCATCAAAAAAGAATGCAAAATTTGAACGTCACTGTGACTGGTGGCTATATAAGGAACGTCATTTAGTTGAGAAATTATTTCTCAAATTAAAAGGATTTCGAAGAATTGCAACCCGGTATGATAAATATGCATTCACCTATTTAGGATTCATATGTCTTGCTTCTGTTTTAATTTGGTTAAAATGACTAATTTGCAGCAATTTTCAAACACGCTCTAGATATTTCGTATTCAATACTTTCTCTCTACTTTTTAAAATGTTTCACGTGAACATTTTTGACTATAATTCTTATAATCATTTTGTGATTCAGCATACATTTACCGTTCCATTTATTTTTGTGCCAAGTTTGTCCAAATATTTGTTTCCGGCACAATTTCTTCTTCATTTCCCGCATAGACCTAATTCAGCTTTTCCTCTCCTCTATTAAATTTAAACTATTTCTCATTGTATCATAAAAACTACTTTTCAGATAGATTTTTCATTAATCCAAAATGTTTCACGTGAAACATTGGCTGTTTACTGTTTGTCTCACAGAATTTTTCAAATTTTCTTTATTTGACACCTCTCCTGTAGTATAATAAGAAAGTATAAATGGAATTATAAAGGAGGGTATCATTTTGAACTGGAAGAAAAATTTGAAAACTTGTACGATCCTGACAGGATTAACCGTTGCTTCTATGCATATCGTTAATCGTTTCGTTTACTATATGTCTACAATAGATGAAATGCTGTCTGACAAAAATGCAGAATATTATGACTGGCGTTTTGGACGCATTTGCTACCACAAAACAGGAAGTGGATCTCCTCTTCTCTTGATCCATGATCTAAACGTCTGCAGTTCTTCCTATGAATGGAACCAGATTGTAGATCAATTATCTAAAACAAATACTGTATACACAATTGATTTATTAGGCTGTGGACGCTCGGACAAACCCTATTTGACCTATACAAATTATCTTTATGTCCAGTTAATCACTGATTTTATTAAACATATCATTGGTGAAAAAACTGATATTATCGCAATGGGGGAATCCGGTTCTTTTGTCTTAATGGCATGTGCTAATGATCACTCAATTATTGACAAAGTTCTTTTAATTAATCCTGGTGATTTGATTGAACTTTCAAAAATACCGACAAAGCGTACAAAGTTAAAACAGCATTGTATTAACATGCCTGTTGTAGGAACATTTCTTTACAATTTACGCTTTAATAAACGAACCATCGAAAAAGATTTACACTTAAATGGATACTATGATTTCAAGAAAATTGATACAAATACAGTAAAGACCTTTTTTGAAGCTGCACATACAGACAATACTGCCGGAAAATATCTGTATTCCAGCATCAAATCTCGCTTTACAAATGCAAATGTGATGTATTCTTTAAATCGAATTAACAACAGCGTGTTTATTATTGTAGGGAATGCAAATCCAGAATATGCACTAATTGCAAACCAATATCAAAATTATATGCCTTCTATTGAAATTCAAGAAATTGATCATACCAAACGTTTTCCACATCTGGAAGACCCTGAAACGTTTTTAGAACAGGTTGAAATTTTATTTGATATCAACAACGGAGAAGAGTTATCCACAAAATAATGTGGATAACTCTTCTTTTTTGGTGGATAAACTGTGAATAACGTAAAAAAAGGATGTAAACTTTTAAATTGTTGTACAATTAAAATACTTTACATCCTTTTTGTTTACTTCTTGATTTTTAAAGAATAATTTTTTTATTTCTCTCTTATTTTATGACAATGGTTCTTTTGCTGGAAGTCCTGCTTTTCTCGGGTATTTTTTTCGTGTCTCAGAAATCTTTTTTATTTTCACAAAAGAACGTCCAATCTCTGTATCCGGCAGCTGAAACTTTACTGTTTTCTCAATTTTTCCACCAAGAAGAGACACTGCTTTTTCCGATTGTTTCAATTCGTCTTCAACAGTTCCTGATTTATAGGATACGAACATCCCGCCTACTCGTATATATGGAATGCAGTATTCACTCAAGGTTGACAGATTTGCCACTGCACGGGACACACACAGGTCAAATTGTTCTCTGTATGCTGTCTGCTTTGCAAAATCTTCTGCTCTTCCATGAAGCGTTTCCACATCTTCGAGCCCTAATTTTTCTACTACGGCATCTAAAAAATTAATTCTTTTTTTCAGAGAATCCAACAATACGACTTTCAGATGAGGAAAGGCAATCTTTAACGGCAGTCCCGGAAATCCCGCGCCGGTTCCGATGTCAATCACAGAATTTACCTGATTCATATCCACTGTTTTTACAATTGCAAGGCTGTCCACAAAATGTTTCTCATTTACTTCATCATACTCGGTGATCCCTGTCAGGTTCATCACCTTATTCCACTCCACCAGAAGCTCATAATACTGATGAAACTGCTCTTTCTGGCGTTCTGTCAGCCGGATATCCAGCTGGCTTAATTGCTGTTCAAATTTATTTTCCATACACTCTCCTGTTCTCTCATCTGCTCTCCAGATACACCAGCAGAACCGAAATATCTGCCGGAGATACCCCGGATATCCGGGATGCCTGCCCGATGGATGCCGGTCGGATCTGCGACAATTTCTGCTTTGCCTCTAATCGCAGACTCTGTACCTCTTCATAATTAATATCTGCAGGAATCCGCTTTTTCTCCAGTTTTTTAAACTGCTCTACCTGCTTTTTCTGCCGTTTGATATAACCTTCATACTTAATGTTAATATTCACCTGCTCTGCAACGTCGTATTTAAGCTCTGGACGCATTTTATCCACTGAGGCAAGGATTTCATAGCTAAGCTCCGGACGACGGATCAGATCAGCCAGAGACGCGCCTGAAACAAGCGGTGTACTTCCGCAGGACTCCAGAAGCTCCTGTACTTCTTTGGTCGTTCCCACATGCACACTTTCCACACGCTCGATCTCTTTTTGAATCTGCTCTTCTTTTTTCAGCAGGTTCTGATAGCGCTCCTCCTCGATCAGCCCGACTTCATATCCGATCTTTGTCAGTCTGAGATCTGCATTATCCTGTCTTAAAAGCAGACGGTATTCTGCTCTGGAAGTCATCATTCGATACGGCTCATGACTCTCTTTTGTGACCAGATCATCAATCAGAACTCCGATATATCCCTCGGAACGGTCAATGATGATCCCTTCCTTGCCCTGCAGCTTTCTCGCCGCATTAATACCCGCTACAAGCCCCTGCGCTGCTGCCTCCTCATACCCGGAGCTTCCGTTAAACTGCCCGCCGCTGAACAGCCTTCGACATTTTTAAACTCCAGTGTACTCTTTAACTGTCTCGCATCAATACAATCATATTCGATGGCATACGCATTTCTTACAATTTTCGCATGTTCAAGCCCCGGCACGCTGCGGTACATCGCATACTGAACATCTTCCGGAAGAGAGCTTGACATCCCTCCCACATACATTTCGTTGGTGTCCAGTCCTTCCGGCTCAATAAACACCTGGTGCCGGTTCTTATCTGCAAATTTTACCACCTTGTCCTCGATCGACGGACAATATCTCGGTCCTGTTCCCTCGATCATTCCTGAAAACAACGGAGAACGGTCCAGATTTTCTCTGATAATTTCATGGGTCTTTTCATTCGTATAAGTCAGCCAGCAGGAAACCTGATTGATCTGGATGTCCTCAGGGTCTGTCGTAAAGGAAAACGGTACGATCCGCTCGTCTCCTTTCTGCTCTTCCATTTTGCTGAAATCAATACTTCTCTTGTCAATACGCGCCGGCGTTCCTGTCTTAAACCGATACATTTCGATTCCAAGTTCTTTCAGACTGTCTGTCAGATAATTTGCCGGCTGCAGTCCGTTTGGCCCGGTCTGCATGCTGACGTCTCCGTAAATACATCTCGCCTTTAAATAGGTTCCGGTGCACAATACGACCGCTCTGCAGCGATATGTGGCACCGGAATAAGTTCTGACTCCTGTAATGATTTTTTTTCCGTCAGCCCCATCCTCAGCAAGAATCTCTGTCACTTCCATCTGCTTGATTTCCAGATTCTCCTGATCCTCAAGCACCTTTCGCATCGTTTTACTGTAATTTGCCTTGTCCGCCTGCGCACGCAGAGAGTGCACAGCCGGTCCTTTTGAACTGTTCAGCATCTTAGACTGGATAAAAGTCCGGTCGATCACCTTTCCCATCTCACCGCCCAACGCGTCCACTTCTTTGACAAGGTGTCCTTTGGAACTGCCCCCGATATTCGGATTACACGGCATCAGCGCAATACTGTCCACACTTACTGTAAACATCAGTGTCTGAAATCCCATCCTCGCACACGCAAGCGCTGCTTCACATCCGGCATGCCCTGCTCCTACGATCACCACATCATATTCATCTTTATTTTCCCATACAGAATTTGCTGAATATTTCATTGACCAAATCTTCTCCTATCGTTTCTCCTGTAATACTTCCGAGGGATTCATATGCATCCATCAGATCGATGGAATAAAAATCCTCCGGCATCTCATTTTCAATACTTTCAATCACTTTATACAGACTTTCTCTCGCAGACTGAAGTGCTGCTTTCTGTCTGATATTTGTAATGTATATTTCATCATTAAAGGACAGACTGCCCTTTAAAAACATTTTTTCCAGTGTCTTTTCCAACTCCTGGATTCCCAGTTCTTCCTTTGCTGATATCTCGATCATCGGAATCTCTCGTCCCAGAAGCTGTTCTGCCAGCATCTCTTTCGACACGACAGTCTCCAGATCAGTTTTATTTAACAGGATAATCGCCTTTTTATCAAGTACCAGATTCAGGATTTTCTGGTCGTTTTCATCCAATGACCGTGACGCATCCACCACATATATAACCAGATCAGCACTCTTTGCATACTCTTTTGCTTTTTCTACACCCATTTTTTCAATCACATCTTCCGTATCCCGGATTCCTGCCGTATCAATGATATTCAGGCTAAGCCCCTGCAGATGGATCTGTTCTTCCAAAACGTCTCTGGTCGTCCCTTCAATGTCTGTCACAATGGCTCTCTCTCTTCCGGAAAGCACATTCAACAAAGAGGATTTTCCTGCATTCGGTTTTCCGACGATCACGGTCTGGATTCCCTCTTTTAAAATCCTGCCGTCATCTGATGACCGGATGAGATCCTCCAGTTCTCTTAAAATCCCTTCTGTCACTGTCTGCAGCGTCTCTCCATATCCATCCACACTGATATGCTCCGGATCATCCAGCGCTGTTTCAATAAATGCCGTGTGATACAAGATCTCCTTGCGCATCTCTTCAATTTTTCGCTTTACACTTCCTTTGAGCTGACTCATGGAGCTTTTCAGCGCATACTCATTCTGAGATGTGATTACATCGATCACCGCCTCTGCCTGGGAAAGATCCATCTTTCCATTCAAAAATGCGCGCTTGGTAAATTCTCCCGGTTCTGCCGGTCTGGCCCCGTTTTTGATCACAGTTTCCAGAACCTTTCTCACCACAAATGTTCCTCCATGGCAGTTGATCTCCACGGTATCTTCTCCCGTAAAAGTTCTCGGTGCTCTCATCACACTGACCAGAACTTCATCTATCGTCTCTTCCCTATCTTTGATAAATCCATAGTGTATCGTATGGCTCTCTGCCTGAGATAACTGTTCTTTTCCCTTATAAATTCTGTCAATAATTGCAAATGCTTCCTCTCCGCTGATACGAACAATTCCAATTCCTGAATTGGTCATACCTGTAGAAATGGCAGCAATCGTATCCTTTTTCATCTTCCACCTCTTGGAAATTCTATTTGTCTGATAAAAAAGGACGTTGTTACGCTTCACGAAAGCCTCCGTGAAGCGTAAAACGTCCTCTTTCGCTTCATTTTATACTATCTTTTTAATGTCACAACTACTTTTCTGTAAGGCTCTTCTCCCTCACTGTGTGTTGTCACATGCGGATCTGACTGAAGTGCAGCATGAATGATTCTTCTCTCATATGGATTCATTGGCTCCAGAGAAACTGCCCTTCTCGTTCTTTTCACTTTGAACGCAATGTTCTTTGCAAGATGTCTTAATGTCTCTTCTCTTCTTGCTCTGTAGTTTTCTGTATCAAGTTTCACTCTCACATATCCGTCCTGATGTTTATTGGCAACACGATTTGCAAGATACTGAAGCGCATCCAGAGTCTGCCCTCTTTTTCCGATCAGAATTCCCATATTGCTGCCCTTCATCTCAACACTGAGAGCACCTTCAGAATCCACTTCAGAAACAATTTCCACATCCATGTCCATTGCTTTTAAGGTGTCATTCAGGAAAGCTTCCACAGCTTTGATTGCTTCATCAGAAACTTCTGCCAGCTCTGTAGCTTTCTTTCTTGCCGGCTCCTCTTCTGCTTTTTCTTCCTGCTTTTCCTGTACAGGCTCTGATACCTGCTCTTTTACAACACTTGGTTTTACTTCTTCAACCGGTATTGTCTCTTCTTTCACTTCTGCCACAGGTTCCGGTTTTCTGCGGGCTTCGATCACTGCCTGCTTCATTCCGATTCCAAGAAAACCTGAGCTGCCTTTTTCAATGACTTCATATTCCAGTCTGTCACTGGTAACTCCCAGCTGGATCAATGCCTCTGTGATTGCATCATCCACTGTTTTTGCTGATACTCTGATACTACCGTCCATCGTGAATCCTTCCTTTCCCCGACTCTCTATTTCTCGCTATCTTCCGTTTTATCTTTGGCATTGTGTCCACTGTTATAACGCTTACCATATTTGCCTTTGATGCGAGACTTCCCGGCTTGGCATTTTTGATATTCTCTTTTGCCTGCTGGATCTTTTCTTCTTTTTCTTTGCTGGAAACACTTGTCTTCTGTTCTGTTACATTTCGAGTGCTCTTTGTTGCCATCCGGTTGATTTCTTTTGCCGGAGCACCTTTTTTCTCACGTTTCTTCGCCGCTTTTTTGCGCTGCTCTTCGATCATCTCTTCTACAGATTTCTTGCTCAGATATTTATTGATCGCCATCTGCTGTACACATCTTACGATCGCACTGATCGCCCAGTACAGACCAAGACCTGCCGGCAGTGTAAATCCCATAAATACAGAGAACAACGGCATAATATAGTTCATAGAATTCATGGATCTTGCCATCGGATTGTCCGGATCGATCGTCGTTGTCTGTTGCTGTTGCATCAGTTTTACACTGATAAACTGTGTCAGACCTGCCATGATCGGAATGATCACTGCCAGAATGATTCCAACAATTGAAAAATCCTTCAAAGCATCCATCAGCATTGTCAGCGGCTGCTCACCAATGTTAATGCCAAGGAATGTATTCAAATGTCCCATCGTTGCAGTTGTCTTATCTACAACTGTCTCAAGAGACGGCATCTTGTCCACCAGGGTATTCCATGTGGAGTCCTGGAATTTATATAACACCCTCACCAGAATATTCGGGTCTGTATAATCATATGCATTTGCAGGCATATACACCGGAGCTGCATTTCCGATCTTTTCCAGAATCTTCTGGTATCCGTCTGTCGCCATGATCTGATTAACAACCGGCATATAAATCTCTTTAATACCATTTACATATCTCGGTACTTCCTGAATAACAGGATACAATGCGAACAAAATCGGAAGCTGGATCACCATCGGCAGACATCCGCCTGTCGGAGAACTTCCGTATTTTTCGTAGATCAGCTGCTGCTCTTCCTGCATCTTGAGCATGGATGCCTGATCTCTTTTTCCTGCATATTTTTTCTGCAGTTTTTGAATTTCCGGCATCATCACAGACTGCATTTTTGAAAATTTCTGCTGTTTGATCGTCAGCGGGATCATCAATGTATAAATAATAATTGTAAACAGAATAATACATATTCCGATATTCTGAATTCCAAATAAATTCAGAAAATTATAGATTGCATCCATGAGCTTACCAAACACCCATGCAATCTGTCCGACAATCGGCCAGTCTGCCGCTGTCGCAGCGATTAAACCAAATTCCATCTTTTATCCTCCTTAAGGTACCGGATCATATCCGCCTTTTGCAAATGGATTGCACCGCAGAATCCTCCAGACGGTCAGGGCAAGTCCCTTAACTGCACCGTATTTTTCAATTGCCTCAATCCCGTACTGGGAGCAGGTCGGCGTATAAATACAGTGATACGTCGTCTTCAAACCGGATAAATACTTCTGATAAAACCGTATCATCCCTATCAAAATCTTCTTCATCTGCGTCACTTCCTTTGAAATCATGCATATATATTATGAAGTTTTCCCAGGTGGATGAGCGCGCTTTCTATATCATGATAACTTTTCTCTTTTGCGCCTGCTCTTGCAATCACTACTAAGTCAAATCCACATTGGAAATGTTCTTCTTGAAGTCGATAGCTCTCTCGAATAAGCCTTGTAAGATGATGTCTCACAACGCTGTTTCCTACTTTTTTACTGACTGAAATCCCCAAACGATTTTTGTCCATCCCATTTTCTCTGATATACAGTACCAGATATCGGTTGGCATAGGATTTCCCATTTTTATATACGACTTGAAAATCTTTATTTTTCTTTAAAGATTCGGAAAATTTCATCGATAACCTCTTTTTAGCAGCTCTTTCCCCTGGAAATACTGCACTTTTTTATAGAAGAAAAGGCCACATATATGCGGCCTAAGCTGATAACTGTTTTCTTCCTTTTGCTCTTCTGGCAGCTAAAACTTTTCTTCCGCCTGGTGTGCTCATTCTTGCTCTGAATCCGTGAACTTTTGCTCTGGATCTTTTCTTTGGCTGAAATGTCATTTTCATTGGTACATACACCTCCTTGTGGTTGATATACTTATTATAAAGTATTTACAATATTTGCCTCTTTTTTTCGTATCTCTACTATATATAGTGTTTATATAGTACTACTGCTGATAAACAGAAAGACACTGCTCTTAATTATATGCAAAAAAGCCCATAAAGTCAAGCATTAGCAGCGAAAATACTAAAATATAGTTTTTCACATATTTTTTTAGAAATTTTTTTATTACCGCTTTTTTTCACACCTGTTCCTTTTATTTTTTTAGTTATCCAAATCTTTTCCACAGAATTATCTACATTTCTGTTTCTTCGCTCATTTCTTTTCCCATATTCTCAAACGCCTTATATTTCCTGAGATTTTCACTTTTTTTGTTTCATTTACAAATTTCCCTGATTTTCACCAAATTTCGAGTTTCCACATTATCTACATTTTTCTTACCCACAGTAAGAGGATTTATCCACAGTTATTCACATTTTGTGGATAACTTTATCCAAATTTGTGGATAAACCAGCAAAACAGTGTAGAAAACCACTGGATATTGTGTAGATAGCCTGTAGAAAAATTTTTATTTCTCTTTAAGTTTCCCTTTTTATCGGCGTTGATAGTGTTTAAAAAGTTTTCCACATTATCAACAAAGTTTTCCACCTATCAAATTGTTTCCTGTTATTTTTACATTGCTTCTATTTTCATTTTGATGTAGAATGTAGTTGAGATACTCTGCTTATCTCTCATTTTATATTAATTAGGAGTTTACCATTGATGAACATTGTAGAAGAAAACTGGGAGCAGATTTTGAATAAGATGAAACTAGAATATTGCTCATCCAATATTTCGTACAATACGTGGATCGCACCACTTACCGTTTACGAAGTAACCGATGACACCGTCTATATTCTTGTAAAATTACGTGCCAGCCTGGAGCACATTGAAGAAAAATACCTGCTTCCTTTTAAAGTATGTATTGCAGAAGTCACAGGATACGAATATGAAGTCTCTTTCGTGACTGACGATCATGTTGTCATCCAGGAAAAAAAGATACGGCAGTAAAAAAACAGCAGTCAAATGCGATTTTCGAACAGGCCAACCTGAATCCAAAATACACATTTGATACTTTTGTTGTAGGAAGCAATAACAATTTTGCTCATGCTGCATCCCTTGCTGTTGCGGATTCTCCGGGTGAGATTTACAATCCTCTCTTCCTCTACGGAGGTGTAGGACTTGGAAAAACCCACCTGATGCACTCCATTGCTCATTTTATTCTGGAAAAGGATCCGACGAAAAAAGTCCTCTATGTAACCAGTGAGACTTTTACGAATGAACTAATCGATGCTTTGAAAATAGGTAAAAACGGAAATGAACTTGCGATGACGACATTCCGTGAAAAATACAGAAATAATGATGTTCTGCTCATTGACGATATCCAGTTTATCATCGGAAAAGAAAGTACACAGGAAGAATTTTTCCATACATTCAACCATCTTCATGTTTCCGGAAAGCAGATCATCATCTCCAGTGATAAACCTCCAAAAGATATCGAGACTCTGGAGGCACGTCTGCGTACCCGGTTTGAATGGGGACTGATCGCGGACATCTCCTCTCCGGACTATGAGACCAGAATGGCCATTCTCCGGAAAAAAGAAGAACTGGACGGACTGGAGAGATACCACATTCCGGATGAGGTCATGCAGTATATTGCCAATAATATTACATCCAACATCCGTGAACTGGAAGGCTCTTTGAACAAACTCATCGCGCTTGCCAACCTGGAGAACAAGCCGATCGATATTCCTCTGGCTGCAGAAGCCTTAAAAGATATGATTTCTCCGAATAATACACGGGAAATTACACCTGAGCTCATTATCGAGGTCGTTTCTGACCACTTTAATGTACCTGCTGCCGAGTTAAAAGGTAAAAAACGAAACGCTGAGATTGTTCTGCCTCGTCAGATTGTTATGTATCTCTGCCGTAAAATGACCGATACCCCGTTAAAGACCATCGGTCTGATTCTTGGCGGCAAAGATCATGCCTCCGTCAGCCATGGTGTCAAGAAGATTGAACATGATGTAAAGACGGATGAGGCTTTGAACAATACCGTTAACATCATTAAGAAGAAACTGAACCCCATTTAATTTGGAGTTTATACAGAACTATTATGAATCTAAACGTTTATTTTCTGAGGGTTTTTTGACCCTCAGATTCTTTCCGTTTAAGTGTGGATAATTCTGTGGAAATGCTGTGGATTATAGTGTTAATAAAATAATTTCTCAAGGAGGCAGTAAAAGTTATACAAACACCGTCCCCTTGTTTTCCATACTGTTTCTACAGACTTATGAAAGTGGACAACCCCTTGATTTATAAGGCTTTGAAGCATTTATCAACATATCCACACCCCCTACGGCGGCTAAGGCGGAAAACTTTTATATTTCTCTTTATAAGATTCGACTGCTGAAAGTTTTCCACCACAAATCATATTTCACAAATTCGAAAGGAGATTATCAACAGATGAGAATCGTATGTACGAAATCCAATCTTGTAAAAGGAGTCAGTATTGTTTCTAAAGCTGTTCCTTCTAAAACAACAATGCCTATCTTAGAATGTATTTTAGTTGACGCATCGACAGATGTTATTAAGTTGACAGCAAATGATATGGAACTTGGAATTGAAACCCGAATTGAAGGTGATATTTTAGAAAGAGGTATCATCGCATTAAATGCTAAGATTTTTTCGGAAATTGTAAGAAAGCTTCCGGACAGTGATGTTGTAATCGAAACGACATCTGACAACCAGACTCTGATCACCTGTGAAAAAGCAAAATTCAATATTGCAGCACAGTCCGGAGAAGATTTTTCATATCTTCCTGTAATAGAGAAAGAAGATTACATTACTGTCTCAGAATTCACATTAAAAGAAGTGATTCGTCAGACAATTTTCTCCATCGCAGATAATGATACAAATAAGATGATGACGGGTGAATTGTTTGAAATTGAAGGCAACATACTGAAAGTTGTCTCACTAGATGGTCACAGAATCTCAATTCGTAAGATAGAATTAAAAGAAGATTACGGTCAGAAGAAGGTCATTGTCCCTGGAAAAACGCTTCAGGAAATCAGCAAGATCATTGGTGGAGAGGCGGAAGCACTGGTTGATATTTCTTTCACAAAGAATCATATCGTATTTGAATTTGACAAAACAGTTGTTGTATCCCGTTTGATCGAAGGAGAATATTTTAAAATCGATCAGATGTTATCCAGTGACTATGAAACAAAAGTCAGAATCCATAAAAAAGAACTTCTAGACTGTATTGACCGTGCCACCCTGCTTATCAAAGAGGGAGACAAAAAACCGATCATTATCGATATCAAAGACGGAACGATGGAATTAAAGATCAAATCCCAGATCGGTTCTATGGATGAAACTATTTTTATTACCAAAGAAGGAAAAGACTTGCTCATTGGATTTAACCCGAAATTCCTGATTGATGCTCTTCGTGTCATTGACGATGAGGAAGTGGATCTGTATTTTATGAACGCGAAAGCTCCGTGTTTCATCAAAGATGAGAATCAGAGCTATATTTATCTGATCCTTCCGGTAAATTTTAACGCAGTTGCGTAGAAAGTAGAGTGCATATGGAAACAATTAAATTAAGAGAAACAGATGAGTTTATTAAGCTTGGCCAGGCGTTAAAGGCAGCCGGACTGGTAGAATCAGGAGTCGAAGCCAAGGAAGTTATTCAGGATGGAATGGTTACGGTAAACGGAGAGGTTGACACAAGAAGAGGCAGAAAATTATATCCGGGAGATACTGCTTCATTTGACGGACAGGAAATAAAAATTGAAAAATAACGAAAAAACGTGTAAAATAGTTACATATTGATGGAGAAATTATGGTTATCAAATCTTTAAAGCTCAAAAATTACAGGAATTATGAATTACTGGATATGACATTTGATTCAAAGACAAATATCCTGTATGGAGACAATGCCCAGGGAAAGACCAACATCCTTGAGGCATTGTATTTGTCGGGTACGACAAAATCCCACAGAGGGACAAAAGACAGAGATTTGATACAGTTCGGCAGAGAGGAATCACATCTGGAGACGATCGTAGAGAAAAAGGGGATGGAATTCCAGATTGATATGCATCTCAAAAAGAACAGTCCAAAAGGAATCGCAATCAATAAAATTCCAATTCGAAAAGCAAGTGAGTTGTTTGGAATTGTACATTTTGTCTTTTTTTCTCCGGAGGACCTCAATATTATCAAAGACGGACCTGCCGGCAGAAGAAGATTTATCGATCTGGAGTTATCTCAGATCGACAAAGTATATCTGAGCAATTTATCAAATTATAATCGAATCATCAATCAGAGAAATTCTCTGTTAAAAGAGCTTTATCATCAGGATCACTTAATGGATACGCTGGATATCTGGGATATGCAGCTTGCTGAGTATGGGACAAAAGTGATCGAGAGCCGAAAACAATTTATCAGGCAGGTCAATCAGATCATTGCCGACATACATTACAGGCTGACAGGCGGGAGAGAGCGGATTGAACTGTCTTATGAGAGCAGTCTTGGAAGTCTTTCTCTGGAGCAGGCTTTGAAAAAAAACCGGGAGAGAGACATTCGGATGAAAAGCACTTCTGTCGGTCCGCACAGGGATGATTTGTGCTTTTTATCAGGTGATCTGGATATTCGCAAATTCGGCTCACAGGGGCAGCAGAGGACAGCAGCACTGTCGTTAAAGCTGTCTGAGATCGAACTGGTGAAAGAAGTGATCAAAGATACACCGATTTTATTATTGGACGATGTATTGTCTGAACTGGACAAGCACAGGCAAAACTATTTATTAGACAGTATTCATGATATACAGACCGTGATTACATGTACTGGGCTGGATGAGTTTGTGAATCATCGATTTTCTATAAATAAAATTTTCCGTGTAAGCAGCGGAAGTGTGACAAAAGAAAACTAGGAGGTTTTTAAATGGGTGCAACAGGTACTGAATTTGATGCAGAATATGGAGCAGACCAGATCCAAATATTAGAGGGACTGGAAGCAGTAAGAAAAAGACCGGGAATGTATATTGGAAGCACTTCTGCAAGAGGACTTCATCATCTGGTATATGAGATTGTAGACAATGCGGTAGATGAGGCATTGGCTGGATATTGTGATACGATTAATGTGAGTATCAATCCGGACAATTCTGTGACGGTCGTTGACAACGGACGAGGAATCCCGGTTGGATTAAACCACAAGGCAGGGATTCCTGCGGTAGAGGTTGTATTTACGATTCTTCACGCCGGCGGAAAATTCGGCGGAGGAGGATACAAAGTATCCGGAGGTCTGCACGGAGTAGGTGCGTCCGTTGTAAACGCACTCTCTGTATGGCTTGAAGTTGAGATCTACAACGAAGGAAAAATTTACAAACAGCGATATGAACGCGGAAAGACGATGTATTCGTTAAAAGTAGTCGGTGAATGTGATCCGGATAAAACCGGAACAAAAGTCACATTTCTTCCGGATGGCGAGATCTTTGAAGAGACTGTATTTGAATACGATGTATTAAAGCAGAGACTGCGTGAGATGGCATTTCTTACAAAAGGCCTGAAGATTATTCTGCAGGATCTTCGTGAAGAAGAAATCAGAGAGCATACATTCCATTACGAGGGTGGAATCAAAGAGTTTGTCACTTATCTGAACAAAAGCAAGACACCTTTGTATGATCAGATCATTTATTGCGAAGGGGAAAAAGACGGAGTAGTTGTTGAGATGGCGATGCAGCATAACGACTCCTACAGTGACAATACGTATGGATTTGTAAACAATATTACAACTCCGGAAGGGGGAACTCATATTGAGGGATTCAGAAAGGCATTGACGAAGACCTTTAATGAGTATGCCAGAAAGAATAAACTGCTCAAGGACAATGAGCCGAATCTGTCAGGTGATGACATTCGTGAAGGTCTGACAGCGATTGTCAGTGTTAAGATCGGAGAGCCGCAGTTTGAGGGTCAGACCAAGCAGAAGCTCGGAAACAGTGAAGCGCGTGGAGCAGTGGACAACATTGTCAGCACTCAGCTTGAGATTTTCCTGGAGCAGAATCCGTCTGTCGCAAAACAGACAGTAGAGAAATCTCTGATGGCACAAAGAGCAAGAGAAGCAGCAAGAAAGGCCAGAGATCTGACCAGAAGAAAATCAGCTCTGGAGGGGATGTCCCTGCCTGGAAAACTGGCGGATTGTTCAGACAAAAATCCGGAAAACTGTGAGATCTACATCGTCGAGGGAGATTCAGCGGGTGGTTCTGCAAAGACAGCGAGACAGCGTGCGACACAGGCGATCCTTCCACTGAGAGGAAAAATCCTGAATGTAGAAAAAGCAAGGCTGGATAAGATTTACGCCAATGCGGAGATCAAGGCTATGATCACGGCGTTTGGAACAGGAATTCATGAGGATTTTGATATTTCCAAGCTGCGGTATCATAAGATTATTATCATGACTGATGCCGATGTGGATGGTGCGCATATCAGCACCCTGCTTCTGACATTTTTATATCGTTTTATGCCGGATCTGATCAGAGAAGGCTATGTGTATCTGGCACAGCCGCCGCTGTATAAGCTGGAAAAAAATAAAAAAGTCTGGTATGCATACAGTGATGAGGAATTAAATGAGATTCTTACAGAAGTAGGACGTGACAGCAATAATAAGATTCAGCGTTATAAAGGTCTTGGTGAAATGGATGCGGATCAGTCTGGGAGACAACAATGGATCCGGAGCATCGTGTACTTTTGAGGGTGACTATGGATGACGAGACATCTTCCGAACTGGATTTGACATTTACTACACTGATGGGAGACAAGGTAGAACCAAGACGAGAGTTCATTGAAGAAAATGCCAGATTTGTTAAAAATCTGGATATATAGAATTGCAATACACTTAAAAAACAAGGAGAAGGAACATGGAAGATAATATTTTTGATAAAGTCCATGAAGTTGACCTGAAAAAGACAATGGAGACTTCCTATATCGACTATGCGATGAGCGTTATCGCATCCCGTGCCCTGCCGGATGTCAGAGACGGATTAAAGCCGGTACAGAGAAGAATCCTGTATTCAATGATCGAGCTGAATAATGGACCTGACAAGCCGCATCGTAAATGTGCGCGTATTGTTGGTGATACAATGGGTAAATATCATCCTCATGGCGACAGCTCTATTTATGGAGCACTGGTAAATCTGGCACAGGAATGGTCTACGAGATATCCTCTGGTTGACGGACACGGGAACTTTGGGTCTGTAGACGGTGATGGCGCTGCTGCCATGCGATATACAGAGGCACGTCTGAGCAAGATTTCCATGGAGATGACTGCTGACATCAATAAAAATACCGTAGATTTTGCACCGAACTTTGACGAGACAGAGAAAGAACCGACAGTTCTTCCGGCCAGATTCCCGAATCTTCTGGTAAACGGAACATCCGGTATTGCAGTCGGAATGGCAACGAACATTCCGCCGCATAACCTGCGTGAAATCATTGGCGCGGTCGTGAAGATCATTGACGACCAGATCGATGAAAACGGAGAGACAAGTATTGATGATATTTTAAAGATCGTCAAAGGACCGGATTTTCCAACCGGAGCAGAGATTCTCGGAACAAGAGGAATTGAAGAAGCATACCGCACAGGACGCGGTAAGATCCGTGTGCGTGCGATTACCAATATTGAACCAATGGCAAACGGTAAGAACAGGATTATCGTAACGGAGCTGCCATACATGGTAAATAAAGCCCGACTGATCGAGAAGATCGCAGAGTTGGTACGTGATAAAAAGGTAGATGGGATCACCGATTTAAGCGATCAGTCCAGCCGTGAGGGAATGCGCATCTGTATCGAATTGAGAAGAGATGTCAATCCGAATGTAATTTTAAACCAGCTTTATAAACATACACAGCTGCAGGATACCTTCGGTGTGATCATGCTGGCTTTAGTCAACAATGAGCCAAAAGTCATGAATATCCTGGATATGCTGAAGCATTATCTGAAGCACCAGGAAGAGGTTGTGACGAGAAGAACACAGTATGAGCTGAACAGAGCAGAAGAGCGTGCTCATATTTTACAGGGATTACTGATTGCACTGGATAACATTGATGAGGTAATCCGGATTATCCGCGGATCTAAGAATGTTCAGACTGCCAAGGAAGAGTTGATGGCCAGATTTGACCTGACAGAAGTACAGGCAAGTGCGATCGTAGATATGCGTCTGCGCGCACTGACAGGTCTGGAGCGTGAGAAGCTGGAAGCAGAGTACGAAGAACTGATGAAGAAGATCGGGGAATTAAAAGCGATCCTTGCTGACCGAAAACTGCTTCTTGGTGTGATCAAAAAGGAGATTCTTGTCATTTCCGAGAAATATGGAGATGAGAGAAGAACATCCATCGGATTTGATGAGTTTGATATTTCCATGGAAGATCTGATCCCAAGAGAAAATGTGGTGATCACCATGACAAAAATGGGATACATTAAGAGAATGTCCATGGATACATTCAAGAGTCAGAACCGAGGCGGAAAAGGAATCAAAGGAATGCAGATCCTGGATGATGACTATATCAAGGAACTGTTTATTACGACAACACATCACTATATCATGTTCTTTACAAATACAGGACGTGTGTACCGTCTGAAAGGCTATGAGATTCCGGAAGCAAGCAGAACTGCGCGCGGTACTGCAATCATCAATCTGCTGCAGCTGATGCCGGATGAGAAGATCACAGCAATGATTCCAATCCGGGAGTACGAGGATGGACAGTATCTGTTGATGGCAACAGAAAAAGGTCTTGTGAAAAAGACTCCGATCAAAGATTATGCAAATGTCAGAAAAACCGGACTGGCTGCGATCGTTCTCAGAGAAGATGATAAACTGATCGAAGTGAAGATTACAGATGATGAACAGGATGTGATCCTGGTTACAAAATACGGTATGTGTATCCGGTTTAGTGAGAAGGATGTGCGTCCGACAGGCCGTGTTTCTATGGGAGTGCGCGGCATGAACCTTGGAGATCATGATGAAGTGATCGGAATGCAGATCAGCAATCAAGGAAAATATCTGCTCATTGCATCTGAAAAAGGTATGGGCAAACTTACCGATATGGATGAATTTACAAGACAGAACCGTGGTGGAAAAGGTGTAAAATGCTATAAGATCACGGAAAAAACAGGCGATGTGGTCGGCATGAAAGCGGTCGATGAAGACAGCGAGATCATGATGATCAATACGGAAGGAATCGTGATCCGTATGAAGTGTTCTGACATTTCTGTATACGGACGAATCACATCCGGTGTAAAACTGATCAATCTGCCTGAGAATGAAAAAGTTGCAAGTATCGCAAAAGTAAGAAAAGCATCTGCAGAGATCGATGGAGAAGAAATCGAAATTTCTGAGGATGAGGAAGAGACAGACGTTCCAATAGAAGAATAAAGAGAAAGAGCCTTCGCATGATATGCGGAGGTTTTTTTTAAAACAAATAATCAGATAAAATATAAAAAAATAAAGAATATAAAGAAAATATAGATAAAAACAGAGAATTGCAGTATAATAAAGAAAAAAGAACCATATAACAAAATAAAGTGTACACAAAGGAAACCAGAAAACCAATGATTAAAATGAAATCAGGGAGAGGAGCGTGAGATTATGAAAAAGGCAAAGAGTTGGCTGGCACTACCTTTAGCAGTTTGTATGTTTGCAGTTATGATTTTTTCAGTTGCAGAGGCGGCGGAAACAAGTGATGAAAATCCGGCTGAGGGAAGACAAGAGATTACGATCATCAATACAAATCATATAACCTGGCCGGTCATCGGAGAAATGCCGTCATATGAATTAGAGGTTCCTGCCGGTGCACACTATTTTATCAATATGGTTGAATGGACGACGAAGAACGGAGAAAACACGTTACTGTCAACAGATAAATTTGAGGAAGGTGAGTATGAGCTTCATGTAACATATGAAGCAAAAGAAAGGATATCAATTCGCAGCGCCGGAGCTGATTACTGTGCTTCCTGGAAATGAAGTACAGGGAACACCAAAGGTCGAAGAATCAGAGAATGGATGGTATCGGATTGTAACATTCTCGTTCACGGCAAGACAGTCAGAAAAGCATCAGCACGATATGTTGGTGGTTCAGGAAAAACTACCGACATGTACAGAAGCCGGATATAAAGCCTGCTATCAGTGTCAGTCCTGCAAAAAGCTGTATCTCGACAAGGCGGGAACAGAGGAGACAACGGTAGAAGAGATTACGCTTCCTCCGACGGGACATCAGTATCAGGACGGAATCTGTACTGTTTGCGGCGAGATCGATCCGGATTATGTAAAACCACATGAGCACAGCATGACAGCAGTACAGGAGAAAAAACCAACATGTACAGAAGCCGGAAATAAAGCATACTACCGGTGTGAGACTTGCGGAAAATTATATCTGGATAAAGATGGAAAGAACGAAACAACACTGGAGAAGGTGACGATTGCAGTAACAGGACACATATATCGTGATGGAAGATGTGTAGTATGTAAGGCTCTGGTTCCAGCAGTCAAGACTGGTGATTTTGATAACGACTATGCAAAATGGGTGATTGGACTGCTGATCTCACTCAACATTATTGTAGGAGCGATCATTTATCGAAAATCAAGAAAAATAGGATAACTGGATTGTATCACCCCCTTCCCGAAAGAGAGCCGGAACCTCAAAAGAGAGCATCCGGCTCTCTTTTTTTGTTTCAATTTTGAAGGAACTATACTATAATACTGGATAGTGAAAACAGAAACCTGATGATTGTAAAAAATTCTAGGAGGCATTATGATTCGTACAATTGATGTGAGAGAAATCTCAAAAAATATCAAAGAAATGTGTATTGAAGCAAACCACTATCTGTCAAAAGATATGGACACAGCAATGAAACAGGCGGAGCAGGACGAAAAATCACCGCTTGGAAAACAGATATTGGGACAGCTGCAGGAAAATTTAAAAATTGCGGCTGATGATATGATTCCAATCTGTCAGGATACCGGAATGGCAGTTATATTTCTGGAAATCGGGCAGGATGTGCATCTGGAGGGTGGCCTTCTGGAAGAGGCAGTCAATGAAGGGGTCAGACAGGGGTACACAGAAGGTTTTTTAAGAAAATCTGTGGTAAAAGATCCATTAATCCGTGAAAATACAAAAGATAATACACCGGCAGTGCTCCATACCAAAATCGTTGCAGGAGATAAGGTGAAGATAAAAGTAGCACCAAAAGGATTTGGAAGCGAAAATATGAGCCGTGTATTTATGTTGAAGCCGGCAGAAGGTATTGAGGGAGTAAAACATGCGATTCTGACGGCAGTCAGGGACGCCGGTCCGAATGCCTGTCCTCCGATGGTAGTTGGAGTAGGAATCGGGGGAACCTTTGAAAAATGTGCGCTGATGGCAAAAGAAGCTCTGACAAGAGAAGTGGGGTACATTCTGACATTCCATATGTAAAAGACATGGAAGAGGAGATGCTTGTGAAAATCAACAGCCTTGGAATCGGACCCGGCGGGCTTGGAGGAACAACTACTGCGCTTGCAGTTAATATTAATACATATCCGACACATATTGCAGGGCTTCCGGTAGGAATCAATATCTGCTGTCATGTAAACAGACATGTCGTTCGTGAACTTTAAAAGAAAAACAGAAAGGAAAGCATTATGGAAAGACATTTGCAGGCTCCGATTTCAAAAGAAGAATTAAAAACTCTGAAATCAGGAGATTATGTATATATTACAGGAACTATTTATACAGCGAGGGATGCTGCGCATAAAAGAATGTATGAAACACTGCAGAATCAGGAAAATCTTCCGATTGATATCCAGGATCAGATTATCTATTATATGGGACCGTCTCCGGCAAGGGAAGGACGTCCTATCGGTTCTGCAGGTCCGACAACGGCCAGCCGCATGGATAAATATACACCACAGCTTCTGGATCTTGGGATGGGTGCGATGATCGGAAAAGGAAAAAGAACACAGGATGTGATTGATGCTGTAATCAGAAATGGTGCAGTCTATTTTGCGGCAGTAGGAGGCGCAGGAGCGTTGCTGTCAAAATGTATCACAAAATCAGAAGTTGTTGCATATGATGATCTGGGGACAGAAGCAATTCGAAAGCTTCAGGTAGAAAACTTTCCGGTAATCGTTGTCATAGACAGTGAGGGCAATAATTTATATGAAAGTGCAATCAAAGAGTATTGCACCTATAAAAATGAGTAATTTCAGGAGCAGAAAAAATGAAACGTATTTTATTAATGGTGTTTCGGAATATCTTACTGGTTCCGTACATGTGGATCAAATTGTGTCACAGAGCGGCACACCCGGAAAACTATACACTGGAAGAACATGTTAAGTTTTTAAAGTGGATTGTTTTTCGTGCCAACAAAGGCGGAAATGTAAAAATAGAAGAACATGGTGCAGAAAATCTTCCAAAAGAGAACGGATTTATGTTTTTTCCGAACCATCAGGGAATGTATGATGTGCTGGCTATATTAGACGCATGTCCATATCCGTTTTCTGTAGTAGCCAAAAAAGAAGTAAAGGATGTTCCGTTTTTAAAGCAGGTCTTTTCCTGTATGCATGCATATATGATAGACCGGGAAGATATCAGGCAGTCTATGCAGGTGATCATTGACGTATCAAAGGAAGTTCAAAATGGAAAGAACTATCTGATTTTTGCCGAGGGAACCCGTTCTAAAAATGGAAACCAGATCGGCTCCTTCAAAGGCGGAAGCTTTAAAGCTGCAACCAAAGCAAAATGTCCGATTGTTCCGGTTGCATTGATTGATTCTTTTAAACCATTCGATACGAAAACAATCAGTCAGGTTACGGTACAGGTACACTTTTTAGAACCGCTGTATTATGAAGAATACAAAAATATGAAAACTACGGAGATTGCAGAGATCGTACATGACCGTATCCAGAAAATAATTGATGAAAATTGTCCGGAAAGGGCTGAAATACAATGACATTAACACAGTTAAAATATGCGATCACTGTTGCACATGCCAGATCTATGAATGAAGCGGCGAGAAGACTGTTTATTTCCCAGCCGAGCTTATCCTCAGCAATCAAAGAACTGGAGACAGAAATCGGGATTGATCTGTTTCGAAGAACCAACAGAGGCGTGTCTGTTACGCCGGAGGGCGAGGAATTTATCGGGTATGCCAGGCAGGTTGTGGAGCAGTACCAGCTGATCGAATCCAAATACGTGGAAAAAGAAAATCAAAAAAAAGAAATTCAGCGTATCAATGCAGCACTATACATTTGCAGTAAATGCCTTTGTAGAGATGGTGAGACAGTTCGGCATGGAAGAATACGAGTTTGCTGTTCATGAAACAAAAACATATGACGTGATTCAGGACGTTAAGAATTTCAAAAGTGAGATCGGGATTCTGTATGTCAATGAGTTTAACCGGAAAGTACTGACAAAATTATTCCATGAGTGTAATCTTGAATTTCATGAACTTCTTAAGTGCAGTATTTATGTGTATATGTGGAAAGGACATCCCTGGGCAAATCGGAAAGAAATTGAACTGGAAGAGCTAAATGAATACCCTTGTCTGTCTTTTGAACAAGGGACGTACAATTCCTTTTATTTTGCAGAAGAAGTGCTGAGTACATTTGAATATAAGCAGCTGATCAAGGTAGATGATCGGGCGACGATTCTGAATTTTATGGTAGGATTGAATGGATATACCTTATGTTCCGGTATCATCTGCGAGGAACTTAACGGGGAAGAGTATTGTGCAGTAAAGCTGAAATCAGATGAAGTGATGACCATTGGATACTTGGTCAGAAGCGGAGTTGCAATCAGTCCACTCGGGAAAAAATATCTGGAAGAAATATCAAAATATAAAGACAAAACGTTGGATATCAATTAAAATATCACAGCCAGTAATAGGAAAAAACTATTACTGGCTGTATTTTTTGGAATTAACACATTTCCAACTAAAATGATATAGTTAAATACATCCCAAACAGAATAAGGGAAAACGAATAAAAAATGGAAGGAAAAAACAATGGCGGAAATTAAAATTGAAAATGTGTCCAAAACATATTCTTCCAAAGAAGGAACTGTTCAGGCGTTAAAAAATGTAAGCTTGACAATAAGATCAGGAGAAATTTACGGAATTATCGGAATGTCAGGAGCAGGAAAAAGTACATTGGTACGATGTATGAACTTTCTGGAGCAGCCTACATCCGGAAATGTATTGATAAAAGGACGTGCATTGGGCGGGCTGAAAGAGAAAGAACTGAGAAAGCAAAGAGAACAGATTGGAATGATCTTTCAGCATTTTAATCTTCTGATGCAGAAATCAGTACTGGAAAATGTGTGTTTTCCGATGTATATCCAGGGCAAAAAGAAAAAGGAAGCAAGAGAAAAAGCGGAAGAACTTCTGGAAATCGTAGGATTGAAGGAAAAAGCAAATGCATTTCCTTCTCAATTATCAGGTGGTCAAAAACAGAGAGTTGCAATTGCAAGAGCACTTGCAACATCGCCTAAAATCTTGTTATGTGATGAAGCTACAAGCGCTTTGGATCCACAGACAACAGCATCGATTCTGGAATTGTTACAGGAAATCAACCGGAAATTTAATATTACGATTGTGATCATTACCCACCAGATGTCTGTGGTCAGAAAAATCTGTTCTCATGTAGCGATCATGAAATCAGGAGAAATTGTGGAGACAGGAAGTGTGTCCGAGATATTCAGTCATCCAAAATCAGATGTGGCAAGAGAATTAATCCGAAAAGATGAAGGGGATGATGTCGGCAGAGCAGAATCTTCCGGCAATACAAAAGATCTGATTCAGAGCGGCAGAAAAGTACGAATTGTATTTTCAGAAAATTCGGCGTTCCAGCCAGTGATCGCTAATATGATCTTAAAGTTCCGGGAACCGGTCAACATTCTGCGGGCAGACACAAGAAATATCGGAGGTGTTGCAAAAGGCGAAATGATTCTGGAGTTTGCAGGAGACAGCAGACAGGCAGAGGAAATGCAGAACTATTTAAAAACATGTGGCATTGAACTGGAGGAGGTGACGGATGATGTGGAGTGAAGACGTGATCTTAATGATTTTAAATGGAGTAAAAGAAACTTTATATATGACACTGGCATCTACGATTCTGGGATATGTCTTTGGTCTCCCAATGGGAATCTGCCTGGCAGTATCAGATAAAGACGGTTTGAAACCGAATGCAGTGTTATATAAGATATTAGATCTTATTTCAAACATTGTGAGAAGCATCCCGTTTCTGATTCTTTTAATCCTTGTGATACCGCTCACGAGATTGCTCGTGGGGCAAAGCTACGGATCATCAGCAACCATTGTTCCACTGGTGGTGGCAGCAGTGCCGTTTATTGCAAGAATGGTGGAATCTTCGGCTAAAGAAGTGGATGAGGGAGTGATTGAGGCTGCAAAAGCAATGGGAGCAGGAAATTTCACGATTATCACCAGGGTTCTTCTCGTAGAAGCAAGAACATCTCTGATCACAGGAGCGACAATTGCAATAGGAACGATCCTCGGATACTCAGCTATGGCAGGAACTGTAGGCGGCGGTGGACTGGGAGATATCGCCATCCGTTATGGATATTATCGATATCAGTCTGAAATCATGATCGTGACAGTTGTTCTGCTTGTGATACTGGTTCAGATTTTCCAGTCGGCGGGAATGAAAGCTGCATCTGTACTGGATAAAAGAAAATAGAAAAACAGCAAAAACAAAAGGGAAAAGGAGAGAGAATATGAAAAAGGTAACAGCAATTATATTAACAGGAATCTTAACATTAGGAGTACTGACAGGATGCCAAAGTAATTCAAAAGCAGAGGAGAAAGGCAGCAGTGAAGATGCAAAGACGATTAAAGTAGCAGCATCTGCAACTCCGCACGCTGAAATATTGGAACAGGCAAAATCGATTCTGAAAAAAGAAGGATATCAGCTGGAAGTGACAGTGTTTGATGACTATGTGCAGCCAAATGAAGTTGTAGAGAGCGGAGAATTTGATGCAAACTATTTCCAGCATGTGCCATATCTGGAAAGTTTCAATGAGGAAAAAGGAACTCATCTGGTAGATGCAGGAGATATCCATTATGAGCCATTTGGAATTTATCCAGGAACAAAAAAGAGTCTGGATGAAATTTCCGAAGGTGATAAAATCGCAGTGCCAAATGATACGACAAATGAAGCCAGAGCATTGCTTCTCTTACAGGACAATGGAATTATCACATTAAAAGACGGGGCAGGACTCAATGCAACAGTAAATGATATTGAAGAAAATCCATATAATGTAGAAATTGTAGAACTGGAAGCTGCACAGGTAGCAAGAGTGACCGGAGAAACTGCATATGTAGTACTAAATGGAAACTATGCGCTGGAAGCAGGATATTCTGTAGCCAAAGATGCGCTTGCATATGAAAAATCAGATTCTGAGGCTGCAAAAACATATGTAAACATTATTGCAGTAAAAGAGGGAAATGAAAAAGAGGAAAAGATACAGGCTCTTGTAAAGGCATTGAAATCAGATGAGATTAAAGAATATATCGAAAAAACCTATGACGGAGCTGTGATTCCTTTTGAATAAGCACGACAATTGCACATGAAAATGGAACACTAAGGGCGGACATAACAACAAATCAAAGAAAAATAAAAAAAGTTTGAATTTAGACATTGACATTGTGACAACAGTCTAGTATAATCACATATGCACTGTTGGTGCACAACTGAATAAATGCTGTAAGATATTACAGAAATTCAGGCGAGGAGAAATACTCAAGAGGCTGAAGAGGCGCCCCTGCTAAGGGTGTAGGTCGGGAAACCGGCGCGAGGGTTCAAATCCCTCTTTCTCCGTTTGGTGCCTATGCACTAAAATGTATTATCAAAATGAATTAAAAAAGATTCAAAAAAGTGTTGACAAACAAAGATGCACGTGATAATATATTAAAGCTGATTCGAAACAAGCGAAAGTTTGAAAAGAATCACAAAAAAATAAAACAAAAAAGTTCTTGACAAACAGAAAAACAACATGATAAAATAATCAGAGTTGCTTCTGGAGAAAAGAAACAACAAAGAACCTT
>ENA-OQBJ01000282-OQBJ01000282.1-human-gut-metagenome-genome-assembly--contig:-NODE-282-length-27646-cov-3.897961_pt1 | contig 27646 bp, 31 predicted proteins | sample MGYA00242743_ERZ504545 | MGnify/ENA primary metagenome ERZ504545 (study PRJEB26092, sample SAMD00036252) | human gut metagenome | host: Homo sapiens | study: EMG produced TPA metagenomics assembly of...
CTTGGGCGAGTACGGTGATATCGCAACGATGCTAAGTGCGCAGTGTACGGATGCGAGAGTGAATCTTGTGACAGCAGATCTGTTTCAGAAATATGACACATTAGAAAAGTTTGCCAGTGCAGACTTAAAAGAGCTGGAACAAGACATCAAGCCTACCGGATTTTATCACAATAAAGCGAAAAATATCATCGCCTGTACGAAAGATCTGCTGTATAAATTTGGAGGCGAGGTGCCGAGGAGTCTGGAAGATCTGACCTCTCTTGCGGGTGTTGGGAGAAAGACTGCCAATGTGATCCGGGGAAACATCTATCATGATCCGAGTGTGGTGGTAGATACACATGTAAAACGGATATCCAGACGCCTTGGCCTGACAAAAAACGAAGATCCGGAAAAGATTGAAACGGATCTGATGAAAGAACTGCCAAAAGATCACTGGATCTTATATAATATTCAGATCATTACTTTCGGACGGTCGATTTGTACGGCAAGAAGTCCAAAATGTGAGCAGTGCTTCTTGCAAAAATACTGCAAAGAGTTTAAAATGTAACCTAAAATACCCATTGGGTATGAGAATTTAAAGAGGTGAAAACAGTGGATTTTAATGATAAAAGAGTCAAAAGAGTGATTGCGATCGGAGCGCTGGTACTGGTCGTTGCGATGATCGCGACGATGATCCTGCCATATCTGGTATAGAAAAGTGGCTGTTGCGAACAGGAACATAGAGGGTTAAGGGAGACGGAAACGATGAAAGTTGGAAATGTATCACAGACAGTTTTAAAACGTTCTGTACTGAAACAACTGCATACAAAAAGAAAAGAGATTCTGACAGACCTTTCGGTGGAAGAGATGTGTACTGCGGTACAGATCAGGGACACAGAAGATGTGGTCTTTGCTTCGGCTGTAGTTTCTGGAAATTCCAAAAATATCGGGGTATATGCGATCATGCGTGCCGTGTTGGATCTGGAGACAAGGGGGGCTTCGGCAATTGGTGTTTCGGTACAGGTGATTCTGCCAACATATGCTTATGAGTCGCGGTTAAAAGAGATGTTCCGCTGTATGGAAGAGCGGTGTGCATCCTGGGGGATTGCAATAACATGTGCAAAGGCAGAGACCAGTCCTGCAGTGAGCCAGTCCGTGGTATCGGTGACTGCGGCAGGAAGTGTGGAAAAAGGACAGCTGCGTACGCTTGCTCAGGCGGAGCCGAATCAGGAAATCGTACTTTGTGGTTCGATCGCAGCAGAAGGCGTACTGCGTATTTTCGATGAGAAGAGAGAAGAGCTTTCAAAGCGGTTTGTTCCGGCATTTATGCGTCAGATCCAGGGGATAGAATCAGAACTGGAGGTTTTCCATGCGCTTCGCAGTGTGAAGCAGGAAAATACACCAAAAGGGGAACCACTGGTGACTGCAATGCAGCAGATTGGAAGCGGTGGAATCCTGGCGTCTCTCTGGGAACTGACAGAGGCGGCAAATGTGGGAATGCAGATTGAAATGTCCCGGATTTCAATTCGGCAGGAATGTGTGGAAGTCTGTGAATATTATCACCTGAATCCGTATCAGATGACTTCCGCAGGAACGGTTCTGATGGTTACCAGAGACGGCAATGCTCTTGTGCGGTGTCTGGAAGAGAGTGGGGCACGAGCAGTGTGCTTGGGGTTACAACGGCAGATCATGCAAAAGTAATCACAAGCGGAGACGAAGTGCGTTATCTGGACAGACCTGCTCCGGATGAATTGATGCGCTGGTGGGAAGAGCAGGCACAAAAAGAGGTAAGATCAGAATAAGGAGAATAAAAACGATGGAAAAGCGAGAATTGATCCGAAAAGAAATTTTATACTATATAGAGAAAAACAGCAGAGCCAATCTTGGAGAACTGGCAGTACTGCTTGGAACAGATGAGGTGACAGTTGCCAATGAGATTGCAGAGATGGAGAAAGACAAAGTAATCTGTGGATATCACACGCTGATCGACTGGGACAAAGCAGGAGTAGAACTGGTGACAGCGTTGATCGAAGTGCGTATGACACCGCAGAGAAGTCAGGGATTTGACAAGATTGCAGAGCGCATCTGCAACTATCCGGAGGTACATGCAGTGTATCTGATCTCCGGCGGCTATGATCTTCTGGTTTCTCTGGAAGGAAAGACTTTAAAAGAAGTGTCGCAGTTTGTTTCAGAAAAACTTTCTACTCTGGATTCAGTGATCAGTACAGCGACTCATTTTATTTTGAAGAAATATAAAGACCACGGAACGATCCTTTCTTCAAAAAGTGAGTCAGAAAGGATGCTGGTGACACCGTAATGAGAAATCCATTATCAAAAAAGATCGTAGAGATCCAGCCGTCCGGCATCCGTAAATTTTTTGACGTGGCAAATGAGATGAAGGATGCGATTTCTCTGGGTGTTGGAGAACCGGATTTTGATACGCCGTGGAGAATTCGTGAGGAAGGCATTTTCTCTCTGGAAAAGGGACGTACATTTTATACATCCAATGCAGGACTCAAAGAACTAAGAGAAGAGATCTGCAGCTATCTGGAGCGGAAAATCGGAGTATCTTATGATCCGATGCAAGAGACCATGGTGACAGTCGGCGGAAGTGAGGCCATTGATGTGGCACTTCGCTGTATGCTGGATCCGGGAGATGAGGTTCTGATTCCGCAGCCGAGTTATGTATCGTATCTTCCATGTACGATCATGCAGATGGCGTGCCGGTGATCATTCCGCTTCAGTACGAAAATGAATTTAAGCTGACAGTGGAGGATCTGAAAAAAGCAGTGACGCCGAAGACAAAAGTCCTGGTGATGCCGTTTCCGAACAATCCAACCGGATCGATCATGACAAAAGCAGATCTGGAGCCGGTGGCAGAGTTTATCAAAGAGCATGACCTGTACGTGCTCTCCGATGAGATCTATTCGGAATTAAGTTATCAGGGAGATCACGTTTCAATTGCAGCTCTGCCGGGGATGAGGGAGAGAACGATCGTGATCAACGGATTTTCCAAAGGCTTTGCCATGACAGGATGGCGTCTGGGATATTGCTGCGGACCAAAGCTGATCATTGAGCAGATGGTAAAGCTGCATCAGTATGCCATTATGTGTGCGCCGACAAACAGTCAGTATGCAGCGATCGAGGGACTGCGCCACTGCGGAGATGAAGTAGAGGAAATGAGAAAATCCTACAATCAGAGAAGGCGTTTCCTGATGCATGAATTCAAAAGAATGGGACTGGAGTGTTTTGAGCCGTTCGGAGCTTTTTACGTGTTCCCGAATATCAGTGAATTCGGCATGACTTCGGAAGAATTTGCAACCCGCTTTTTGATGGAAGAAAAAGTTGCGGTGGTGCCGGGAACTGCATTTGGAGAGTGTGGAGAGGGATTCTTGCGTATTTCCTATGCATATTCTCTGGAAGATCTGAAGGTGGCGCTGGGAAGACTGGAGCGCTTTATTGAAAAACTGAGAAATGAGGATAAAGCATCATGTTAAATATCGTGTTACATGAGCCGGAGATCCCGGCAAATACAGGAAATATCGGAAGAACCTGTGTTGCTACGAATACCAGACTGCATCTGATCGAGCCGCTGGGATTTCGTCTCAATGAGAAAGCATTAAAGCGTGCGGGGATGGATTACTGGGCAGATCTGGATGTAAGAACGTATATCAATTTTGAGGATTTTCTGGAGAAGAATCCGGGAGCAAAAATCTACATGGCGACAACAAAGGCTCCGAAAGTCTATACGGAAGTACAGTATGAGCCGGACTGCTATATCATGTTTGGAAAAGAGAGCGCCGGCATTCCGGAAGAGATTCTTGTGAACCACAAAGAGGACTGCGTGCGGATTCCCATGGTGGGAGACATCCGGTCTTTAAATCTTGGAAATTCAGTTGCCATTATTTTGTATGAAGCACTTCGCCAGCAGAATTTTGCGCATATGAATCTGGAAGGACATCTGCATGAGCTGAGCTGGGAACAGCAATAGAATGAAATAGAGAAAATCAGGAAAAATGGTCTTATATGCAATGATGCAGTAAGATCATTTTTTTCAATGTAAATCTGGACATCTCTTGCTTGTTGTAGTATAATTCAAATAAACAGTTCCACAATATAAAAATCAGTTTCACAATATGAAACTAAAATCGATAGGAAAGAATGTCAGGAGGAATCAAGATGGGAAACAACAGATTTGATTTATTATCATTAGGTGAGATTTTGTTGAGATTATCCCCGCCGGATAATGAAAGGATCGTCAGTGGGGAGACATTCCAGAAGCAGGTTGGCGGTGCAGAGCTCAATGTCGTGTCGGGAGTTTCGATTCTGGGGCTTCGCACAGGCGTTGTCTCCAAGCTGCCGGACAATGCACTCGGAATCTATGCAAAAGATAAGGTACGTTTCTGCGGAGTAAGCGATGATTTTCTGGTATATGATGACAGTCAGGATGCCCGTCTCGGGATTTACTACTATGAGAATGGTGCTTATCCGAGAAAGCCGGGAGTGGTGTATGACAGAAGACACACTTCTTTTGACAAGATCAGTCTGGAAGAACTGCCAAAGGAGATGTTCCAGAGCACCAGATGTTTCCACACAAGCGGGATCACACTGGCATTGAGTGAAAATATCCGCCGTACTGCCATCGAGATGATCAAACGATTTAAGGAAAACGGTACACTGATTTCGTTTGATGTGAATTTCCGTGGAAATCTCTGGACAGGACCGGAGGCGAAAGCATGTATTGAAGAGATTCTTCCGTATGTGGATATCTTTTTCTGCTCAGAAGAGACCGCAAGGCTGACATTCTTAAAAGAAGGCGATGCGAAGCGTATCATGAAGAGCTTCACACAGGAATATCCGATCTCTGTGGTGGCTTCTACACAGAGAATCGTACACAGTCCGAAAAAGCATACGTTCGGTTCAGTAATCTACAGTGCGAAAGAGGATTGCTATTACGAAGAGGAGCCATATCGCAACATTGAAGTTGTAGACCGGATTGGAAGCGGAGATGCGTATGTATCGGGGGCGTTATACGGACTTCTTGCGTATGATTTTGACTGTCAGAAAGCATTGGAGTATGGGAATGCGGCAGGAGCAGTGAAGAATACGATCAAAGGAGATCTTCCATCCTGCAGTAAAAGAGAGATGGATGCAATCATTCGAAATCACAAGCATGTAGGACCGGAACTGGAAATGGACAGATAAAAAACAGGACAGACATTCTTTTTATTTGGAGAATGCCTGTCCTGTTTTTGTGAATACTAATGTAGATGTGTGCAGTTTGCAGCACGAGAAGAAAACAGCATATTTTATGAAGATTTCGAAATTAACAGAAAAATAGAATGATATGGATTTATATTTTGACATTATTACATTTTGCGGTATAATGACATTAAGTTCATGCGCAATGCATAGAATAGTTGCATTGTAATGGGGAAGTAAAGGAAGGTGGTGAAGAATCGATGGTGGAAGAAACAATCAAAGCAATCCGTGAAACCGAAGCAGCGGCAGATGTGATTGTAAAAGAAGCTGGGGAAAAAAGCCAGAAGATTCTGGAAGATGCCAGACAAGAGGCAGAACGTATGATCAAATCCCAGGAAGAAACACACCGGATTTCTGCACAGGATGCGATGCAGGATGCCAGAGAAAAAGCCAGGGTATTTCAGGAAGAGGCCCGTGTGCAGACAGAGAAAGAAATCAAGGTGTTAAAGGAGTTTGCTGTCCAGAAAGAAGCGGAGGCAGTGAGTGCAGTGATTTCTCAGTTAGTGTTGTGAAAAGAAATTAAAAAAGGAGGGAGTGCACTATGGCGGTACTGCAGATGCAAAAATCAGTATCTGCGCCCTGAAAAAAGATCGAAAAGCAGTTCTGGAAAAGCTTCAGAGGATGAAGGTGATGGAGATCAGCCAGATTCTGGAGGAGGATCCTGATTTTACAACGATGGATACGAGACAGGAGCGAATGGAATTAGAAAAGAGCGCTTCACTTTCAGATCAGGCACTGGAAATTCTGGATCGGTATGCGCCGGAGAAGAAGTCGATGTTTTCTGCACTGGAAGGGAAAGCGCTGATCGAAGCAGATGATTATCAAAAAGTGGTGGATCAGAAGGAACAACTTTTATGTACAGTCAAGAGGATCCTTGCGCTGGATAAAGAAAAGGCAGAACAAAAAGCCGGTATCCTAAAGCTGGAGAACAGTATGGAAAGTCTGACTCCGTGGATGGATCTTCATGTACCGATGAATTATGGCGGTACGGCACATACAGTGATGCTGATCGGAACCATGCCGCTTGCCACGCTGGAAGAGATCTATCAGATGCTCGCACAGGATGCACCGGAAGTAGATGGTGTGGATGTGTCGGTTATCCATTCGGATAAGGATACCGTGTATCTGGCGGTTGTTTGTCTTACACAGGATGCAGAAAAGCTGGAAGAAGTATTGAGAAGCCGTGGATTTGCAAGACCGTCCCAGATATGGGACAAAGAGCCTGCGGCAGTGAAGGCGGAGCTGGAACAAACATGTCGGGAGTGCAAAGAGCGCATTCTGGAAATTGAAAAAGAGGTACGGTCATTTGCCGGTGAGCGTAAAAATATCCGGATTCTTGCAGATGATTACAGGGTGCGGGCAGAAAAATACGAAGTGCTCGGAAAGCTGCCGCAGTCAGAACGGGCATTTTTCATTACAGGATATGCTCCGGCAAAAGATACAGGACGCATTGAAGAGAGTCTGACGAAGGCGTTTACGTGTGTCATTGATATTGAAGAAATCAAAGAGGATGAAGAATCGCCAACGCTTTTAAGCAACAATTCATTTTCCGCAAGTATGGAAGGAATTGTGGAGTCCTATGGACTTCCGAAGAGAGGAGAATTTGACCCGACGACGATTATGTCATTCTTTTATGTATTTTTCTTCGGAATGATGCTTTCTGATGCGGCGTATGGCGCCATCATTGCAGTGGCGTGTTTCGTATTATTAAAAAAATTCCCGCGGATGAGCCGGGGAATGTATCAATCGATCAAGATGTTTATGTACTGCGGAATTTCCACACTGATCTGGGGAATTCTGTTTGGCGGATATTTTGGGAATATTGTAGATATTGTATCCCAGAAGTTTTTCGGAACAACGATAACGGTGCCGGCTCTTTGGTTCATTCCATTGAATGACCCGATGAAGCTTTTGATGTATTCGATGCTGTTTGGTATGATCCATTTGTTTGTGGGACTTGGCATCAAAGGATATATGTGCCTGAAAGAGAAGAAGATCCTGGATTTCTTCTGTGATGTGGTACTTTGGTTTATGCTTTTGATCGGGCTGATCCTGATGCTGCTTCCGAGTGAGATTTTTTCATCGATCTCGCAGATACAGATTGTATTTCCGGATGCAGTGAACCTGGTGGCAAAGGGACTGGCGATCGCGGGTGCGGTGGGAATTTTGCTGATGTCCGGCAGGGACAAGAAAAATCCGGCGCTGCGTCTTGCGCTTGGTGCTTATGATCTGTACAACATTACCGGATGGCTCAGTGATGTGCTGTCCTATTCCCGTCTGCTGGCGCTGGGACTGGCAACAGGAGTAATCGCATCGGTGATCAATCAGATGGGCAGCATGCTGCCAAACAATATTGCAGGCGTGATTTTGTTTCTCGTTATTTTTGTAATCGGGCATACGCTGAATCTGGCAATCAATCTGCTGGGAGCATATGTACACACGAATCGTCTGCAGTTTGTGGAGTTTTTCGGAAAATTTTACGAGGGAGGCGGAAGAGCATTTCATCCGTTCACCCCGGATACAAAATATGTAGATGTTAAGGAGGAATCTTAGTTATGAGCATTATGGAAAATTTAGGAATCGTGTATGCACTTTGTGGTGCGGCAATCGCAGTACTTCTCGCAGGTGCAGGCTCTGCGATCGGAGTTGGAATCGCAGGTCAGGCGGCAGCAGGTGTTGTAACGGAGGATCCAGGTAAATTCGCGAAAGTATTGATCTTACAGCTTCTTCCTGGTACACAGGGACTCTATGGTCTTCTGATTGGATTTATCACATTGTCTAAAATCGGAATTCTTGGCGGAGGACTTGCAGAGGTGGATGTGACAACCGGACTTCTGATTTTGGCAGCCTGCCTTCCGATCGGAATTGTAGGTCTGATTTCCGGAAGATCGCAGGGAAAGACAGCCGCAGCATCGATCGGGATCATTGCAAAAAGACCGGAGCAGTTTGGTAAAGCAATGCTGTTTCCGGCGATGGTAGAGACTTATGCAATCCTTGCACTTCTGATCTCTTTCCTGGCTGTCAGCGGAATTCAGGTGTAAATGAGTGAGCCAAAGTGAACGAAAAAGGAGAGCATGAAGGATGAGTGGATTAGAGAATATGAAACGTCAGATTCTGGACGAAGCGAATCACTCAGCGGAAGAACAGATCTCGAAAGCCAGGACAAAGGCGGAAGAGATTTTAAGAGAAGCAAGAGAGCAGATGGAGGAACAGAGCGCAGTCATGGCTAAAAAGTCGGAAGACGAGACAAAAGACTATGCACAGCGCATTGCATCTTCCAGTGAAATGCAGAGAAAGCAGGCTCTTCTGCAGGCAAAACAGGAAGTGATACAGGAGGTTCTTAACAAGGCATATCAGCAGGTACTGCATTTGGAACCGGAATCATACTTTGAGATGCTTCAGAAGCTGCTGGAAACATATGCACTTCCGCAGGAGGGAACAATCTATTTTTCTGCTGCGGATCTTGCGCGTATGCCGCAGAAATTTGAGGACGTGATTGAACAGACGGCACAGAAAAAAGGCGGTCATCTTGTGGTTTCGAAAGAACCGAAGGATATGGACGGCGGATTTGTGCTGGTTTATGGCGGGATTGAAGAAAATTGTACGATCAGGGCAATGTTCCACACAAAGCAGGATGAATTGTCGGATGTTGTACAGAAAATATTATTTGTATAGAGCGCAGCCGTTTTTGCAGGCAGCAAAAGAAAGCGAGAAGGAGGGATTCGTCTTGAATGAATTGGAATATACCTACGCGGTTGCGCGCATACGGGCGCTGGAGAGTTCTCTGTTGACACAAAGTGTCATTGAACAGTTGATAGCGTGTCAGAACGAAACACAGTGCCTTCAGCTTTTGAGCGAGAAGGGATGGGGAGATCCGGCGGATGCACACGATCCGGTGAAGATGCTGCAGCGGGAAGAGGAGAAAATCTGGGAAGTGATCTCGGATATCGCTCCGGATTTGTCTGTTTTTGATGTGATGTCCTACACAAAAGTGTTTCACAATGTAAAAGCAGCGATCAAAGCAGTATGTACAGGGACAGAGGATCGGAATATTTTTTACAATGATTGTTCCATTCCCGGGGCGCAGATGCTGGAGATCGTAAAGAATAAAGAATTCTGGCGTCTTCCGCCGGCAATGTTAGAGGCAGCTCAGGAAGCGTATGACGTGCTGCTTCATACCAGTGACGGACAGTTGTGTGATGTGATCGTGGATCGGGCAGCGCTGGAAGCGATTTCTGAGGCCGGAAGAAACGCGGAGGATGCGATCATCCGTGATTATGCAGAGTCTGTGGTAGCAATCGCAGATATCAAGATTGCAGTCCGTTCTCAGAAAACAGGAAAAAGCCAGGAGTTTTTAAAGCGTGCTCTGGCACCCTGCGATACAGTTCAGGTGGAGTTTTTGGCAAAAGCAGCGGCAAACGGCATGGATGCGATCCGGGATTATCTGCTCACAACTGCCTATGCAGGTGGGGCAGAAGCATTGGCAGAGTCACCGTCCGCATTTGAGCGGTGGTGTGACAACCGGATGATCGAAACCATGAGACCGCAGAAATATCAGGCATTTTCTGTGGGACCGCTGGTGGCATATATTGTGGCGCGGGAAAATGAGATCAAGACAGTTCGAATCATTCTGACCGGAAAACAGAATCAATTTCCGGAGGAGGCAATTCGGGAAAGGATCAGGGAGATGTATGGATAAGATAGCAGTAATCGGAGATTATGACAGCATTTACGGCTTCCAGACACTGGGTCTTTCGATCTGCCCTGTCAGAGATGCCGAAGAAGGGAAAGAAAAACTGCGCCAGCTGGCCCTGGAGTGCGGGATTATCTACATTACAGAGGCTCTGGCGGCAGAACTGCCGGAAGAGATCGGGCGATATAAAGAACAGGTCATGCCTGCCATCATTCAGATACCGGGTGTATCCGGCAATACAGGAGCAGGTGTAGAAGGCGTGAAAAAAACCGTGGAGCAGGCAGTCGGTTCGGATATCCTGTTCTCACAGGAATAATGGGAGGTAGATTCGGCAATGAGTAAAGGCGTAATTAAAAAAGTAGCAGGACCGCTGGTCATTGCCTCTGGAATGCGCGATGCCAATATGTTTGATGTTGTGCGTGTAAGTAAGCAGAGACTGATCGGCGAAATTATAGAGATGCATGGAGATGAGGCGTCCATTCAGGTATATGAAGAGACATCCGGACTGGGACCGGGAGAACCGGTAGAGTCTATGGAAGTTCCCATGTCTGTAGAACTTGGGCCAGGACTGATCACCAGCATTTATGACGGGATTCAGAGACCTTTGGATGACATCATGAAAATCTCGGGCAATAATCTGAAGCGAGGTGTAGAAGTTCCGTCACTGAAGCGAGATCTGAAATGGAAATTTGTTCCGACTGTCAAGGCCGGAGATGAAGTAGAGACCGGAGATGTGATCGGTACGGTGCAGGAGACCCCGGTAGTACAGCAGAAGATCATGGTTCCATATGGTGTAAAAGGTACGGTCAAAGAGATCAAAGCAGGTGAATTTACAGTAGAAGAAGTGGTTGCAGTTGTAACAACGGAAACAGGAGAGCGGGAGCTACTCTGATGCAGAAGTGGCCGGTGCGAAAAGGCCGTCCATATCAGAGAAAACTTCCGCCGAAGATGCCGCTTGTAACCGGGCAGCGTGTCATTGATACGTTCTTCCCGATTGCAAAGGGCGGTGTGGCAGCCGTGCCGGGACCGTTCGGAAGCGGTAAGACTGTCATTCAGCATCAGCTTGCAAAATGGCAGAGGCAGACATTGTGGTGTATATCGGATGTGGAGAGCGTGGAAATGAGATGACGGATGTTCTGAATGAATTTCCGGAGCTGAAGGATCCAAAGACAGGCCAGTCTCTGATGCAGCGAACGGTTCTGATTGCAAATACATCGGATATGCCGGTGGCAGCCCGTGAGGCTTCTATTTACACCGGAATTACGATTGCAGAATACTTCCGTGATATGGGATACTCGGTGGCATTGATGGCAGATTCTACATCCCGGTGGGCAGAGGCGCTCCGTGAGATGTCCGGACGTCTGGAGGAGATGCCGGGTGAAGAAGGATATCCGGCATATTTGGGAAGCCGTCTGGCACAATTTTATGAGAGAGCCGGGCATGTGATCTCCCTTGGAAAAGAAGGCAGAGAAGGTGCACTTTCTGTAATCGGCGCAGTTTCTCCTCCGGGTGGAGATATCTCTGAGCCGGTATCTCAGGCAACCCTTCGTATCGTAAAGGTGTTCTGGGGACTGGATTCTGCACTGGCTTACAAACGACATTTCCCGGCGATTAACTGGCTGAACAGCTATTCATTGTATCTGGATGATATGGAGACCTGGTTCAATGCAAATGTAGCATCTGACTGGATGGAAGGCCGCCAGAAGATGATGACGCTGCTTCAGGAAGAGGCAGAACTGGAAGAAATCGTAAAAATGGTTGGTATGGATGCGTTGTCACCGGGTGACCGTCTGAAAATGGAGGCCGCCAGATCGATCCGTGAAGACTTCCTTCATCAGAACTCTTTCCATGAGATTGACACATATACATCCCTGAAAAAGCAGTATATGATGATGAAATTGGTCATGGCATTTTATGAGAAAGCAGTGGAGGCGCTTTCAGCCGGTGCATCCTTGCAGGATCTGATCAATATGCCGGTCAGAGAGCAGATCGGACGTTTCAAGTATGTACACGAGGACGATCTGGATACAGAATATGAAAAAGTAAATCAGGAACTGGATGCGGAAATTTCTGCTGCACAGGGGAAGGAGGGCTTCTAAATGCCAAAAGAGTACAGAACCATACAGGAAGTAGCCGGACCTTTGATGCTGGTGCGCGGTGTAGAAAATGTAACTTATGATGAACTGGGAGAAATTGAGCTTGCAAGTGGGGAAACAAGGCGCTGTAAAGTGCTGGAAATCAATGGAAACGATGCATTGGTGCAGTTGTTTGAAAGCTCCACAGGAATCAACCTGTCCAACAGTAAGGTCAGATTCTTAGGACGAAGCATGGAGCTTGGTGTATCTGAGGATATGCTGGGCCGTGTATTTGACGGACTGGGTCGTCCTATTGACAATGGACCACAGATTCTGCCGCAGGCACGGATGGATATCAACGGACTTCCGATGAATCCAGCTGCGAGAAGCTATCCGGAGGAATTTATCCAGACCGGAGTCTCTGCGATTGATGGATTAAATACATTGGTACGTGGACAGAAACTGCCGATCTTTTCAGCATCCGGACTGCCCCATGCAAAACTGGCTGCCCAGATTGCAAGACAGGCAAAAGTACTGGGAACGGATGAAAAATTTGCGGTTGTATTTGCTGCGATGGGAATTACTTTCGAAGAGTCCAACTTCTTTGTGGAGAGCTTTAAGGAGACCGGAGCCATTGACAGAACGGTTTTGTTTGTAAACCTGGCAAATGACCCGGCCATTGAGCGAATTGCAACGCCGAAAATGGCGCTGACGGCTGCGGAATATCTGGCATTTGAAAAAGATATGCATGTTCTGGTCATCCTGACAGATATCACCAACTATGCGGATGCGCTGCGTGAAGTGTCTGCGGCACGAAAAGAAGTGCCGGGACGACGCGGATATCCGGGATATATGTACACAGACCTTGCCACGATGTATGAGCGTGCGGGGCGTCAGAACGGCAAAAAGGGAAGTATCACGATGATCCCGATCCTGACCATGCCGGAGGATGACAAGACCCATCCAATCCCTGACCTGACCGGATATATTACAGAAGGACAGATTATTTTGAGCAGAGAATTGTATCGAAAAGGTGTCACACCTCCGATCGACGTACTGCCGTCCCTTTCCCGTCTAAAAGACAAAGGAATCGGAGAGGGCAAGACCAGAGCTGATCATTCCAATACCATGAATCAGTTGTTTGCAGCTTATGCACGAGGAAAAGATGCAAAAGAGCTGATGGTGATTCTGGGAGAGGCGGCGCTGACTGAGATTGACCTGATGTATGCAAAATTTGCAGATGCATTTGAAAAAGAATATGTTTCTCAGGGATACAATACGGATCGAAGCATTGAAGAGACGTTGAATATCGGATGGAAACTCCTTTCCATGCTGCCAAGAACCGAGTTGAAGCGTATCGACGACAAGTTTTTGGATCAGTATTATCAGGCATAAATGTTATGCCCGGAAAGAGAGGTGAGAAACGATGGCATCAAAACAGGTAAATCCTACCCGTATGGAATTGACCCGTCTGAAAAAAAAGCGGATCACGGCAATCCGCGGACATAAGCTTTTAAAAGACAAGCGGGATGAGCTGATGCGTCAGTATCTGGATCTGGTGCGGGAAAACATGGAAGTGCGTAAAAAAGTGGAAGCCGGGATTCTCGCAGCAAATAAAAATTTTGTCATTGCCAAAGCGGGGATGTCTGAGGCGGCACTGAATACTGCATTGATGGCACCAAAGCAGGGGATCACACTGACACCTGGGGAAAAGAATATCATGAGTGTCAACATTCCGACATTTGCATATCAAACGAGAACTGCGGATGAAAATGACATTTATTCATATGGATTTGCATTTACATCCAGTGATCTGGATGGAGCAGTGAAGTCTCTGGCAGATATTCTGCCGGATATGATCCGTCTGGCAGAATGTGAGAAGGCATGTCAGTTGATGGCAGCAGAGATTGAAAAAACGAGACGACGTGTCAATGCATTAGAGCATGTGATCATTCCGGAGGCAGAGGAAAATATTAAATATATTACAATGAAACTGGATGAAAATGAGAGAAGCACACAGATCCGTCTGATGAAGGTAAAAGATATGATGTTGGAAGATGCACATCATTATAAAGAGAAGATGCAGGAATAGAATCCGTAAGAAAGCAAAAGGGGCGGTCCAAGTGACCAGCCCCCCCTTTTGTATTAGTGCGTTTCTTTATATTTTTGAATGATGGCATTCATGGTATCCCATTTGTTTTCCATGTCAGATACCAGCTTAAACTGTGTGCGGCATCTGTCTAAGTTATGGTTTTCCCGATGAATCTTAAAGTAAGTATCTCCCTGCAGATAATCTGTTAAAAATCTCATGCCACACTCAAAGGTCATTACTTTGGCTCCAAGAGGCAGCAATTCAATTTCTTTTGTTGTTAATTTTCCGGCACAGCCTTCAATAAATCCTTTTGCGTAAATATCAAATAAGTTCATATCACACTGGATTTTATCGAGGTCAGTTTCATCTTCTGCGCCTGTGCTTGCACCGAAACGGATAGAATCTCCAAAATCATTCATGGCAAGTCCCGGCATAACGGTATCCAGGTCAATCACACAGATTCCTTTGTGGGTTTCGTTATCGATCATAATGTTATTTAATTTTGTATCATTATGCGTTACACGAAGTGGCAATTCTTTGTTTTCAAGCATATCTCCAAATGCATTTGCGAGATCTTCATGAGCAAGAACAAACTGAATTTCATCCTGAACAGAATGTGCACGTCCGCAAACATCTTCTTTCACAGCTTTTTTAAATGTTTCAAAGCGGGCTTTTGTATCATGGAATCCTTTGATCGTTTCATGAAGGGTTTCTGCCGGATAATCGGCCAGTAATCTTTGGAAATTACCAAAAGAGACTGCGCTTTGATAAAAGTCTTCCTCACTTTCTACCTGGTCGTAACTTGTAGCACCTTCAATAAAATTATAACATCTCCAGTATTCACCCTCGGAATCCACAAAATATGAGTTTCCGTCTTTGGTCGGAATCACGTTTAATGTTTCTCGTTCAGGATCACCTCCGTTTTCAATGATTTTTTTACGGAGAAATGATGTCACTCCTAAAATATTTTCCATTAACTCTTCCGGGTTTTTAAAAATATTTTTATTCATGCGCTGTAAGATTACACGGCCTTCGGTTCCCTCTTCTCTTTTTAATGTGACCAAAAAGGTATCGTTGATATGTCCGCTTCCGTAACGTACTGCCTTCATTACCATTGCGTTTAACTGGAAATTGAGCAATGCTTCCGTTTCCCCGCACCAGACTTTTTCCGGATAGATACCGTCGTCTTTCATAGTCTGAATTGCATTTACGACAACCTGTTTATCATCCTTGTATGTCACACCGTACCATTTATCTTTTGAGGTAAGCACAGACACGGTTGCCCGATTTTCTTTTAATAAATTACTTACTACGGTTGGGAGGAAATATTCACATTTTAATGGATTATGTTCTAAACCTTCTTTCAGAAATGCAGCAAATCCTGCTTTGATTTCCTGAAGAAATCCTTCTGAGAATCCCCACATATTCATAGAAACGACAGCATCCATTGGAAGCTCTGTCCAGGAGGCTCCATCATCCTCTGTAAAAGCGGCCCGCTCTCCCTTTTTTTCAATATGAGTGCGTTCGGTAACTTCTACTAAATATCCATTTTCATCCACAGTACAAAACGCCCCGTGCGACATGACCGTTTTCTGTCAATGTATTTTTTAAATGATATCCTACCATTGTAAAACGGTATTTATCATCATCTTTCTGTGTTGACAGGAAATGATAAATTTTCTGGAATGCATCTCTTCCATAGTAATCATCCGCATTGATCACAGCAAAAGGACCATCTACAACATCAATACAGCTGAGAACGGCATGTGCGGTTCCCCATGGTTTTATTCTTCCGTCTGGAACTTCAAACCCTTCCGGAAGATTCGTCAAGTCCTGGAATACGTATTCTACGTCCATGACGTCTGCCATACGATTTCCGATTACTTCTTTAAAATCTTTCTCATTTTCTTTTTTGATAATAAAAACGACTTTTTCAAATCCTGCTCTTTTGGCATCAAAAATGGAAAAATCCATGATGATATGTCCCTGATCATCGATTGGGTCAATTTGTTTTAATCCTCCATAACGGCTTCCCATTCCTGCGGCCATAATGACTAATACTGGTTTTTTCATGGTGTTTCCCTCCATATCTTTACATGACTTTTCGTTAATGTTATTATAAAGGTATTAAAAAAACAAATCTATGCAATAAAAGTCCAAAAATATGTAATTTTAGATCAAATATGGAGGGGAACATATTGACAGAAAACAAATTTCCGGCAATTCCGATCATGGAGCAAATCCACATAACAAGTATGCACTCCCTGTTTCAGAGTCATTATGAGTGTGGGTTTGAATTTTCCGGTGAGACGCACGATTTTTGGGAATGTCTGTATATTTTAGATGGAGAGCTTTGCGTTTCAGCGGATGAACGAATTTATAATATGGCACAGGGAGAACTTATTTTCCATAAACCATTGGAGTTCCATAAATTCACAGTAAAAAGTGCGGAGGGTGCAAACCTGCTGATTTTCTCTTTTTCAGCAGATGGACCGCTTACGCTCTGGCTTCATGATAAAGTGTTTCAATTGTCGATCGAACAGGAAGAATGATCGCTTCTTTACTTATATATATGAAGAACAAAACGGACGCAATTCATGTGCAAACAGAAAAAATAGAGCATTACTATTTGCAGCCCTTTGCAAAATATCCATATTATTCTCAATGGTGGTAAGTTGTCTTTGTCAATTGTTTTTGAGTCTTGCGGAACAGGGAACTGTATCGTCAGTTTCTTTCGCTCCAGATGCAATTACTTTCCGCAACGCGATTAATTTCTTAAATCAGCAGTTGAATTGTCAGCCAACGGTGAGCGAAATTGCAAAATACTGTAATATCAGTGATGCCAGTTTAAAAAGGATATTTGATAAGTACGCCGGAATCGGTGTCCATAAATATCTGCTAAAGCGAAAGATCAATATGGCGAAGCAGTTATTGCAGGAAGGCAGCCAGGTATCTATGGTTGCCGAAAATCTTGGATTTGCCAGCCAAAGTTATTTTTCGAAAGCATTTAAGAGGGAGACCGGATTTACACCGTCAGATTTTGCGAAAAATCACAATATTTCAAAAAATACATATAGTAGTCATATAATGTCTGAAACGGAAGTGTGGATCTATGAATAAAAAATTACCGTATTACATGGCGTATCCTCTGCCTCTTCAGTATGATGATGAGCGCAAAGAGCGCAGAGATTATGAGTACATGAAGAGTCTTTATCCGGATGTGGCAAAACGGCTGCTCCCGTATATAGAGGAAGAATGTGACAGGATGGAATATGACAACAGCATGATGTATGATGAATATCCTGACCGTCTGCAGCTGCATCTGATGTGCAAAAGAGTCTGTGAAAATGTAAGAAAACATGAAAAAATTTTCTATGGAACAGAATATGAAGGACTTCTGTCGCAGGCAGAAGAAAACAGTGTCATGAAGATGGAAGAGGCAGAGCGGATGCAGGAGCCGGAATCTGAATGGGAACCTGAATTTATGCAGGTGCAGGAACAGAATCGGCGGGAACCGGAAAGAAGACGTATGCCGAACTGGCTTCAGAATCTGATTGAAGTTATGCTGTATCATGAACTATATAAAAGAAGAAGTGATCATCGCAGGTCTCGCCACAGAATTTACTAATTGCAGATTTTGTGCTATGATAAAAACGATGTAGACACGAAGATTTTGGGATAAAAGTTAACATGATTATGGAAAAATAAGGGTGAAAATACGTATGAAGAATCTGATTTTTATAGGAATGCCGGCAGTTGGAAAGAGTACGGTCGGAGTGGTTGTCGCAAAACGGCTGGGAATGGAATTTATCGATACAGATTTATTGATTCAGAAGCAGGAGGGACGTCTGCTCAGAGAGATTATAGCAGATGTGGGGGAAGATGGATTTCTTGCCATTGAGAATCAGGTGAATTGTCAGGTGAATGCCGAGCGCGCCGTAATCTCTCCGGGAGGAAGTGTTGTATACTGCGAAGAGGCGATGAAACATTTTAAAGAAATAGGAACAGTCGTATATTTGAAGGCTTCTTATCGCACAATAAAAGAGAGGATCCGCAGTCCGAAAAAGCGGGGAGTCGTACTCAGAGAAGGGCAGACTTTCCGGGATTTGTATGAAGAACGGACAAAACTTTTTGAACAATATGCAGACCTTACGATATGCGAGGACGGCTGTCAGATTGAGGAAACGATCGATGCAGTTTTGACGCAGATCGAGGCGCTGGAGAAAAAATGATTTTACAAATTGAAATTTTATGGTATAATAACTAATCGTATTATAGGGTAAAAAGGCGAATTATCGTTTCTTTTTGCTTTTATAAGGCGGGAGTAATGAAATTTAACAAGGGACTACGATAGAATTATCGATAATCGAGGTGCAATATGGAGCAGTATATTATCAAAGGCGGCAATCCGCTGGTAGGGGAAGTTGAAATCGGCGGAGCTAAAAATGCGGCACTGGCTATTCTCGCGGCAGCGATCATGACAGACGAGACCGTTCTGATTGACAATCTGCCGGATGTAAATGATATCAATGTGTTGCTGGAAGCGATTCAGGGAATCGGAGCAATGGTTCAGAGAGTTGACAGACACACAGTTAAGATTAACGGAAGCGCAATTACAGACTTTAATATAGAATATGATTATATCAAGAAGATCAGAGCATCTTACTATCTTTTGGGTGCGATGCTTGGAAAGTACAAGAGAGCAGAAGTGGCTCTGCCGGGCGGATGCAATATCGGAAGCAGACCGATCGATCAGCATCTGAAAGGATTCCGTGCATTGGGTGCGGATGTGGATATTGAGCACGGCAAGATCGTGGCAGAAGCAGAGCATCTGAGAGGAACACATCTGTATTTTGATGTGGTATCTGTAGGAGCAACGATCAACGTGATGATGGCAGCAGCATGGCGGACGGTCTTACGATCATGGAGAACGTTGCCAAGGAGCCTCATGTCGTAGATGTTGCGAACTTCTTAAACAGCATGGGAGCAAACATCCGCGGTGCCGGAACAGATGTGATCAAGATCCGTGGAGTCAAGAGCTCCATAAGACAGAATATTCCATCATTCCGGATCAGATTGAAGCAGGTACTTTTATGTTTGCTGCAGCAGCGACAAAGGGAGATGTGACGGTATTAAATGTCATTCCGAAACATCTGGATGCGACAATCTCCAAGCTTGTGGACATCGGATGTGAAGTAGAAGAGTTTGATGATGCGGTAAGAGTGGTGGCGAAGAACCGCTTGAGAAGCACACAGGTGAAGACATTGCCGTATCCGGGATATCCGACAGACATGCAGCCGCAGATCGGGGTAGTGCTTGCGCTCGCGCAGGGTACAAGTACGATCACAGAGAGTATTTTTGAGAACAGATTTAAGTATCTGGATGAGCTGGCAAGAATGGGTGCAGTGATCAAAGTAGAGGCAACTCTGCAACCATCGAAGGTGTAGAGAAGTTTTCCGGAGCGAGAGTCAGTGCGCCGGATTTAAGAGCAGGTGCGGCGCTTTGTATCGCAGGGCTTGCGACAGACGGAATCACTATTGTGGATGATATCGTCTATATCCAGAGAGGATACGAGAGATTTGAAGAAAAGCTGCGCGGTCTTGGCGGAATCATTGAAAAGGTTTCTGATGAGAAAGAGATTCAGAAATTTAAGCTGAAAGTAGGCTGATATATAACGGGGGAGTGAAGATGCAGGACGGTGAGTTCTGCATCTTTTGATAAATCACAGGGAGGTTCAAAAGAGAAAATGAGCAGTGAACGATACGATGAAGCGGTAAGGGAACAGAAGAAAGCAGAGCGCAAAAAGCAGGTGCAAAAGCAGGTTATGATCCTTGTGATCGCTCTGGTGGTGATCGCAGTTGCAGCTGCGGCAGTGTTTTTCACGATAAAAGGTAAGAAAAGCGAGCCAAAAGATACAACGAAGGCATCGAGCAGCGGACTTGCCGGTGCGATCAGTGCAAGCTATGAGACATTTGCTTCTGAGGCAGATCCGGATGCGTCTGCGGAAGACGTAAAAAAAGAAGCAGAGGACTTTGCAGCATGGATCCAGAAGACATATCCGGATGAATCTTCCGGGAAGCTTCAAAAAACCATGAAATCAGGAAAAGTATCCGCAGAGGATTTTTATAGCAGCTATGGAAAGACGCTGCATGTGCTGTCTGATGAGTATAAAGGGTACTTAAAAGATGATGAGACAGCAGCTGCAAATCATATCTATCAGAAAGACGGCGCGAAGGACGGACAGGCGGAGATCGCGATAGCAGGGAACCTGACACTGACAGAAGAAGGTTATACACTGGGCAAATACGATGAGACTGGAGATTTAAGCCAGATGCTCTCAGAGCAGATTTTAAGTGCGATGACAGGAGCGGATGCACTCTTTTTGAATCAGGAATTCAGCATCAGCAGTAAAGGGGAGGCATTATCAGGAAAGACTTCGATCCTGCATGCCAATGCAGAACGTATGAATATATTGGAAGCATTGGGAGCAGATATTGTGTCTCTTGGAAATGAGCATGCGGCAGGTTATGGACAAGATGCCTTAAAAGAGAACATGGAGCTGTTAAAAAATGCAGGAATGGCATATGTAGGAGCAGGAACAGATGCCGCAGATGCTGCGCAGCCGGCGTATTTGATCATCAATGGAATCAAGATTGGATTTACATCAGCTTCCGGCATGGAAGATTCTTATGATATGGCGGCAGGTGACGGCAAAGCGGGGATTTTAGAATATACAGAGGCAGAGCAGTATACAAAAGTGATCCAGGAGGCTGCTACAAAGTGCGATTATCTGATTGTGTATGATCATGAAGGAAAAGGGGATGCCAATGGTGTGGAATCCTACCAGAAAGAGCATGCAGCTGCATTTTTGCAGGCAGGAGCGGATATCGTGATTGGCGGACACTCTGATCGTCTGCAGGGAATTGAGTATATCGATGGAAAACCGGTTGTGTACAGTATAGGATCTGTGCTGACAGACGGAACAAGCAGATATTCGGCAGTATTAAAGCTCAACATCACATCAGAAGGGTTAAAAGAGATGTCGCTCGTTCCGGGAATCCAGACAGAAGATATGACAGAATATCTGGATTCTACAGAGACACAGAAGAAGATGTATGATGCAGTTGCAGCTCTGTGCCCGAATGCATCGATTGATGAAAATGGAGTCGTTACAGAGAAAAAATAGAATTCCATATTGACATTTCTGGTAATACGGTGTAGAGTTCTATTGTCACAAAAATGAATATGAAAACTTTCTCTTATTCAGAGCAGTGGAGGTACAAAGGACCTGTGAAGCTGCGGCAACCCCGTCAAGGAAGGTGCCGACCTGAGCGAGCAATCGAACAATAAGAGGATTGTTTTGCTAAAGAACAGTCCGCTTTTTGGCGGGCTGTTTTTTAATTAGAAGAGATGCAGTCCGAAAAGAGAGAAAGAAACAAAGAAGGAGGAACAAAATGGAAAAATTATTATTTACATCGGAATCTGTTACAGAGGGACATCCGGATAAGATCTGTGATGCGATTTCAGATGCGATCCTGGACGCTTTGATGGAGCAGGATCCGATGAGCCGTGTTGCATGTGAGACTTGCGTGACAACCGGTATGGTCATGGTCATGGGAGAGATTACAACAAAAGCATATGTAGATATTCCGAGAATTGTAAGAGATACAGTGCGTGAGATCGGATACACAAGAGGAAAGTTCGGATTTGATGCAGATACATGCAGCGTGCTGACAACGATCGATGAGCAGTCGGCAGATATTGCGCTTGGAGTGGACAAGGCGCTGGAAGCAAAAGAAAATAAAATGTCCGATAATGAACTGGAAGCAATCGGAGCAGGAGATCAGGGTATGATGTTTGGATATGCATCCAACGAAACAGCAGAATTTATGCCGTATCCGATCGCAATGGCACACAAACTTGCCCTTCAGCTGACAAAAGTGCGCAAGGACGGAACGCTCTCTTACCTGCGTCCGGACGGAAAGACACAGGTAACAGTAGAGTATGATGAGAATGGAACTCCGAAACGTCTGGATGCAGTGGTACTTTCTACACAGCATGATCCGGATGTGACACAGGAACAGATCCACGCAGATATCAAGAAATATGTATTTGACGAGATCATCCCGGCTGAGATGGTAGATGAACATACAAAATTCTTCATCAATCCGACAGGCCGTTTTGTGATCGGCGGACCACACGGAGACAGCGGTCTGACCGGAAGAAAGATTATTGTAGATACTTACGGCGGAATGGCACGTCACGGCGGCGGGGCATTCTCCGGAAAAGACTGTACAAAGGTAGACCGTTCTGCGGCATATGCAGCACGTTATGCAGCAAAGAACATTGTGGCAGCAGGACTGGCTGACAAGTGCGAAATTCAGCTTTCTTATGCGATCGGTGTTGCTCAGCCGACTTCCATTATGGTAGATACATTCGGAACAGGAAAAGTATCCGAAGAAAAACTGGTGGAGATCGTGCGTGAGAACTTTGATCTTCGTCCGGCAGGAATCATCAAAATGCTGGATTTAAGACGTCCGATCTACAAACAGACTTCTTCTTACGGACACTTTGGAAGAAACGATCTGAATCTTCCGTGGGAAAAACTGGACAAAGCAGAAGTATTGAAAAAATATTTATAACAGTAGACGGAATGCCTCTTTTGGTTTATAGTAATACGAAAGAGGTGCGGAAAATAAAAAAGAAGGACAGGGACCTGCACCAGGGACTGTCCTCTTTTCTGTATTAGAGCATGCAGGATGGGAGGCGATGAAGATGAAATTAAAAACCAAGCTGATTCTTGCGTTTATGATCGTGATGATTCTGCCTACATTGTTTACAACTGTAGCGATGACGGCATTTGCGCCAAAAGCGGTGAATGATATTCAGGAATTATATCTGATCATTGTATTTTGCACGGCATCAGCTCTGATCTTCTGGATTTACAGGACGGTTTCACTGCCGCTTGCAAAACTGCAGGCAGCGGCCCGCAATATCAAAGAGGGCAATCTGGATTTTGAAATTAAGAATGAGACCAATGATGAAATCGGACAGCTCTGTCAGGATTTTGAAGAGATGCGTTTGAGACTGAAGGCAAACGCAGAAGAAAAGGTGGCATACGATAAAGAGAACAAAGAATTGATCAGTAATATTTCCCATGATCTGAAGACACCGATCACGGCTATCAAAGGTTATGTGGAAGGAATTATGGATGGAGTTGCAGACACTCCGGAGAAGATGGACAGATATATCAAGACCATCTACAATAAGGCGAATGAAATGGATCTTCTGATCAATGAACTGACATTCTATTCCAAGATCGATACGAACCGTATTCCGTATAATTTTACGACGATCTCGGCAAAGCAGTATTTTGGTGACTGTGCAGAGGATTTGTTTATGGAACTGGAGGCAAAGGGCGTACAGTTTCGGTATAGAAATTATCTGGAGACAGATTCTAAGGTGATTGTGGATCCGGAGCAGCTTCGAAGAGTGATCAGCAATATTGTAGGGAATTCTGTAAAATATATGGATAAGTCAGATCCTTCCATTACCATGGATTTAAAGGATGTAGGAGATTTTGTTCAGATTGAACTGGGAGACAACGGAAAAGGGATTGCGGCGAAAGATCTTCCGAATATATTTGACCGGTTTTACCGGACAGATGCGTCACGGAATTCTTCCAAAGGCGGAAGCGGGATCGGGCTTTCGATCGTGAAAAAAATTGTAGAAGAGCATGGCGGAAAGATCTGGGCTACCAGTGAAGAGGGCGTCGGGACAACCATGTACTTTGTAATCAGAAAATATCAGGAGGTACCAATGAATGAGTAAACGAATATTGATTGTAGAAGATGAGGAAAGTATTGCAGATTTAGAGCGGGACTATCTGGAGTTGAGCGGATTTCAGGTAGAAGTGGCAAATGACGGAGAGACAGGGCTTAACAAGGCAATGAAAGAGGAGTTTGATCTGATCATTCTGGATCTGATGCTTCCGGGAGTGGATGGGTTTGAAATCTGCCGTGAAGTGCGGAATCAGAAAAATACACCGATCATTATGGTATCTGCAAAGAAGGATGACATTGACAAGATCCGTGGTCTCGGACTGGGAGCAGACGATTATATGACAAAGCCATTCAGCGAGTGAGCTGGTGGCAAGAGTGAAGGCGCATTTGTCCCGTTATGAGCGTCTGATCGGAAGCAATGTAGAAGAAAATGATGTGATCGAGATCCGTGGTCTGAAGATCGATACGACAGCGAGAAGGGTGTGGGTGAATGGAGAAGAACGTTCCTTTACGACAAAAGAATTTGATCTTTTAACGTTCCTTGCAGGACATCCGAATCATGTATATACAAAAGAAGAGTTGTTCCGGGAAATCTGGGATATGGAATCTGTAGGGGATATTGCGACTGTGACGGTGCATATTAAGAAAATCAGAGAAAAGATTGAATATGATACATCACATCCGCAGTATATAGAGACAATATGGGGAGTAGGATACCGGTTTAAGGTGTAAAAAGATGAAAACAGATTGGCAGAATGTGCACAGTAAAGTTCAGGAAAAAAGAAAAAAAGTAACATTTAACACGATGCAGATCATTGCGTTTGGATTTTTAGGAGTGATTTTTCTCGGAAGTATCCTGTTATATCTTCCGATCAGTAATCAGGAGCCGATTGCGTATCTGGACGCACTGTTCGTATCGGTTTCGGCCGTGTGTGTGACAGGGCTGGTCACTGTATTTCCGGCTGCACAGTTTACCTTGTTTGGAAAGGTAGTACTGCTGGGGCTGATCCAGATCGGAGGACTGGGTGTCATCGCATGTACGATGGCGGTATTTCTGGCAATTCGCAAGAAGATCACCATGAAGAGCAGGGTTATGATCCAGCAGACATACAATCTGGAGACGTTGAGCGGAATGGTACGGTTTATTATCCGGATTCTGAAGGGAACAGTTCTTGTAGAGGGCATCGGAGCGGTGTTATTTGCGTTTCATTTTGTTCCTGAGTATGGATTTATCAAAGGTGTAGCATACGGGATTTTTCATTCTGTTTCTGCATTTTGTAATGCAGGAATTGACGTGCTTGGCACTTCCAGCTTTATGGAGTATGTAAGCTCACCTCTTGTCAGTCTGACTACGATGTTTTTGATCGTTGCGGGAGGACTCGGATTCACAGTCTGGCATGATGTGCGAATGAACCTGCAGGATGTGGCAGGACAGAAACGCCCCTTAAAACGCTTGTTTACGAGATTGCATCTTCAGTCCAAGATGGTGATCGTCATGACAGCGGGATTGATCATGATAGGAACGCTGGGATATTTTCTGCTGGAGTATCACAATGATGCAACCATCGGAAAGCTTGGATTGGTGAAAAGCTTCTGGCATCCGGATTTCAGTCCGTGACGACGAGAACAGCTGGATTTGCTACAGTTTCTCAGGCAGAACTGACTTCGGCATCCAAGTTGTTTGGATGTATTCTGATGTTTATCGGAGGTTCTCCGGGAGGTACGGCGGGCGGTATCAAGACGACGACAATGGCCATCTTGCTGCTCACCTGTGCTGCAGTGATCCGGGGAAGAAAATCAACGGAGTGTTTCGGAAGACGGCTTGCAGAATCCAATGTACGTTCCGGGATTGCGATTGTATTTCTTACATTTGCAATCTGGCTGACAGGTCTGTTCGGACTTGCTGTTTTAGAGCCTGATGAGCGGTTTATCGACTTGATGTACGAGGCGACCTCCGCGATCGGAACGGTGGGACTTTCCGCAGATCTGACGCCGTCGCTGACAAGAGGCAGTCATGTGATCCTGATGATCCTCATGTATGTGGGGCGAATCGGGCCGATCACCATGGCGCTGGTATTTGCCGGAAGAGAAGATATGCAGGCAAAATTCAGGGATTTGCCGGAAAAACGGATTATGTTAGGATAGAAGGGGTAGAAAGACATGAAAAAACAATTTGCAGTGTTCGGATTGGGAAGTTTTGGGCGGAGTGTTGCCCTGACACTGGAAAATCTGGGATGCGATGTAGTGGTAGTAGATAAATCATATGAAAAGATCCAGGAGATTTCAGATATGGTCTCTTATGCGATGCGGGCGGATGTATCGGATCCTGATGCACTTCATGCACTGGGAGGAAGAAATCTGGACGGAGCAGTCGTTGCAGTCTCTGAAAGTCTGGAAGCGAGCATTATGGCCACGATTATCTCCAAAGAGATGGGAATCCCGTATGTGCTCGCAAAGGCGAAAGATGAGCTGCAGGGCGCGATTCTCGAAAAGGTGGGGGCAGATGCCATTGCCTATCCGGAGTGTGACATGGGAGAACGAGTTGCAAAAAGCCTGATGTCTACTGCGTTTACGGACTGGATCGAGCTGTCGTCCGAATACAGTATGGCAGAGGTGGCAATTCCGGAAAAATGGGTAGCAAAAGCCTCAGTGAATTAAAAATCCGGGAACAGTACGGAATCAATGCAGTCGGAATCATTCAGGGAGAGAAGGTGGAGGTTACCCTGGATCCCTATGCACCGCTTCCGAAAGATGCAATCCTGATTTTGATCGGAGCAACCGCTGTTCTGGAAAATTTCATACATGGAAGTAGGAAAGATGATCACAAGTACAAGTAATCAAAGAATCAAAGAATTATCTCAAATACAGAAAAAAAGCAAGGTGCGGAGCCGCGAGGGAGTTTTCGTTGCGGAAGGGATCCGCATGGTGAGGGAAACGCCTTATGAGCGTCTTGTCAGCCTGTATTTTTCGGAGAGTTTTGAAAAAAAATATGGAAATGAAGTATTGGATGCAATTTCCGGGGGAGATTTAAAAATCCGGGAGCAGATTCGGAGAAAGACGGAGATTTTGTCTGATGCGGTATTTTCTTATGTGTTCTGATACTAAGACACCGCAGGGAGTTCTGGCAGTGGTGCGTCAGATGGAGTATACACTGGAGCAGATGACAGATGGAGTTATCCCGCATCTGATGATCTTAGATAACCTGCAGGATCCGGGCAATCTGGGAACAATCTTTCGGACAGCGGAGGCTGCCGGAGTGACAGGTATCATCATGAGCCGGGACTGTGTGGATATTTATAATCCGAAGACGATCCGCTCGACAATGGGGGCGCTTTACCGGATGCCGTTTGTATATGTGGAGGATCTGAGAGAAACGATCCATACATTAAAAGAAAAAAACATCAAAAGCTATGCGGCACATCTGGATGGAAAGAACACCTATGATAAAGAAGATTACAGGCAGGGAACGGCTTTCCTGATCGGGAATGAGGGAAACGGACTCAGAGAAGAGATTGCACAGTGTGCGGATACCTGGATCCGGATTCCGATGTGCGGACAGGTGGAGTCGTTGAACGCAGCAGTGGCAGCGACAGTTCTGATGTTTGAAGTCAGCAGGCAGAGGAGAGGATAAACCATTTTCAGAAATTGACAGGGGTGATAGTATGGAACCATTGTTAGATCTGACAAAAGAATATGGTCTGGTGCTGGATGGCGGCGGGGCAAGAGGAGCCTATCAGATGGTGCGTGGACAGCGCTTGAGGAG
>ENA-OQBJ01000283-OQBJ01000283.1-human-gut-metagenome-genome-assembly--contig:-NODE-283-length-27593-cov-5.834049_pt1 | contig 27593 bp, 17 predicted proteins | sample MGYA00242743_ERZ504545 | MGnify/ENA primary metagenome ERZ504545 (study PRJEB26092, sample SAMD00036252) | human gut metagenome | host: Homo sapiens | study: EMG produced TPA metagenomics assembly of...
TTTACTTGCATACTCTCCCTTGCTGCCATCACTACCCAGGCAATAGATTTTAGAACCCATTCTGTGATAATCCAGGGCTGCTGCTTTTCTAAAGCGGCACCATATCCTCTGCTGTATATCCATAATCCCGAAGTTCCAGCTTGCCTATGGTTGGATCTGGTAAGTCCTGAATATCCATTTGGGCATCATCCAGAAGTTCCTCTACTCTATCTTCATCTGACCGATTGACTGCATCTGCCAGATTTCTTACCAGCGTCCTTACTTCTCTTCTTCGCCAACCAGATTTGCATATTCAAAAATCTGTTCTTTTACGTCCGCTGGAATTGCTATTCCCATGTGTTCTGCACGGTCTATTTGTTCCTGTGTATATTCCTGCATTTTCTGCGTTTCTATTCCTGTTATCATGTTTCTCGCCATATAAGTTCCTCCTGTATTCCCAAAAGTGGCATAACCGGCAGAACATTCTTTCTACCAAATTATGCCATCTTTCCTGTTTACTTATTCCAGACCGAAGTCCCTTTTTCTATCTTCCCTGCCATTCTCGCTTTCCCGCTGGCTTTTTTCTTTATAAATCTGCAATTTCTCATGGATAGAACCACGTGCCGGTCGTTCTTCTTTCTCTTTCGATTCTGACTGCTCTGCTTCTTGTGTCTTCCCGTTCATCCTATATTAAGAAGGGCATTTAGTTCTGACAGTCGCTCCAGTTTCTGGTTCAGTTCCTCTTCTTTTGTGAATGGCTTTCCAACTTCCTCTTTGGCATTTGTAAGCTGCTCCTGTACCGTTTCCAATCGTTGCTCCGCTTCTGCCAGTTTCTCCGGATAGCTTTCCAGAAGATTATTGATACGAGTGATATTTCCCAGGGCATCTGCTCCCAAATGAACTTTCGATACCGATTCATGCTTCACAGACAGGATAAACTCCTTACTCCAGCTGTCGAACTGGATTCTCATGTTGAATCCTGATAGTTTCCGATATCCATTGCTGCATCGACTGCTTTCATGTCCTTGCAGACTGCCAGTAGTGCCGCTCCTGCTTCTTTCTTTTCTGTAAATACTTTGCCGCTGATCTCCATGGAAAACTGTTCTGGATCTGTGATTTTATGCTCCTGATAATGGGCAATATCCGCTTTGTAGCTATCAATAGTCTCGGTCAATTTTGCAATCTGCTGTGGAAAATTTCTTGCAATATCATCTTCCAGGCGGTACTGGTTATTCATGTGGTTGGCTTTTAAAAGTTTCAGTTTTGCCACATCCACGTCCAGTGCCATCTTTTCTTTTACTGCCGGATTTCCAGTTGCCAGTGCCTTAACCTCTGCATAGGACAGTGCCGCTTCATCCACATCTTCACAACTTCTGACCGGTGCTTTGCTCGTCATAATCTGGGAGATGAATTTCTGCTTGTTCTCGATCAACTGCCACATATAACTGTCGAATGTGGATTCTGTTACATACCGGAAGATATGAACCTTTTTATTATGGTTTCCCTGACGGATAATACGTCCTTCCCTCTGTTCCAAGTCAGATGGTTTCCAACCAATATCCAGATGATGCAGGGCAATCAAACGATCCTGCACATTGGTTCCTGCACCCATCTTTGCTGTTGAGCCAATCAAAAAACGAACCTGCCCGGATTTCACTTTTCCAAACAGCTCCGTCTTTTTTGCTTCTGTATTTGCATCATGAATAAAAGCAATCTCTTTTTCCGGTACACCTTTCTCCATTAGTTTCTGCTTCAAGTCATCATAAACATTAAAACTGCCATCGCCTTTCGGTGTGCTCAAGTCACAGAAAATCAACTGTGCGGATTTCTGTGCTGCTGTGTCTTTCCATATTTCATAGCTTTTCTCTGCACAAACTGATATTTTACTTTCTGGATTATCTGGCAATAATTCATTCACCAAACGCTGGTCCAATGCTAACTTCCTTCCGTCATTGGTGTCGGGTAGGATACCGGCGAGGTAGCAATGGCTCCTTTTCCGTTATCCCCCTCAGAACCGGACGTGATACTTTCGCATCATCCGGCTCCCCAGTAATTCCATTTCAAGAACTTTTGGTTATATTACCATTGTGGATTGCTACATGGCATTCCCGACATACCACAAGCGTTTTTCTTTTTCTGGCAGACATTATCTGTACCCATTTAGGTACTTCTGCCTGTCCTTTCTTCTTTAAATCTGCAAGTTTTCTTATATGATGTACCTCTATATTTTTAGTACTTCCACATAATTCACACTTCTCTGCCAACAGTCTTTTAACTAATTCTGTTCGCCCACCATATACCTTGTATGGTATATCCTCTATAACAGCTTTTCGTTTATGCACAAGAGAAATTCCTCCCCATGTCGCAACTAATGGCTTTTTATTAGGACGTTCTACTACAACTTGCAGACACGGAACTGTTTTTCCACTTGTACTTGTTATGGTTGTTCTATACTTAGCCTTTTGCTATTGATAGATGACCTGTGTTTACACGCAAGAGTTTTCAATAATGAAGTTTCCATATACCAGTACAACTTCGAGAACCAAGACAAATTTTGTGCGAGAATATAATACTGCACCAGTCCTCTGTACTCTTGCTGATATGTCTGTACAATAGAAAAATCATCATCTTGCAGAAGATTATTCCTATGAGTTGCTTTTCCACGTTTCATATATTTCTTGCATTTTTCTTCAATTACTTTTGCAGGGACTAATAGTGCGATTGCTCCATTTGCTCCTCTGCGCCCCTTTGGGTCAATATAGTCATTGACCTTTGTGCTTTGATTTCATATCCAAGAAACTTTGCCGCCTGACTGCCTGCATTTGTTATTAGAGTCTTTTCTTCTGACATTATCAGATTTAATTTCTCTTTTAGAAATCTTCCTATTTCTTCTTTTATTTCTTCTGCATCTGCTTTAGAGCCAGTGAATCCAAGTAGAAAATCATCCGCATATCTCACATAGCGCAATCTGCGATAATTCTCATCTTGCGTATTAACAGAAGGTATTTTTCTGCGTTCAACCACAAGCTGATGGGCTGTCTTTGCATCTCCCTCCTTTCTGAGTTTTTGGATTTCAGCGGTCAACTTGTTATATTCTGGATTAGATTTCTGCCTTTTTCCTTTTGTGTATTTTGGGATTAAGACTTCTTCAATCCAATTATCAAATTCGTTGAGATAAATATTAGCCAGTATCGGACTGATAACTCCGCCCTGAGGCACACCGCTGATTGTCTGCTTGAATTTCCATTCTTCCAAGTATCCAGCTTCTAACATATTCGATACCAGACGGATAAATCTTCCATCATGAATATTTCTTGCAAGTATTTCCAGTAAAATTTTATGGTCGATTGTATCAAAGTATTGAGAAATGTCTCCCTCAATAAACCAGCGAGTTCCTTTCCATACCTGTATTTCTTGTAGTGCTGTATGACATCCTCTGTTTGGACGAAAACCATGGGAATGTTCACTAAACTGTGGCTCATAATACGCTTCTAAAATCTGACGCATTACTTCCTGCAATACTTTATCTCCCCATACAGGAATCCCCAGCGGACGCTTCTTACCATTTTTCTTTTTGATATATTCCCGTCTTGCTGGTTTCCATTGATATTTCTCCTCACGGAGTATTTCAATCATTCTGTCTATTTTCTGAATGGACATTCCATCTACCGTTTCATTTGTAACACCCTTTGTCATTGCTCCGTTATTCGGGTATAACTTAGCATAGGCATTCAGATATAATTCACGGTTAAATAAGAGCTTGTAAACTCTTTCAATAGGTTTCTTTTGTTTTCCACGTTCTTGAATGACCGTTAAAACAGTTTTGGCTGTACGCATCTCACGCACCTACTCCTTTCTAACTAATCGAAATTACCTGTCACCCTTCGCCATGTACAAGGCTTTCCCTTGCTCGGACTACTATGGTGACTCCGTTACCATGGGGGTCTCCCCCTTTAGGCAATCCTGCTATTCGTCAAAAGTATACGTATCGAGTATCCCTTAGGTTCCTTGTTCGTCCCTTTATTCGCACTCACTGTGCGCTCTTTCATTGCAAAAAGTTACTCGTCCAAAATCAACAACAACGAGCATACAATGACATCGGTATCAATCGCTTTCCGATGGGCGATGCTTTGCACCAAGTCGGAACTAAGGTTCAGGCAGTATAGCTTTAACCATAGGATACGGAACTTGCGGAGCATCGAAGTATTGCGATTAACTCCTTATCCGCTTTACCAACATGCGATTGTCCCCTTTGAGTTTCCTCTCCAGGTAGGTTGGTTGTTCCCATTATTTACTTTTAATAATGTCCCCCTGCGGGGGAGATATACTTTTGCGCTTAGCAGCGCACGATTTTTAGCATATTATCGACCGAGGCATCTACCCCTCCGTTTCTGACAACTTCTGCACGTTCTCCAAGGCTTTCTACGATTTCTTTCTGCTGTTCCGTTGGTTTCAGCACCACTGTTTCATATTCCGCTTCCGGCACTGGAAGCTTTAATTGATCGGAAGTCTTGATATCTGCAATCTCCTTGAACATATTCATCAGTTCTGGGATATTATAGAATCTGGCGAATCTTGATTTTGCTCGATATCCAGTTCCTTCCGGTGCAAGTTCGATGCTCGTGACAACTTCTCCAAAGGTAGAAGCCCAGGAATCAAACAGTCCAAGTCCCATATTTTGTAATTTGCTGTTCTGCAGATACCGCTGCATAACATATAATTCCGTCATGCTATTGCTGATCGGTGTGCCCGTAGCAAAGGTAATGCCTTTTCCTCCGGTAATCTCATCCAGATACTGACATTTATTGAACATATCCGCCGACTTCTGTGCTTCGTTCTGCGCAATCCCGGCTACATTCCTCATTTTTGTATAGAGAAACGCATTTTTATAACTGTGTGCTTCATCGACATACAAGTGATCCACTCCTAGTTCTTCAAACGTAACTACTTGATCTTTTTTCTCTTTCTGATTCAGTTTTTCCAGCCTTGTCTGCAGTGTTTTTCTGGTCTTTTCAATTTGTTTGACAGTATAACGTCCGCCGTCCTGTTCATACCTTGCACTCTGGATTGCCATTTCCAGATCATCAATCTGCTTCCGCAGCATAGCTTCCTGCCTCTCATCAGAGATTGGAATACGCTCAAACTGGGAATGTCCAATGATAATGGCATCATAGTTCCCCATAGCAATTCTGGCACAGAATTTTTTTCGGTTTGCTGGTTCAAAATCTTTCTTGGTTGCAACCAGGATATTAGCTCCCGGATATAACTGTAGGAATTCTGCACCCCACTGCTCCGTCAAATGGTTTGGCACGACAAAGAGATTCTTCTGCGATAATCCCAGTCTTTTACTTTCCATTGCCGCCGCTACCATTTCGTAGGTCTTCCCAGCTCCTACTACATGTGCCAGAAGCACATTGTCTCCGTAAAGCTGGTGTGCAACTGCATTTTTCTGGTGCGGACGAAGTTCTATTTCCGGATTCATTCCTGGGAAAGTCAAATGACTGCCATCATATTCACGGGGACGGATGCTATTAAATCGTTCATTGTACACCTTTACCAGTCGTTCACGCCTCTGCTGATCTTTAAAAATCCAGTCTTTAAATGCTGCTTTCATGGCATCCTGCTTCTGCGATGCCAGCATGGTTTCTTTCTTATTGAGGACACGGATTTCATCACCATTCTCATTGACACTCTTATCATAGATGCGTACATCTTTCAGGTTCAGGGTATCTTCCAGAATCTTATAGGCATTTGCTCTCTCAGTTCCATACGTTGCATAGGCAAACGCATTTCTTTGATTGTCGGCATTCTTTCCTGTAATCCTCCACTCACCATTTACCTCAGAGAATTTTACCTGTATTTCCTTCTGTGCAAGATACCATGGCGTATGAAGCAGTTCTACCATAAAATCCTGATAATCCGAAGGTTCAATCCATGTGGCTCCAACACGTACCTCAATCTCAGATGCTTCCAGATCTCTCGGCTGAACCGCCTCCAATGCACGGACATTCGGTGTAAATTCCGGGTGACTCTCGGCAAAGGTTCTCGCAGTGTTTAATTTATCTCTGACATTTCCAGATAAATACTCATCTCCACTCTCCCACTGGTCTGTCAGTGGATTCTTAAAGATAACTCCAACCAGTTCCTCCGTGATTTTTTCTTCTGTCTTTCCAGTCAGCTGTGCCATATAGGTCAGATCCACCTTTGCTCTTTCATTCAAAGATAATGCTAACGCTTCTGTCGCTGTTTCTACGCTGGTTACTGCTACTGCCTTTTTGATGGTTCGTTTTGTAAACATATCTGCTTTTCGCTTCAATGTTCCATCTTCGTTCAGATCTTCCAGAGAACACAATAGGCAATAAGAAGAGTCATCAGAAAACGCCCGTTTGTTGGCATTACTTCCAATGACTCCATACTTTACCGTGTAGGTATCATATACCTGATTCAGTTTTTCCTGCTGTTTCTGGATTTCTTCATCTGTGACGTTTTCCTCCATCTGCAAAGCGATCAGCTCTCGGACAGTATCACGGATTGCAACCATCCCTTTTACACGTTCTGCAGTAGCGGCAGGCATTTTCACCTGATTCATCAAAGAGTTGACACGGTAATATACCTGATCATCTACCACCGTATAACTGTAATTTCGCACATTTGGATCTGCTGGAATACTCTCTGGCATCTCATCCAGTTCTGTCTCCACATCTACTACCGGTGCCATGCTTCCCTTGATGTGTTTCACTGCTTCTGCTAACTGTAATTCTAAATCAGCTCCTTCCATTGGAGCACAGGTTGTTTCCATACCATACGGACCGGACACTTCTTTCATCTCACCCAGAATCATTTCCGGATGCTGAACAAAATACTGATTGACTGTAATGCCATTGACATCACTATCCAGATTTATCCATTCCGGCATTTCTTTCGTAAGGCTTTCCCTCTTCTGGAAAAACAGGATATCAGCACTGACTTCTGTTCCTGCATTTGCCTTAAAAGCTGTGTTCGGCAGTCGGATTGCGCCCAGCAGGTCTGCACGCTCTGCCAGATATTTCCGAACTTCCGGTGATGCTTTATCCATAGTTCCCTTTGTTGTGATCAGCGCAGCCACGCCGCCTGGACGTAACTGATCTATAGTCTTGACAAGAAAGTAATCATGAATCATGAAATTGTAGCGATCATACTGACGGTCATTGACCTTGTATGCACCAAATGGCACATTTCCAATCGCCACATCAAAAAAATCATTAGGATAATCTGTCTTCTCAAAACCTTTAATCTGAATATTGGCATCTGGATAGAGCAACTTTGCAATTCTACCACTGATGCTGTCCAGTTCCACACCATAGAGTTTGGACTGGTTTAGATTCTCCGGAAGCATTCCAAAGAAGTTACCAACTCCCATAGACGGCTCCAGAATATTTCCTTTTGTAAATCCCAGATTCTCCAACACCTGATACATACTTTCAATCACAATCGGCTGTGTATAATGAGCATTTAAGGTGGAAGCTCTGGCTGCAGCATATTCCTCTGGTGTAAGAACCGTCTTTAATTCCAAATATTCTGTCTCCCATGCAGCTTTTGTCTCATCAAATGCATCTGCAAGACCTCCCCAGCCAACGTACCTGGATAAGATTTCCTGTTCTTCCGGTGTTGCATTGCGATTCTCATCCTCACATTTCTTTAACAACTGGATAGCCATGATATTGGCACGGAACTTTTCTTTTGCTGTACCCTGTCCAAGCTCATCATCTGTGATGCGGAAGTTCGTTGCTGGAATCGTTTCTGATATTCCGTTAATCTCTTCCAAAGATTCTTTTTCTTCCGATACCTCAACTTCTCCAGATAATTCTTTTTCTTTTTTATCATAATCTGTCCACACACGTTGAGAAATAGCAGTAAAATACGAGGACTCTTCCTCCATAATTTCTTCCCTGATTTCCCGTAATTCATCTAAAGTATCCGCATTTACAGTTTTGTTGTGATAATGATAATAAAGTACTTCTTGTCCGAGTTTTACATCCAGACGTTCCAATTCTTGTGTTGACATTCGATTCCAAATATCATCTTTTTCCGTATGAATCGTGAAACCTTCTCCATCATCATGATATTCTAATGTGTATTGAAGTCGATTCGCTTCTCCCTTAACTTTGCAATCAAAATCGTGGATTTTTGTTCTGGTACCAGACATATATTCTGAATCAACTAATCGCAAATCAGTTATATCTTCCGCTGTCAAAGTATCCTGCTCCAGCTGTTCTCCTAACATCTGCTGTGCTTCTTCCAAATCTGCCAGTCTCTGTGCTTCCTGCCGCTCTTCATACTTTTCCAATTCTTCCGGTGATAAGAAATCATCGGTGCGGATCAGCTGACGGACACGTTCTGCAACCTTATTCCATTTTAATAGAATTTCTACTTCTGGACTGCCAATCTTTCCTTTCGCAAGTTTTAATCCTTTTGCATCATGGGATGCGTCGGAAGCATCTGCTCCTAGTATTCCGGGTGAAGAACCACCTGTTCCATACTCATTTTTCAGGAACTCAGCTGCATCTTTCATATCATGATGTTCCATGAAATACTCATAGATTCGGTTACGTCCTCCTGCAGTAATGCCGCCTCTTCTTAACACTGCGTCAATTTCATCCTGTGTGATAAAGGATAGTGCCGGTCGCTCTACCTTGAATTGCTGATCCACCCAGGAACGCTCCCTCTGGAGATCTTTATAGCGCTGGAAATATTCCGGATTATGCTGGATTTCCCAACGATGGTAATCTTCTGGATTCTTTTCCATATCTTCCTGAAGCCATTCAAAACGATAGGCTGTCGCAGCTGCTTCTTCCGGATCTGTCCAAGCCGCCCCCACTACATCCTGCCAGTCAGAATAGGACAACCGTTCTTCTCTGTTTCTGCTCGTATCACGGAAATGGAGTGCCAGAAGATCTGTCATTTCTTTCTGTTCCTGCTCGATAGCATTATTGGAGATAAGATTATCAACATAATTTCCTTCCTCATACATATCCTGGATCCTGTCAGCAGCTTCTTCCCACGTAACGATACGATCAAAATTTCTTCTTGCTGAGTCGCCTCGTCGGATACGGATACCATCGTTGTCGTACCAGATACTGATTTTCTGCCCATCTATGGTAAATCCTTTTCCTCCAGTGCCATATTCCTCTTTCAGGAAGCTTTGCATTTCTTCATTATCCAGACCTTCGATCAATCTTGCAGTAATGTGAAACAGTGTATTTTTCTGTCCGCTTCCTGTTCTGAGAATATCGTCTACCACTTCATCCGAAATAAGAAAAGCGGCTGGCTGTTCTAATGCAGCTGCCGCTTTCCTTATTTCTCCTAACTGCTCCTCTTCTGTTGGGAACAGGCTTAACTGTAAATAATCTCCCGAATTACCAGTTCCTCTGCCTGTGCCTTGATCTGGTTCATGTGTCTGGTCCACGCCATTGTGTCTGCCATCTTGTCCGGTGCCGGATCTTTCTCCAGAAGTTCGTTCATCAGGTTGTCTACTCTCTGCCTTGCCTGACTGTCGATCTCCATCAGATGACTGTCCAGACGGTTCTGCAGTGTCAGAATATTGAACCTGGCTACCTTGTGGTTTCTCAGATACTCTTTCCTCATCATTCCATATTTCCCGATCGTTCCTCTCGTCTCTTCCAGGCTGATATCTGGAATCTGATACTCTCCGTTCTGGCTGTAACTGATCTCTCTCATAGTCTGTTTCCTCCTTTTTTTCTTCTCTATCTTCTGTATTATCTGTGTTACTTTCACGAATTAACGTGTTAAACTCATTATAAGCTACTTCTTTTTCTTTTGCAACCGTTTTCAGGTCATTTTCCAGATCATTCAGAACATATCGTCCAATCTGCATCAGGACTGGTCTGCTGATCTCGTTGACTGCACTTCCCAGATGTCCTAACACTTTCAACTGATTGAAGTCCGTTATATGCCGAAAATCCTCTGCATCCAGATATTCCTGTACATCCAGTCCACACCTGTTTAGTAATACACACCAGACACTATTGGTCATCAGTTCTCGGAATTCTACTTCCTGATTCTGTTCGTCCAGTTCTTCCAAAAATGTCCCTGTCACATCCAGTCTCAGTTCTTCCAATGCATCTGGAAGCCATTCCTGCATACTCTCCTTCGCTGCCTGATGCAGACTTTCAGCAAGTCCTCCTTCTGTATCTTCCAGTGATAACTGCTCCTGCAGATAATCTGCCACCAGATGTTCTCCTTCTACTGGAAAATTCCATAACTGAGGATCCTTTCCAAGATTCCGCACTTTATAAGTGTCCTGCACATCAAATACATACCGAAGTTTTGTTTTCGGTCCGGAAGTATTGTCAATCAAGGCAATCCCCTTAGATCCCTTTTTGATCCATCGGTACATCTTCTGATTCCAGATTTCCATGGATGCTACGGCAGTTGCTTCCGGCCGCTGTGCATAAATTAAAAGCTGTTCTGGAAAAGTGTATTTGTACAGTCTGGATGCAGTGTTTAGGAACCGCATCCATTCCTGCGGACTGGCAGCTACATCTTTTGCCACCTCTTCCGTCAGCTGTTCCATTACATATAATTTATTTGCCATGTGCTACTCCTTTTCATAAAATCAGGGACTGCTTAGCACAGTCCCCTTAAAATCATCGTTGCTTCTCTTTATAATGCTGTGGCAAGATCTTTTGACTTATTCTTCGGCACTTTCTCTGCTTCTTTTGCCTTGATCTCTGCCTTGGCTTTCTCCAGCTTTCCGTGGATTCCACCTTTTACTTCTGCTTTTTCAGCTGCTTTTTCTTTTTCCAGACGTGCTTCCCTACGTTCAGCATTTTCCATGACTGCTGTCTTTCCATCACAGAACTGAACCTTATCTGACAGCTGTTCCTCTCTTTCTACCTGTGTCTCATTGACTTCTTTTACCATCGCATTTAATTCCGGGACCTGAAAAATTCCGTTATCAGGGATAATCAGCACTTCATGAATGGAAGATGGGATGACAAAGTAATCACTTCCCAGGCATTCCCCAATCTGTTTACGAATATCTTCCTGCAGTAACAGGGAAGCTCCATTCATCTTAGCTTTGTTTGTCAGACAGAACATTGGGTTTTCCATGGCTTCCATATCCATTTTTTCATTCAGCAGGTTTTCTGGTTCTTCACCAAAAATCATAGATTTGATAATCTCATTCATATCCATAAGTGTGACACCACGTTTTCGGTCTGCCGTCATTGCATCCGCTTGAATCTGTTCGGCAGATACTCCCCACTCGTTCATCAGAGAAACAGTTACCGGAATACTGCCGACTTCCTCTTCATTTTCTTTCAGATTTACTGCATAATAGGCTGTAAAATCCCCGTGTTCCGTGATCACTTTGTCTGCCAGACGTTCTTCATTCCACTCCTGGTCACAGATTCTCACCTGCAGTTTTTCCTTCATTTTTTTCATAATCGAAAATATCAGGTACTCCCATTTTAATAAATTCTGCTTTATCCTGTGCTTCAATATACATATCAACCACATCGCCAACACAAGAATCCACATCTTTTCCAATCACATATTCCAGGTAGAAGGAATCCAGATAGACTCTCGGTACAATTCTTTGATCTCCATTTGGAATTGTAATGCCAGTAAGCTTCAATCCATTATTTTTTTCTACTTCCTGAAGTGTAATTTCTGCGTCCTTGTAAGACTCTGGCAGATACTCCTTTACATTGTCTTTGACATATTCATAAAATTCTTTTCTGTTCATCATACGCTTTTACCCCTTTCTGATCATGTGATGGTTCATTCTTTTTCTGCTGACCATCTGCTCGGCTTTCTTCTGATAAGCATCATTCTCTTTAAAGTTTTCTCCTGGTTCTTTTTTGCTTCCTGTCTTTTTTCCATTGTTTTCATCATAGTTTTCTGTTCCTTTCTTTCATTAGTTGTATTAAAAAGGGAGCCCTGATTCAGGGCCCCCTTTACTGCAAATTAATTACTTTACTATTTTCTGTTTTTCTTTTTTCTGATATAAAGTCCTGCCATACCTCCTGTGGAGATTACCAGAAGAAGGATCGGCAGCCAGATATTTGTGCTGTCACCTGTTTTCGGTGCGTTTGATACCTTCGTCTCTTCATGGGACTGTGGTGTCTCCGGTGTGTTCGGTGTTTCTGGAACTTCCGGTTTCTCATTTGTCAGATTAAAAGTGACTTCTACAACCGGCGTACTGTCATCTGCATAGGCGAATGTCACTTCATGCTTGGTCTGATCCAGTGTGTATCCATCCAGTGTTTTTGTTTCCACCAGATAATACTTGATAGCGGTATCATATTTGCCATTCTTAAATGTGGCAATCTCATACAGCTTGCTTTCTGCATGACCGGCAGCATCTGTCTTTAAGGTTTCCAGAACTTTTCCTTTACTGTCACGGAGTTCAAATTCTACCCCTTTCAGCGGTTCTCCTGATGATTTATCTGTCTTATTGAGAATCACTTTTCCCTTGGCAGTATCATCTTTCATAGCCACTTTCTGGATTTCTCCGTTATCTTTCACCTCAAATGTCACATCGGCTGTCAGAAGATATCCTTTCGGTGCCTGCTCTTCACGTAAGGTATATTTACCGATTGGCAGTTTTTCGATATAGTGTGCTTCCTCTGTGGAAGTCCAGCTCTCTACTACCTGATCATCCTTATCGAGAATCGTCAGTTTCGCACCTGGAATCTCAGTTTCTCCTGTGATATCAGTCTTACTGATCTCTACTTTTGTCACATCATCTTTCATCTCATGCTTCTGAACCTCTGCTGTATTCTCTACTGTGAAAGTAATACTTTCTGCAGTGACATATCCATCTGCCGGTTTTGTCTCTGTCATGGTGTATTTCTTACCAACAACCAGTTCTTTGATCACATGGGATTCTTCCGTAGAAGTCCATTCATCTACTGTATTGCCATCTGAATCCGTTACTTTCAGGTGTGCACCTGGAAGTTCTTTACCTGTTGTCAGGTCTGTTTTGGACAGCTCCACTGTGGTTGGCTGATTTTCAAAAGTAAAGTCGTAGCTTACTTCTGCCTGGTCTTCTCCGGCATATTCAAAGGTAAATTCCTGTACTTCTTCTGTTGTAACAAATCCGTCCGGCGCAAAGATTTCTTTCACATAGTATTTTCCATCTACCGGAAGATCTGCCGTAAAAGTAATCTGTCCTTTTTCATCCGTTACTCGCTGCTCGATCAGACTGTCTTTCTCAAGGAGTACCTCGCCCTTTACATTTTTGATATCTTCACTGGTATAAAGACCGAAGACACCACCTGCAAGGACACGGTCTGTATCTTTTTCTTTCTTCACAACCGTAACCTTTACTTTCTGACGGGCATTCTGCCATTTCTCATCATAAGTAATGACTGGTGTGTCCTGATCACGGTAGGAAAGATCAACATATCTCGGCTCTCCGTCCAGCATATAACCATGGGCAGTTTTTACTTCCTTCACATAGTACTTGCCAGCCGGTAGATCTCCCATCTGTGCAATACCATTGGAATCCGTAGTAATGGTTCCCACTTTTTCATCTGCTTTGAAATAATCTTCGCTGACACCATCTGCCGCTTTGATATCTTCCGCAGCAAATACATCGAAAGTTACATTTGAAAGCTTCCGGTTACATACTCAAAGAGATGCTCCACAGTACCTTTTACATTGTCCAGAAGTGTCACTTTATCCAAAAACTCTCCATTTTTGTTAATGATCAGAAGTCCTGTTGGAACTTCATCTTTCATCTCTACTTTCTGAATCTCTGCGGTATCTTCCAGCGTGAACTTCACATCCGTTGCTTTCAAATAACCATAAGGTGCCATTTCCTCACGAAGGGTGTATTCCTCACCAACTGTCAGTCGTTTGATCACATGTGGCTGATCTTTTACAGAAGTCCACTGATCCACAACATTTCCTTCTTTATCGAGAACGGTGAGTTTTGCCCCATCCAGTTCCACACCTGTTGTTACATCAGATTTTGTGATTTCAACTGTTGTTGGCTGGTTCTTTTTCACAGTTTTCAGTTTTACTGTCTTCACATCCTGTCCCCGATAATAAGCATCCAGATTCAGCACTTCATCAGAGGATACAAATCCAGCCGGTGCTTTTAACTCTTTCACATAATACTGTCCAAGTGGCAGATCCAGCGTACATACTGCAAGACCATCATTATCAGAAGTCATTTTCTGTAAGAGTGTATCTGCTTTCACAATCACTTTTCCATCTGCCTTGATATCCTCTTTGTTATAGATACCAAAGACAGCCCCTGCTACGGTTGCACCATTCTCTGCATCCTGTTTTTCTACCTGGATTGCAACTTTCTGTCGGTCATCGCCAACAGTCACTTCCTGTTCAATCACAGGTGTATCCTGATCGGCATAGACAAATGCGACTTCTGATCTATCATGGTTTAGAACGAATCCTTCCGGTGCAATCTTTTCTACCACATAGTACGAACCAAGCGGCAGATTCTCTGCAACTGCTTTTCCGTCTTCCCCGGTCGTAACAGTTGTTACCAGTGCATCCTTCGCATAGATCAGCTGCCTGTTTCCGTTTTCATCTTTCTGATAATCCGGTGTATAGATATTTTCAGCTGCATAGACATTAAATTCCGCACCCTTCAGGTATCTTTCTTCATAAACAAAATCCTTTTTAAATCCGGTCAGCATCTCACCTTTTTTATAGATTTTCAGCTTTCCTTTTACTGGATGGTTCTCGTAATCTACCGTAATAATGGCATCTCCGCTCTCAGAATCCATCTGGTATGCTGTGTTTGCATCCACTGTAATCTCTACATAGTTCTTGTTGATTGTGTACCTTCCGGTGCATTGACTTCCTCAATCCGGTAATGTCCGATTTTCAGATTCTTCGGCATGATCAGATATCCCTGACTGTCCGTAAAATAGGACTTGTGAGTGGTTGTCACTGGGTAAGTTGTTACCTGTTCCACGTACTTTTTGTTGTCAAGGTCGTACACTTTGAATTCTGTTCCTGCAATCAGGACGGATTTTTTTGTTTCATCGTCTTTTTTCACGATTTTCAGTTTTGCCTTAAACTCTTCATCCAGAAGCACACGCCAGATCTGCGGCTCATTTGGATGATGCTCCGTGATATTCACTTCAAAATCATCGATCGGCTTGTAATTGTGCGGTGTTGTAGTTTCACGCACGATATAGCTTCCAAATGGTAATGGAATACTGCAGGCATATCCTTTGTCATCTGTGAAAATCTCCGTTGCTCCATTTTCTCCACTCACTACTGGTTTGGCAGAATCAAAATCATAGCTTCCATCTGCTTTCTTTGTAAGGGAAGATTTCAGATAAACTGTAAATCCAGCTCCGGATAACAGATCTGCATCTGTCTTTCCATTGTTGGCTGCTTTGATGATCTGGAATGGCTGCTTGATGACCTGCTCACTGGAAGTGCACTCTCTTTTTACTTCTGCTGTCATATCTCCTTCATAACTGCAGGTAAGATCATGCTCTTCTGTATCTGTCAGGTATCCAATCGGCGGAGTAATCTCTTTGACATAATATTTGCCAAGATATAAGCCATTTACAGAAGACTGTCCTTTGTCATCTGTTGTAAGAGAAGCCACCTGTTCTCCTGCTTTATAAATAGTTCCAGTTGCTCCATCCGGATGCACGATATCTTCACGGGCATACAGACCATAAACTGCACCTTTCAGTGTGGCATCTCCCTGTGGTACTGCTTTTCCTGTTTCTTTATCAACTTTGAATAAATTGATCTTTGCTGTCACACGGTCATTGCTGAAGGTATGGGCAAATGATACGGTTGCTTCTTTATCATTGGTGTAAGAAAACTTGAACGTATACACATCTTCTGTATTTCTTACATAGCCTTCCGGCGCCTGATCTTCTTTTACAGAATAGGAATATCCAATCGGAAGATCTGCTGTAAATTTTGCAGTTCCATCTGCTCCAGTAGTTGCTTTCTCAATCAGTGTTCCTTTTTTCACAACAACGGTTCCGTCTGCATTTCTGATATCATCGGATACATACATAGCAAAAATACCGCCTTTCAGTGGGTTCTTGGTGTCTTTATCCTTTTTTACTACGGAAACATCTGCTTTCTGTCTCTCGTTGTTAAAAGTCACATCTGCAAATACAACTTCTTTGTTCTGACCAGCATAAGTTAGAGTCACTGACTTTTCTTCGCTGCCGTTATAGAAGGAGTCCGGTGCTTTTGTTTCTTTTACCACGTAGGTTCCAAGATGCAGGTTTTTCAGTGTGACAGAACCATTCTCACCTGTTGTCAGATTTTCTTTTACAAGGTCACCTTTGCTGTACACTTTTGTGCCATAAGCTGTTACGATATCTGCCCCGGCATACACGTTATACACTGCATTTTTCTGTCTGCGGTTTTCATACTGAAATACCGTTCCATTTTCACTGACATCTGCTCCGGTCAGAACCTGTCCTTCTTTGTAAATGGTAAGCTCTGCCAGCTGTTCCTTATTTTCCACGGTTACAGCTGAGGTCTTACTTGCTACCAGTTTTACATTTGTTGCCGTTGCATTTACTACATATCCCTGTGGTGCTGTGATTTCTTTCAGATAAACGGTATCCTGTGTCTTGATGATCGTAACAGAAGATTTTCCATTCTTATCCGTTGCCGGCATCTGAGTGATCAGCTTTGTACAAGCCTCATCGCTGTATACACCGAATACTGCACCTGCAAGATTGACATCCGCTGTATCGTCTTTCTTTACGATTTCGATCTTAGCCTGTTCAATCCAGGACACCTTTAAGCTTACATATTTTTCATCAGCAACACCTTCTCCAAATACAAATGCCAAATCCTGAACACTTGCATTCGTAGTCAGTTTATATGCTGAGTAATCTTTTGTAATACTTCCCTTCATTTTTGCAGAAAAAGTAGCATTTACATCTTTTGTCTGTGTCAGAGGCGCAGAAAGATAAAACGTGGTTCCTCCTCCAATTGTTACGCTTGCACCTGCCGCACTTACATTTCCAGTAGATACATTATGGAGCTTTACTCCTTTTGGTAAGTCCATTGTGATTTTCTGCTGGGAAGATGCGTTGAACTGAATGTTCTCCGTTCTCTGAACATTTCCATCTACATAAGCTTTTACATCCGGCTTTGAAAATGACATCGCTACATCTGGTATTTCCGGCTTATTCACACAATAATTATAGAGTTCTTTTGCCAAAGCCTCTCCTGTAGCATTTGTTCCGTAAAATGCATCACTACTTCCGTTGGCATATGATGCAGCCATGTGAATAATGATGAATCTTTTTCCTTCTGAAAAATCCGTGTGTTTATTCGCAAAAAAGCTTTCACTTCCTGCGGCATCTGTACCGTAATAACACACTTTTGCTAACGCCTGATTGTCTCCAATCTTTGTAATTGTATAATTTCCAGATCCAGGTCCAGGCTTTGCTGGCTGTACACAATACGCAGTTGCTCTGACGCTTCCGTAGCTGATATAGTACGGCTCTGTCAGATAGGTTCCAAGATTATAATCTGCATATCTATACAGTGGTCCTTTTTCAATTGTTACCTGCTGTGTACTTCTTGCTGAATAAGCCGAAACTGCTTCAAATGTTGCAATCTCTCCCTCTTCCATAGCCTCAAGATCCACACCTTCGTCTCCTGCCTGTTCCAAAACATCATGAAGCTCTAACCCTGATTCTTCATCATAGGTATCCTGATTCTGTGCCTGCTCTACCAAATCATCAAATTCATCAGCGTCAATATCGGTAACCTCCGAGTCTGCTTCGGAATCCTCCGCTTCCTCTGTCTGCTGCTCACTTACAGCTGTTTCGGATTCGGTCACTGCTTCACTCCCTGCCACCTCTGTCTGAGCTTCAGTTGCTTTCTCACGCACAATCAGTTTTCGGCTGATCTGGTACTTCGGATGCTCCTGATTTACCGGTTCCACATAATAGACCGCTTTGTAAGTGTCCGCATGATCTGTCGTAAAATCCTCATCCTTGTCATTCTTTGCTTCCTCAAATGTGACTTTTACCTTGTTATCATCCTTGATTTCCAGTCCGGTATAATCCGATTTCACATCAAATACACTGCCAGCTTCCATTTCATAATCTTTGGCAGTCACTACCTCATCTTCATCCAGAAGGTCTTTCACTTCCTCATAAAGTGGCGGTTTTTCCTCTGGCTGGATCTCCGCTGCATATGCTGTCATCGGAGATAACACTGTACTAAGCATTGTCATGCCTGCCAGCAAGCCAGATACTACTTTTCTAAAATTACCTTTTTTATTCATGCTAAGGTCCTCTCTTTCATATATTTGTATTAAAACAGACAGTCCTTAGACTGCCTGCAATACACTACTTATCGTTGTGGAAAAATCAGATTGAACTGTACATTTCCCTCACCGGGATCGACCATCTCCACAGTTGCTTCATACTGTCTCCCTGTTTTTCTTGATACCAGATCCTTATAATGGATTTTTCCTTTAGACAGGAACTTCTTTGCTGTCGCCTTATCCATCTTTTTCCCTTGGCTTGCAAGAAATTTATCATTCTTCCATAAGGTAAAAGCACAGTTCCGGTCAGAACAGTAAAAGTTTACTTTCCCTTCCCTGACATCTGCTCCACAGCGGGGACATTTGCCAATGACTTCTCCTTTTGCCTTTCCCTGAAACTGATTTTTCTTCTCTTCTGAAATCCCCTGATATCTGGCAACCAGTTCCTGCATCAGCTCTGTAATCCCATTTAGGAATTCATCTGCTGTCTCTGTATTCTGGGCAATATGATTCAATGCCATTTCCCACTCTGCGGTCATCTTCGGAGATTTAATCTCATCCGGTAGAACCGTAATCAGCACATTTCCATCATCTGTCGGCACCAGATTTTTCTTTTCCCTTTTCACAAAGCCAGACTGAATCAGTTTTTCAATGATTGCTGCCCTTGTTGCAGGAGTACCAAGTCCTTTCTTTTCTGTATCTTCGGTCAGCTCTTCATTCCCTGCACGTTCCATCGCAGAAAGCAGGGTATCTTCTGTGTACTGTTTCGGTGGCTGTGTAAAATGCTCCGATACAAAAGAATCACAGGGACCATAATGCTTGCCTGCCCAGATATCCAACTCCGGCTCTTCTTTTTCTGCAATGATTCCAAAGAACTGTTTCAGTTTTTTCTCAATTGTCTTGAACCCTTCCTGTTTTGTTTTCTTTGCATTGAGATAAAACGTATGATAATTGCAGGTAATCTGACATTTATGACTCTCATAAATATAAGGCTCTGCAGTTGCTGTCAGAACCCTGGCACTGATCAAATACAAAATCTTGCGGCTTCGTTCTTTCAGTTCACCAATATCTGCTTTGGCTACTTCCATGGTTGGGATAATCGCATGGTGATCGGATACTTTCTTTGAATTTAATACCTTACTCACGTCCAGTTGATATTCCAGACCTTCAGCATAAGGCATTTTCCCAAATAACATCTGAATCAGAGTTTCTGTGCTTTCTCCCATCTCATCTGTCAGATACTGGCTGTCTGTTCTCGGATAAGTGACAAGCTTCTGCTCATACATCTCCTGCACAGCATCCAATGTCTGCTGTGCGGTATAGCCAAACATTCTGTTAGCTTCCCTCTGCAGGGTGGTCAGATCATAGAGTTTTGGAGGGCGGACCGTTTTCTCTTTCACATCATCCTTCTCCACTTCGCACATACGCTCCTGACACTCTGCAGCCACTTTATCTGCATCTTCTTTTTTCTGAAAATGCTCTGTGACCGCATCCATATCGTCAAACTTGATATGAGCCATATAATATTTTTCTTTGGTAAATTCCTTGATCTTCTGATTTCGATCCACAATCATGGCAAGTGTTGGTGTCTGTACTCTTCCAACTTTCAGATTCTGGTTATACAGAACGGAAAAAAGACGGCTCGCATTGATTCCCACCAGCCAGTCTGCCTTTGCCCTGCAAAGTGCTGACTGATAGAGACTGTCATAACACAAACCGTCTTTTAATGACGAAAATCCATCTTTAATTGCCTGTTCTTCCATGGAAGAGATCCAGAGTCGCTTCATCGGCTTTTTACATCCTGCCTGCTCATACACCAGACGGAAGATCAGCTCACCTTCACGTCCTGCATCAGTTGCACAGATCACTTCATCTACTTTGGAATCTCTCATCAGTTTCTTTAAGATTCCGAACTGCTTTTTTGTGCCCTCCAAAATCTTGTGTTTCCAACATTCCGGCACAATCGGCAGATCTTCATATCTCCATTTTTTATATTTTTCATCGTATTCCGATGCATCACATAATCCAACCAGATGTCCTACGCACCAGGAAACGATATAACCGTTTCCCTCCACGTAGCCATCTTTTCTTGTTCTGGCTCCAAGCACGGAAGCCAGTGCCATCGCAACCGATGGCTTTTCTGCAATCACTAATTTCATTTACTCCTGCTCCTCTTCTTCATCTTCCAGCACATTATCGTCAAAATCTTCATCTCTCAGGATTTCCGGTTCTGTACTTTCTTCCTGCTCATCTGCATCGTCTACTTCCCGCTTTTCAAACTCTGAATCTTCGGATTCCTCTTCATCCTCTTCCATCTCATCCTCGTCATCATATTCATGCTTCGGTTTATAGACTTTGAAGTAATATCCTCCTGCCGCAGCTCCGACTGCTACCAGTGCAATCAGAAGATACGTTCCAAATGGACTTTTATCTTCAGGCATCTGAATATCATCCTCTACCTTATCTTTCTCGGCTGTCTCTGTCGTTTCCGTCTTTTCTTTCTCTGCTTTTTTCTCTGGTTCTGCATAAACAGTATCTACTTCCGGAAGTGTCACTGAATCAGAAAGCGTGAAGTTCATCAGATCTTTCTCACTGACTTCGGTAAGGAAATACACATTATCCTGAGATTTTGAATTATCAATAATCAGATAGAAAATCTTACCACTCTTAGTTGAAATGGTATAAAACTCTTTTGTGCCTTCTGTAGCTGTTTTAGTAACAGAATCTGCTGTCTCACCTTCTTTATTAAGCTGTTCCTCGATACCTGTCACTGTCCGATCATCCACGGTTCCTTTTGCATCTGTTGGCTCAGAAGCCTGTGCATCCTGCGGAAGTGGTGAAGTTGTTGTTTTCTCAGTCCCAGTTTCATCTGCACTGGTCGTAGTTGCCATTACGCCATTACTGTCACTGGAGGTTTTCTGTTTCTCTGCCTGCTTCTTTGCCCATTCATAATAAGGATTCTGCAGTACATATTTCTCAGAAGTATTTCCGGCACCATCCGTTACCGTGATTTCAATCTGTTTTGTTGTAAAATCTTTCTGTGTCAGTTGCACTCTCAGCATTCCATCCTTCAGATCTGTATAAGTGGTGCCATTGACTGTTACTGCAGTAATCCCGGATACTGTATCATTCCCCTGAATCGTCAGCACACCATCTGTCAGAGAAGCAGAGAGTGTCGGCTTTTCCGTGTCATAACACTTAATAGAGCGATTCTGCTCATAGACCTTCCCCTCACCATCAGTCACCCGCACGTACACTGTCTGATTTCCAGTGATCATGATACTTCCACTTCCTGTTACATCCTGCCAGCTTCCATCTTTTCCTGCTTTTGCTTCAATCTTTGCTATAGAGAAACCTTCCGGCATATGGCTGGCATCTACCGTAACAGCAATGGTTGTTTCTCCCTGTTTCCAGCCATCCGGCTTCTCAATCGTGATTGCAGGTGTAGTATTCTCAGCTGCATAAGCAGTCTGTGTCTGGAGCAAAGGTGTTGTCAGGCAAAGAAATGTCGTTGCTGCAAGCAAGCTCTTTTTTACCCTGCTTTTAGTAATTGTTCTCTTCTTCTGTTTCATTTTTTCCAGATTCATCATCGGCTTTTGTTTCCTCCTTCTGTATTTCTACCTGCCGGGCAGTTCATTTTTCATTCTCTTTTTGAAAGCTTCCAATTCCGGAATGCTCATATCCATTGCACGGATAATTCTTACAATTTCCAGATTTTCCGCTTCTGTTTTTGCAATCTCCGCAGCCTTGAACCGCTTTAAATCTGCTTCATATCTGGCTTTGGAGGCTTCCATTTTTTCCTTGGCTTTCTCATAATCTGCCGTTGCTTTTTCAAGACTTTTCATCGGTTCTCCTTTCCGGACGGCTGATGCAGCCGCCCTTTTTTCTTACCATCGTCCGAATCCATAGAAATGACTCTGCCAGTATGGGGAATTGATGGACGTATACTGCACCGGATGTCCACAATGGATCATCTGACCATTGCCTACATAGATTCCGATATGCGTTACCGGCTCCCCTGCGTCGTAAGTTCCAGTAAAGAAAATCAAATCTCCCGGCTGTGCCTCCGACTGGGATACTGGTGTACAAATGTTGTACAGTCCCTGTGCTGTTAGTCTTCCTGTATTCCTTACACCAGAGTTTGTCAGACAGTAGCTTACAAATCCGGAACAATCGAATCCACTTGGGGAATATCCACCCCACACATACGGTGTTCCGAGATATTTTGCCGCTTCTTCTAGTAATCGCTGTGCCGCTTCACTGGTGTATTCATTGCCGCCAAAACTGGAACCTTCTCCTGTTTCCAGATAAAAGATCGGGTTCAACCGTTCTCCATTTTTTAACAGTTCAATATGAAGATGGCTTCCTGTCGAATTTCCAGTGTTTCCTACCAGACCAATTTCATCACCTTTGCTAACAGATGCTCCTGCAGATACGCTCCGGCTGCTAAGGTGTGCATAGCGAAGCTCATAACCTTTGCTGTCTTTGATAATGACGTAATTTCCATAGCTGTCATTATAACCAGAAGTCGTAACAGTTCCAGTCAGTCCTGCCATCACTTTTGTTCCTTCCGGTGCACCAATATCCATACCATTATGAAGCTGATTTGCTCCTGATATTGGATGAATCCTGTATCCATAATAGCTGGTCACACTGGAATACCAGTTAAAATCAACCGGTGTTGCAAACATCTGTAAATTGCCTTTTGTATCGTTGTAGGCACTGAACAGTTCTTTCTGGAAAAATCCCAGCCTGTCCTGACAGATTGACATCAGGTTTCCACTATTTAAGGTGACATTCAGCACATCTACATCTCTTGTCCTGGTCACTTCCACTTCATTGCTTCCATTATCATCTGCCAGATAGCATTTCCAGGTCTTATGACCATGTGCAGATGCTGCCGCATGACTGTCATAATAGACATCAAACTGTACACCGTATCTTGCGAAAGCTCCGGTATCTTCTACCGTATATTCGACACCATTCATTACCACCTTTGTCCCCATTGGAACAAACGGATTGGAAGCATCTACTGCTAAGGTATGATTGGCTGTTGGATATGCTCCACTGGCAGTCGGTCCTCCGCTCCAAATACCACAACAGATCGGACAGTTACAATATCCACTGGTCACTACTTGTCCCAAAGATTCTCCAACTCTTACAGTTGCTGTCTCTGTCACAGTCTCATTGACTGCTTCTGTTTCTAACTGATACTGCAATGCAAAAAGAGCATCCAGTTCCGGCTTGACCTGTTCAAAGGTAAACTCTTCATACTTTGCTGACAGATAACTGATCAGGATAAACGGATCATGCTCAATAGGTCCGATGTTATATCGATATTCCTCATGTCCCGGTTCTTCAGATTCCATGTTGTTGATCCGCTCCTGCAGATTAGCTTCCAGCTGTGTATAATACAATTCTGCTTCCCTAATTGCCTGATCTGATGACAGATAACTGGTTCCCGTGTAAGTGATCACATTTTGTAAAAACACCGCAGAGCATGATGTGATATTTGTTATGATTAGAAACATCAATCCGATCAGAACTGCTACACTGATATACACCTTCCGGTTTTCTTTAAAGAAGTTAGTGACTTTGCCGCCAATCTTCTTAATATAATCAATCGTACCTTTTGCAGCTGTTCCTACTGTCTGTTCACTTCGCTTTGCTTTGGCATAATCCCGTTTGATCTGTTGCTTCTGAATCTGTTTTTTTAGTTTCTTCTGCTCCTGACGGGCTGCCGCCTGTGTCTGTTTCTCTTTCTGTCTCTCCAGTCTGCTTCTCTTTCTGGATGCCCTCTGTTTCCTGCGTCTGGCACTTCTCTGTTCCAGCCGGTAAATACCTTCGCCGCCTTCTTCCAACTTATGGGCACCTTCCACTGCCGCATTGTCGTCTTCATTTTTACTAATCTCACGATGCAATGCTGCGGAAGTTGCACTTCCTGCTTTCTTGACAACAGAAGCTTTTTCTGTTTTTACAGATTCCCCTTCGCCAAACTTCAGGCGGGATTTCTTCTTTCCAGGAGTTTCCCCTTCATTTGCCCGATAGACCTGTGCCTTCTTGGAATGCTGCTTAGCTTCCTTTTTCTTTTTGGCTTCCTCATAAGAAAACTTTTTGGCTTTTTCCTTCTGTTTTTGATGGCGGAAATTGACTCCATCCGTATCCATCTGGTTCAATTTCTCCATATTTTTGTCATTTTTCACAGAAGCACCAGTTTCCTCATAAGCAAATTTCAAACGCTGTTTTTGTTTTGGCTTTTTGCTGCCGCCGGTCTGATTTCTCCGGCTGTCTCCTCGGTTTTCTGATAGATCAGCACGTTTTTCTTTCAGTCTCCCTAACTGTCCGGATTCATATTTTTCTGCAAGTCTGGATTCTTTTCCGACTTCAGCACGAATCCTTTTCCGGTTTTGCTGCTTTCTATTTTGTCCAAAATCCTCACTTTGCTTCTCTGTCCGTATCAGTTCCGGTGCATCTCTGGATTTTTGCACAGAGGGACGAATATTTTTCCCACTCCGTTCAGACTGGCGGGAAGACTTATCCACAAGGCTTAATTCTTTTTCCCCCTGTTTTCCTCCCATCTGCACATCACTGGCACGGTTACTGACACGAACAGAAGATTTATCCGTCAGGTTTTCTTCCACCAGACCATCCTTGGTCATCTTTTGGACTTTCTTGTCCCTGACTTTCATTCTCTGTTCTGCCACTACTTACTCCTCCTTCTTCGGATACCCTTTCCCTGCCTGTAATAAGCAGAGAAAAGCGATGCCAAAAACAGCACCGCCACTAAAAGTTAATACATCTGAAATTGCTCGTAACATTGTTTTCTCCTTTGATTTACCCTGCTTCAGAAGTTTCCTCCAAGCGGGTTGTCATGATTTTATAGAGGGAATTCTTCGGGAATCTGTCTACGAATGGGATAATGACATTTCCATAGAACAGAAGTCCTTCCCCCTCATTACTGTTGGTTACATAGGACAGCTGGGTTGGTGAGATATTCAGCTGTTTTGCCAGAATCTGCCTGTCTCCGGAAGCCTGGTTGAGCATATAAATGAAATCAGAGTTTTCAAAAATATTCTCGATTTCCCTGGAAGCCAATAAATCTTTGATATTCTGTGTTATCTGATTGTTATTATCAGGCGGCTTTTTATCCACCTCTCTGGGGCTTTCGCCCATTTTCATCAGCGTGTCATTTCACGCTCAGCATAGCATATCTTTTTACCACGATTATATCGTACCGGCTGGCAATGCGGCCTCTTGGAGCTGTTATATTCTGCTTATGCAGGTTCAAGCTCTATGCGTTGCGTGTGGCTATTCTATTATGAATAGCCTTCCACTCGGATTAGGTCGCTACCCCTTTCCCGTTTTTTTCCGCATTGATACTTCTGACTTACTTGCCGGTTTCAGTCAGAACGGCGATAGTTTGCACTTTAAGCGACCAACAAGTAACAAACCAGTTCACCAGTTGGAATACCTCCCCATTTACGGAACCTCTTCCAAATTTCCACACTGTAAGCTGCTGTCTGCTCTTCTTTTAATAGAAGATGGAATTCATCCACATAGTAACGGGTAGATTTATGAGCGGAACGATTGATAGTCACTCGGTTCCATACCTGGTCCTGCACAATCAACATCCCGATCTTTTTCAGCTGTTTTCCAAGCTCTTTGATATCAAAACAAACGATACGATTGTTGATATCTACATTTGTGCGATGATTAAATACATTCAGGGAGCCTGTAACATAAATCTCCAATGAAGTTGCAAGACGCTGTGCTTCCGGCTCTTCCTGTTTTCTCAGAAGGTTATATAAATCCTCCAGGATTGGCATCTTCTCCGGTACTGGATCGGCAAGATATTCCTGATATACTAACCGCACACAACGGTCAATGATGGTCTTTTCTACCGGCTCCAGTCCATTCTTTCCTCCAACAATCAGCTCACACAAAGACAGAATAAAATCTGCTTTCAATGACAGTGGATTATCTTCCTCGGAATAGTTCAGGTTCAGATCCATTGGATTGATATACTGGTCAGATACCGGAGAAACCCGTACCACCTGTCCGTGCAGTGCCTGCACAAGTGCCGAATATTCGGCTTCTGGATCGCAGACGATGATATCATCTTCTGTGATCAGGAAGCAGTTTGTAATTTCTCTCTTTGCTGAGAAGGACTTACCGGAACCTGGTGTACCAAGAATCAGTCCATTCGGGTTCTTCAGACGTTTCCGATCAACCATAATCATGTTGTTGGATAATGCATTCAGTCCATAATAAAGAGCCTCCCCTTCCTGAAACAGTTCCTGTGTCGTAAACGGCACGAAGATCGCTGTTGAAGATGTGGTAAGCCCTCTTTGAATTTCAATCCGATTGACTCCCAGCGGAATACAGGACATGAGTGCTGCTTCCTGCTGATAATCCAGCTGTTTTAAGGAACAGTTATATTTCTGTGCGATTCCCTGCACCTGGAAAATATTGTTATCCAGCTTCTGACGCTTCTTTGCGGTATTCATTACCAGAACCGTCACGAGGAACATTCTCTCATTTCTGGACTGCAGATCTTCCAGCAGGTTTTTCGCCTCTTCTCCATAAGTCACAAGGTCCGACGGAAGCACATCCATATCATAACCGGAACGTACTGCTCGCTTCTGCTCTTCAATCTTCATCTTATCCAAATCTGAAATCTTACTCTTGATCATCTTGATCGCAGAACTCTGGTCAATGGACTGGATATGAATGTTGACATTGATGCTGTCATCCACATCCAGGAAGTCTGCAAGCATCCGGTCTGTAAGCTCTGGTGCCAAAATCTGCAGATAACTCACACTTCCCATCGTTCTTCCCATCAAAAATGTCTGATTCTTGGAAAAGTTAAAGGAAGTCGGTGCAATAAAATCTTTGGTCTTTAATCCTGTTTCTGGAAGCATCTTATACTGGAACTTAAATGGTTCAATCCGATCCTGGTTGAACACATGATACAGAATCTCCAGCCTTTCCAAACCATTCAAGGAATGTGCCTGTGCTCCCAGGACCTTAAAGTTATTTAAGATATCTGTTTCGATTCTTTCAAGCCTTGGCCTTGCCGCCTTCAGGCTTTCTGCTTCGATTCCAAAAGTAATATACTTTGTCTTCACCAGACCATTATTTCCTTTGGAAAGCTGATTTTTCAGCATAGTACGATACTCTTCACGAATGGCATTGAAGTCATCGTTCTGATCCGGAATATCAATACTTTTTTCAAATTCTGCCACATCCACCTGCTGATTGATAAAGGACAGCTGCACACTGATGGAAGAATCAAAGTAATTTAAGAAATCACAGTAATTTTCAAATATCGTGGTCTTATCCTCATTTAAAGCAAGCT
>ENA-OQBJ01000284-OQBJ01000284.1-human-gut-metagenome-genome-assembly--contig:-NODE-284-length-27514-cov-6.328367_pt1 | contig 27514 bp, 31 predicted proteins | sample MGYA00242743_ERZ504545 | MGnify/ENA primary metagenome ERZ504545 (study PRJEB26092, sample SAMD00036252) | human gut metagenome | host: Homo sapiens | study: EMG produced TPA metagenomics assembly of...
TTGATGACAGAGGCACTTTTAGTTAAACCTGTTTAAAAATCAGAAAAGTCCAATTTCTTAAAATACCCTGTATCCCCAGTAAACACTGGGGATGGAGTTGTATTGTCATAGGGGTTGGATGCTTACTCTCAACCCCATTCGATTTGCCAGGTTTCAAGCGCCTCTTAGGCGATGGAAGCCAGTTAGGTGTGAAATTCGAGTATGCAGAGCAGCCATCACCAGATGGCTTAGCCCAAGCTTTCATTATCGGAGAAAAATTCATTGGTAATGATTCTGCTTGCCTTGTTTTGGGAGATAACATCTTCTATGGTGCTGGTTTGAACCAGATGTTGCATCAAGCAGTTGTAGATGCTGAACAGAATAACAAGGCTACCGTTTTTGGCTATCGTGTAAGTGATCCGGAACGATATGGTGTAGCCGAGTTTGATGAGCAAGGCAATTGCCTGAGCATTGAAGAGAAGCCTCAGCATCCAAAGAGCAACTATGCAGTGGTGGGCTTATACTTCTATCCTAACAAGGTGGTAGATGTAGCTAAGCATATCAAACCATCCGCTCGTGGTGAGTTGGAAATCACAACAGTAAACCAGGAGTTCCTGAAGGATAAGGTGCTGAAGGTGCAGACTATGGCAAGAGGCTTTGCCTGGCTTGATACCGGAACCCATGATTCCCTTTCTGAAGCATCAACCTTTATTGAAGTCCTGGAGAAACGCCAGGCTTGAAGGTAGCTTGCTTGGAAGGTATCGCTTACCGCCAGGGGTGGATTACTGCAGAACAGTTGAGAGAGAATGCTCAGCCTATGCTGAAGAATGACTATGGCAAGTATCTCCTTTCAATACTTGATGAGAAAGATCAAACATTAAAAAAGAATTTGGAATTTTAAGCAGAATATAATTATGGCAGGTGAAATGCCTGGGGCTTATTTATAAGCTACTTTTCGGCTCTTGGTATGGAGCCTGCCTTTCTTAAAATATAAAACGATGAATATTATCAAAACCAATATAGATGGCGTACTCATTATAGAGCCACGCCTCTTCCGCGACTCTCGTGGCTACTTCTTCGAGAGCTTCAGCGAGCGAGAGTTTGAAGAAAAGGTTGCCCCAATCCTGGGACACAGTGTTCACTTTTGTCAAGACAACGAGTCTATGAGCAGCTATGGCGTAATGCGAGGCCTGCACTTCCAGCGCCCACCTTATACCCAGAGCAAGCTGGTACGCTGCGTAAAAGGTAGAGTGCTCGATGTAGCAGTAGATATTCGTAAAGGATCCCCAACCTATGGCAAGCATGTGGCAGTAGAGCTGACAGAAGACAATCATCGCCAGTTCTTCATCCTAAGGCTTTGCTCATGGTTTCGCCGTACTCTCAGAAACAGCAGTCTTCCAATACAAGTGTGATAACTTCTATCACCTAGAGGCTGATGGAGGCATCTGCATCCTCGACGATACTCTCGGTATCGATTGGAAAATCCCAACAGAACATGCCAATCTCTCAGAGAAAGATACGAAGCATGTGATGTTGAAGAATTTCGATACTCCGTTCGACATTAGTGTAGATTTGTATATATAATTTTCATAGAAATTATGGTTGTCCCAAAAGAAGAAATTAAATTCGTATTTAACGAACCTGTAATGAAGCCTGGCGACATTTTGCTAATGAATACTTATGAGAGTCAGCGAAGATTGATGCCTGGATGCCAATATGACCATGTGGCTATTTATTTAGGTGATGCATTTTTGATGGAGGCCGATGGAACAGGCGTTGTAATGAACCATATATACTCATATGCTTTTCGAGAAGAAATACATGGATGCATTTTACGTCTGAAGAAATCTTCACCTAGAATTATAGAAGATTCGTTGTTTTGGATACGTAGCCGTATGGCGATGGAGTTTGGTACTCAACAAGCGAGGATGGTAAATGCTCTTAAAAATACCGATAAAAAAGATCAAAGTAACAGAACTTTTTGTTCACGCCTTGTTGCGCAAGCATATCATCAAGGAGGTGTTGATGTTGTTAAAAATCCTGATTATTGCTCGCCAGATGACTTTCTGTCGTCTGATTGTTTAGAAAGGATAGAACCTTCACTTCAATCCTTCACTGAAGAAATGTCATTGACAGTGATGAATAGTCAGAATGAAAGGAATAACTCCGAATGGAATACATGTTTGGCGGAAATGTTTCAAGAGTTCAGTATTTTCTATGGGGATGACATTCAAACAATGGACCAATTTCTCGTGTCTGCAGTACACCATACGGATAAAGACAATGCAGCTATAGATTTGTTGAAGAAACAAAAATGGATGACTGCCCCGAATGAGCAAACAAAAGCCATCTGGCCTTGGTTTAATAATAACGAAGAGTTTTTTAAACATTTCCCTACAACACAAGATGTCCTTTTCTTTTTGGATAATCAATTTTTGCATTACGACAAGACTTATCTCCCAATATTTCGAGAGAATGCTATGAATGTATGGATTTTTGCAAAACTCAGAAAAGACTCTCGGGTTGTTCTAATTATTGCGCAACACATGAAAGATATTTTAGAAGAAGCCATCGCAGTAAGAAAACGACTTGAAAAATTATATATAGATACTTTTAGTAAAGACGAAGACGGATTTCTTGAATTTTGCAAGAAATATGGTCATTATGCCCAATATGAATATAAGGAAGGAGTGATTGATATATCTCGAACCTTTCGTGCTTTATTAGAATATGGTCCAGCAAATATTGGAGATTATCTTAAAGAATAGAATGCAATCACAATATATATATGTCAGCTCAATCATCAGATAATAATAAAAGAATAGCGAAAAATACCTTGCTTCTTTACTTCCGAATGCTCTTTATGATGGTGGTGTCGTTATATACGAGCCGAGTTATATTGAATACTCTTGGAGTGGAGGACTATGGTATTAATAATGTAGTGGGAGGAGTTGTAACCATGTTGGCATTTATAAACAATGCGATGTCTTCTGCTACACAAAGGTATATAACATTTGAACTCGGAAAACAAAATAGGGTAAGATTAAATCATATCTTTAGTACTGCGTTGCAAATCCATGGGTTGATCTCCTTGTTAATTTTCATTTTGGGAGAAACAATAGGATTGTGGTTCTTTTATGAGAAGCTAGTAATACCTATAGATAGAATGAATGCTGCGATGTGGGTTTACCAGTGTTCCATAGTTTCTGCTGTTGTAGGTATTATGTCTGTACCATATAATGCCGATATTGTTGCACATGAAAAAATGTCGGCGTTTGCTTATATCTCAGTTTTGGAAACGATATTAAAACTAGTGATAGTTTATCTTTTGGTTATCTCTCCATTTGATAAGCTCAAAACATACTCAATTTTGTTTCTATGTGTAGGTTTACTTATACGATATATCTATGGTAGGTATTGTACAAAGCATTTTGAAGAGGCAAAATACAGGCACACTGTTGATATACCTTTATTAAAAGAAATGATCGGCTTTGCAGGTTGGAGCTTTTTCGGAAATTTTGCAGCAGTTTTACAAAGCCAAGGAGTCAATATGATGTTGAATATATTCTTTGGACCAGTGGTAAATGCAGCTCGTGGAGTGGCAGTACAAGTTCAGGGGGTGGTACAACAGTTTGTCACAAACTTTCAGATGGCTCTCAATCCGCAAATTACGAAGAATTACGCAACAAACAATTTAAAAGAAATGCATATCTTAATGTTTAGAAGTGCCAGATTTTCTTTTTTTTTGTTATTCTTTTTATGTTTGCCCGTAATCTTTGAGGCCGACCGTATTCTGCAAATATGGTTAGGAATTGTTCCAAAAAATACTGTGGTGTTTTTAAGAATTATATTGTGTACATCATTGATATATACCATAGCCAATCCTATGATAATTGCCAATCAAGCTACAGGAAAGGTAAAGAGATACCAAGCGATATGTGGTACTATCATGTTGATGATACTTCCGGTATCATATATCTTTTTGAAGATGGGTATGCATGCCTATGTGGTTTTCATTGTACATTTTTGCATGGAAGCTATTTGTCAAGTTGCTCGTATGTTATTGTTGAGAAACTTGATACAGCTCTCGATTAAGCAGTATTTGCTACATATCTATAAGCCAATATTTTTGGTTGTTGCCTTATCGGTAGTCATCCCTTATATTGTTTATTCTAATATGGATTCTTGCTTCTTGCGTTTAGTTTTTGTAGGAATGGCTTGTGTTATATCTGTAGGGGCGATGTCATTTTTCTTTGGTTTAGAGAAATCGGAAAGGCAGTTCTTGAAAAATAAAATAATGAATAGAGTAAAAATGCGATGATAAAGATTGAAGATAAGAAAAAATGTTGTGGGTGTACAGCTTGCGTTCAAGTATGTCCTAAACAATGTATAGTCTTAATAGAAGATACTGAGGGCTTTCTTTACCCAAAAGTAAATAAGAAATTGTGTGTGGAGTGTGGGGCTTGTGAAAATGTGTGTCCTTTTACCTCTACGCTTCAGCCGAGAATGAATCCCTTGGTTTCTTATGCTGCCAAGAATCGAGATGAAGATGTTCGTAAAGAGAGTAGTTCTGGTGGCATCTTTACGGCATTGGCAGAAAATGTGATTAACGAAGGTGGTGTAGTCTTTGGTGTGCGATTTGAGGAAAAATGGAATCCTGTTTTTGATTATACTGAGACCGTAGATGGACTAGCTGCTTTTCGAGGTTCCAAGTATGTGCAAAGTACTGTTGGAGATAGTTTTAAACAGGTAAGGTCATTCTTGAAAGCAAACAGAAAAGTTTTATTTTCAGGTACTCCGTGCCAAGTAGCTGGTTTGAAATTGTTCTTACGTCATGAGTATGATAACCTTTTAACAGTTGAAGTTGTGTGCCATGGTGTTCCTAGCCCAGGTTTGTGGAGAAAGTATTTAGAGGAAAAAGTAGCCGCCTCTGAGGCGGCCGCTGGAAAAAGTACCGATTACATTCTCTAAATGATTTATCCTCCTTAGAGGATATAAGATTTAGAGAAAAGTCACATGGCTGGAAAAAGTACCGATTTGTCCTAAAATTTGCCGAATCGTCAGATGAAGGCAAAAAAAGTTCCGATTTGTCCTTAGTATTCAATGATTCAGAATGGGGAAAGCCATTTGTGAAGAATTTGTTCTTGCGTCCTTCTTGTCATGTTTGCAAGGTGAAATCTTTTGCATCAGGAGCAGATATGACTATTGCAGATTTTTGGGGCATAGAAAAAGTGTTGCCACTGTTTGATGATGACAGAGGGTGTAGTGCAGTGATAATTCATACAGAAAAAGCAAAAATGCAATTTCAAAGATTGAATTGTGACAAGTTAAAAGTAGATATTGTAGATATAATAGCAGGTAATAGTGCAATCGTGAAATCTTGGAAAGCTTCTCCTAATAGGGAGCGTTTTTTTGAGAAAGTATCAAAAGGACGCTCTGTTGTTAAAGCAATAAGAGAGGAAACTGCTATAACAACAAAAGAGAAAATAAAAAGAAGAGTAAAAAACAGTTTTGTTTACAAAATATGTCGCATTTTTAAAAATAGAGCTATTTCGGTAGTTGAAAGTGTAGATTTGGTATTTGCAAAAATACTATCTTTTGTTCTTGTTAAAAAGCCAGATGCTTCAAAAGCCATATTATTTCCTGCAGATAGCATTATTGGTGGTTTTGGGGAAGATATAATGGTTGCTGGATTTTTGAATTTATATACAGAGGCTTTAACAATTGCTGCTCCTAGAATTGATAAGCGTTTTTTTATTGAAAATAGAAAGAATGTTGATTCTATAACATTTTCCAAAGGATTATTTAAATATCTAAAATTGGTGTTGTTGTTGCGAAAATATGAAAAGTATATCTGATAGGAGCGGATGTTCTAGATGGTGTATATAATGTGAATAAAGAAAAATTCTATATTATAGAATATGCCCATCAACTTCACTTACAAGTGAATATAACTGGATTTAGCATAAGAGAAACACCATCTGAATATTTTAAAAATGCGATTCATAAAGTAGAAGGCTATACAATGATAAAAGCCAGGGATGGTCGTTCTTATCATCGTTTGTCTAAAATCGTTCAGCCAGATCATTTAATGGAAACTGTAGATATAGCATTTGCTTGTGGTGTTGATGAAAAAATGCCAATAGAAAAATCTGCTGTAGAATGGGTGAAGGCTCAAAAAGAAAAAGGTCAAAAGATTATAGCTTATTGCCCAAATACCATTCAGGCAAAAAAGATGGGGCTGAATGATTATTTAAGATGCCAATTGATGCTTCTTAAAGAATTTTCAAAACAAAATTGTAGCATTCTCTTTTTGTATCATGATTTGCGGAAATACGCATTAGGTCTTAATGATAAGGAACTTTCAAAAATGGTTTCTTTTTATTTTCAAGAAAATGGCATGTTCTGTGACAATATAACAGATGGTTATTTAATGAAAAATTACATAAACTTGGCTGATTTTACTGTGACTGGACGTATGCATTTTGGTATATCTGGTTATACCTTGAATAAGCCTATGTTTGGCTGCTGTTATTATAATAAGTTTGAAGGTGTGCAAGATTTATTTGGAATAAAACCTGAAAACTCTTTGGTGGATTATGACAAAATTCCAGAAAACTTGTTTAGAGTGACGGGTTTCTTAGAATTTTTGCAAACTTACCAAGCTTGTATAAAAAGAAATTTATCTTCAGTGCAAAACTGTGCTCAAAAAAATATATAAGAATGAAATATGCTCCATTAATAGCTATTTTAATATGCTATATAATAAGAAGACATAAAATACATCCAAGTCTTCGCTACTTAGTGTTCTCAATGTGTATAGTTCTGTCGGCTGTACCGATTATATCAATTGTAGAAGTCAGTAAAGAATTACCAGGGGAGTTTGGCAAAATAGCTTATTTATATCCTGCAACAGTTTTTGCTTTTATCAATTTATGTAAACCTTTATGCAAAAAGGTTTGGGTTTTTAATGTAGGCTTTCTTGGACTAATATTGTTTTTGTTTGCCAATATTTATAGTTATGGCAGTCATTTTAGAATGGGTATTTTGCCTCCTTTGTTGGGAATCGGGCAGTTGGTCTTATTCTTTTATACGATTCGTACCAGATATACTTTGCCCAAAATCAATGAGGCTCTTTTCCAAACTTTTTTTTGTTGGACGATATTAGAGGGATTTTTAACTCTATGTTATCCTGTGTTGGGTATTGAAAAGTTTGCTGGATTATTTAGTAGTGTAGCGGAAGAATGGAGCCTTCGTCGTGAAAATTACGCTTCAGCGGTAGGAACTTTTCCGCATCCTTCACAGCTAGCATATATGTGTGCTGCTTTTGCTCTATATTATTTTGTTTGTTATCTGGGCGATTACAAGAGGAATGTTGCAAAATATTTGATGGTAATAAATGTCTTGATTATATTTTTTACTTATTCACGAACCACGTATGTTGCATTGTTTATATGTTTGGCATGTGTGTATGTATTGTTTAAACAAAGAACTATTTCCATAAGATATTTAGGCTATTTTATAGTCTTTCTTTTGTTGTCATATTTAGCAACTTTCATTCCTGTCATCAACAATCTGTTCTTTCATTCAGATTCTAATGACATGATAGATGCGAGAATGGTGCATTGGTTAATCGGATTTGATATTTGGCATGAGTATCCTTTGTTGGGATGTGGTATCAATTCGCATGTTCGCTATATGCAACAAAATTTTTCCTTATTGTATAATGACTTTATTGTGTCTAATCCTATCCATAATGTTCATATTATAGTTTTGGTAGAAACTGGTATTATTGGGATTTTGTATTGGATATTTTGGCAGTGTAAATTGATTTATGTAGGATATCGTACACAATTAATGAAAGATTCTGTTCAGAGGAGTATGGGGCTATTAATGGTGTCCTTGACATTGTTTACTTTTATATATGGCTTCTTTGGGTGGTCTATTTTTAATATGACAGTATATACACCTTTTTTAATGATTTACATTCTTTTTTATAAAAATAAATAGCATGAAAATATTATATTTTGGGAGTATATTCTCCTCTGATTCTGATTTTCCTCTAGTAAAAAAACTGCGGGAAAAAGGGCATCAAGTAAAGTTTGTTATGCCAATTTCTTATCAGTATAAGAAAGGCGGACTGATAGATATTGAACCATTTAGAAAAACGGGAATTTATAAGGCTTGCAGTTATAAGCAGATGGGAGCTTATCAGGATTATCTGGATTTGGAACAAACGTATTTTATTAATCAAACAGATTTTAGAATGCGTAATATTATAACGGTTTTGATATGGATAAAGTTTTATTTGATGATGTTGCTTTGGAATCCAGACATTCTTCATGTCGCTTGGCCTTTGGGTAAAATGTCGAGAATTCTATATCTCTTACCTGCTAAAAAAGTATTAATGGTTCATGACCCTTTTAAACATTCCAGCAATACTAGTATGACACAAGAAAGAGATAGAGTATATGCGTTTAAAAGGTTTGATAAATTGGTCTTATTGAACCAAATCCAAAAGTCTGAATTCTGCTCATACTATAAGATACCTTCAACTAAAATAATGATTAATAAAATGGGATACTTCGATTATATGGAAATGCTGAAAGTTAAGAGCCACATAGAAAAACCATACGTGTTGTTTTTCGGCTATATTGTATCTTATAAAGGATTGGAATATTTATGTCAAGCTATGCTGGAAGTTCATAAGAAGTTTCCTAAGTTGAAGTTGGTTATTGCAGGTGGAGGAAAAATTTATTTTGATTATGAACCGTATAAAAACTTGGATTATTTTATTTTGAAAAATCAATATATTCCAGTGGATGAGTTATCGCAGTTGTTGCGTGACTGTGAATTTGCTGTTTGCCCATATAAAGATGCCACTCAAAGCGGTGTTGTTCAAACCGCATTTTCTTTGAATGTTCCTATGATTGTTACTAATGTCGGTGCTTTACCAGAAAGTGTGGTAAATGGTGTGACAGGATTGGTGATACCTCCACATAGTGTACAGGATATTGCCAACTCTATTTGTGATTTATATAATAATAGGGAAAAACTTGAAACTATGCGAAAAAATATACGCAATATTTGGCGAAAAAATATGGATTGGAATTCTATTACGGATAAGTATATAGGTGTTTATAAAGAAATGATTCTATAATAGTTATTAGCTTATGGCAAAACAAAATAATTTAGCAATAGTTATCCCTGCCTATAAGTCAACATTCCTTGCTGCTGCCTTGGATTCTGTTGCAGCTCAAACTTGTCAGGACTTCACGCTTTATATAGGCGATGATTGCAGTCCTCACAACCTTGTGGAGATTGTGGATAGATATAGGGATAAAATCAACTTAGTGTATAAACGGTTTGATACAAACTTGGTGGCAAGGACCTTGTGGCGCAATGGGAACGCTGTATCGACATGACGCAAGGGGAGGAATGGCTCTGGCTATTCTCTGACGATGATGTGATGGAGAAGAATTGCGTGGTAGAGTTCTATAAGACCATTCAGAGTAACCCAAGGGCAGGATTGGTGCATTTCAATGTCATGCGGCTGGATGATACTACCGGCGAAGTTTCTTCTCTTCCTGAGTTCCCTAAGTTTTGTTCGTCAAAGTTCTATTTGGACGAGAAACTGAAGGGTCATCTAATTAGTTTTGTGGTAGAGTTCATTGTACGTAGAGATGTGTTTTTTGACAATGAAAGATTCCAAAACTTTGATTTGGCTTGGGGTAGCGACTTTATTAGTTGGGTGAAATTTGCTGACGCAGTTGGCGGTATTGATACCTGTGAGAAAGCCAAAGTGTTGTGGAGAAAAAGTAATGAGAATATTTCGCCAGACAAATCTGTGCCTATTTTGATAAGGAAGATTCAGGCACTAACTGATAATGCCAAGTGGCTTGCTGATTTTGCCGCAAAACAAGGTTATGGAAACAAGTGGTTTTATACCAAATATCCGCTTGGTGAAATTAGGAGAAATAAGTTTTTGCTTACTAAAGAGCAGAAAGCAGAATTACTGGAGAATTATCGAACAAAGATTCATCCTTCCTTCTGGGTGAGTTGTATAATCTTTTGGTTGAATTATAAATAATATTGATTTCATATGGAAAAAATGACATATCTTGTACATTGGGGCAAGAATAAAGAGACAGCCTGGAGCGGCACAAACTATTCCTTGTATAAAGCTCTCTGCAAGTATTATCAGGTTGATGACATCAATCTGAAATTCCCAAAATTGATTTCTGTCTTCATGCATCGAATTCTACGGTTGGATTGGTTTGCTGGAGGATTCTATGAATTACAGTATTTTCGACGTAAACACAAGCACTTAAAAGGAAAGGTGCTACAGATGAGCGGCATTGTGGATGCGGATTCGGAAACTCAGTCATATATATATAACGACTTAAGTGTTTCATACGTGGAATACATGAAGGATAAACTCCCGAAAGTTTTTGCAGTAAGTGACTTTCAGCATGCCAATCCTGTACTTATTCACAAACAAGCCGTTGCACAAGCTAAGTTTTATGAAACATGCTCTGCCATATTTTGCATGGGACATTGGCTGCAAAAGTTTCTTGTCGACAATGGCTTGCCTGAGAGCAAGGTGGTATACGTAGGTGGGGGGTGAATATAGATAGTAGCCTGATTCAACCACGTAACAAGACCAAGAACAAGATCCTTTTTGTTGGAAAAAACTTTAAAAGAAAGGGTGGATATGTCACTTATGAGGCGTTTAGACTTTTACGAGAGCAGGGTGAAAACGTAGAACTTTATGTGGCAGGGCCAGCCACAAATCCTATTCAAAACCCTACCGAAGGTTATCATTATATGGGACTGGTAAATTTTGATGCCGTTGCTGAACTCTTCAATAAATGTGATATATTCTGCATGCCGTCTTATTTTGAGGCTTATGGTTTGGTATTTATCGAAGCACTGACATTTGGGTTGCCTTGTATTGGACGTGATTGCTATGAGATGCCTTATTTTATTGAGGAGGGTAAGACTGGGTTGTTGCTCAAGGAAGACAATCCGCAGGAATTGGCTTCCTTGATGAAGAAAACGTTGCAAGATGATTCATTTAAGAAGAATGTTGCAGCCCGACATGACCACTATCTAGAAGAGTACTCATGGGATGCAGTGGCAAGGAGAATGAAAGAAGCAATGGATGAAAAATAGTGATGTGTTAGTGGTGGAAAAAATGTTTTTATGCTAAGGCATATTGACAGATGATGGGGTTGGCCCCTTCTCCTTTTGAACTTAAAGATTGAGTGCAAATATTGTTTTAAAATTGATTGTTAACTCTCGAAACAAAGTTATGACTATTTCTTTTATTGTTGAATGTGACGTATGTCACCATAAGTATGTTCTTAAATGCCAGTGCGACCATGTGATGAATCATGGGAGTATGCCAATACGTGTGGGCTGTAAAAACTGTGGCAATATACTTCGCGGCGAGATTTCTGCACAGAGCCTTGTAATGACTAAAGGCATAAAGCATGAATGTGAGAATTTGTTGGCACCTTATCCTTATGTAGGAGTATCAACGGAATTGCCGATTTGTGTCGATTGTTACTTTACGGATAGACAACTATTAAATAACTATTTGTGCCTGCCGAGTTACGTGAATGATGCGAACATGCATAATCATTCTCGAAGAATGAGCATTCTTGCTGATAGTATGAGCCAGACCTTGAATGATTTGCAGACTCTTTACAATATTTATTGCAATGGAAATATTAGTGTGTTCAGCACCTATGTCGAGGAAAAATTTGGCAAGGACAAGAACGAGATGATAAAGGACAAAAAAGATATGCAGAGAGGCTTTGTCAATATTTTTGTGCAATTGTTCAATGTGATAGTGTCAAAGGCTTATTACTCACAGTTTACGCAGCCTTTTGTGGAAGAGTTGGATAAGGTAGTAGATAATGTTGATGCTAATATATTGAAGGGTTTGTTAGCTGCTGTATCCTGTAATATGAATATTGAAAATGATATAGATGAGAGTATAAAAGTCTTGATGGAGTTTGTTGGAAATATGACTAACTTTTTTCCTTTGATGTTGTTGCTTGATAAAGGTGACTTCTCGAATTCTTTTTGTGGCAAGCTATATCTTTCAACTGTTGATTATGCAGAGGTAAAAAATATTTATGCAGAATTGTTTGAAGTGCTTAGTCGTTGGAGTATGCTTTTCGTTGGGCTTGAGAATTTAAAGACACGTGGCGATTATAACAAGTTAGACACCAAGAACTGTGCTGATTGTTGTAAGAAGACAAACGGCAAAAAAGTCCGAATATATTTCTACACACAGTTGGTTGAAGGATTACTATTTACGTACCCTCGATAATAAAATACGCAATGGTATAGATCATGCAAAGACAAAATATAATGCGTATTCTCAAATAGTAGAATACTATCCAAATGTGAACAAACCAAATGAGAAACAGGAAATTGCTCTTGTTGATTTTACCTTTATTATATTGCAACAGGCTATAAAATTGGTGGAGTCGCTCCATTTGACGATGATAGTGTTAAATCGTGTACAATAAAAAATATATATAAAATGAATATATTATTAGTCGCAACAAGCTCGTGGGCAGGTATGGGACCTTATGCAAGCGAAATAATAAATACTTTTTCTCAAGATAAGAATGTATATTTCTTTACAGTTGAGGATGAAAGGCATTTCTTCTCGAAAAACATTTCGAAAGAAATGAAGAAAAATGGAAGAATACTTTATAAGACCAATTCTAAGTTTAATAAACTTATCGCATTATTTTGGCCTCCATGTAACATTGTGAATCAACTGAAAGATTACTGTACAGAGAAGAATATTGATGTCATCCATTTCCTTACCAGTGAAGTTCCTTATAGCAGAACAATAATAGATTTGTCAAAGAAATATAAGGTATTCTTTACTGTTCATGATTTACATCCTCATGAGGCTAAGAAAGTTTTCTACAAACAGTTCCGTCAGAAAATGATGTATCGTAACTTAGCTAAGACTCGCCAGGGAGTGAACAATATGATAACAAATAGTAGAAGCCAAGAGCAGGAATTGAAAGAAATATTTCCAAATAAAAATATTTATTTTCATGAATTTCCCTCTTTGATAAACAATGCTATTGTAAATGGTAACCTTGCTCCTGTTGAACTAAAAGGTGTAGAGGACTATATTTTGTTTTTTGGTAGAATCGAGCAATACAAAGGTGTGGATTTGGCATATAAGTTGTTTTCTTCAAATGATGAATTTAAAAACGAAACTTTAGTTATAGCAGGGAGCGGAGAATTATATTTCCATGTTGATGCTATAAAGTCAAAGAACATAATTATAATAGATAGGTATATAAAAGATGAAGAAGTGGCTTGGCTATTTAATCATGCAAAATTGACGCTTTATCCATATATATCGGCGACTCAATCTGGCGTATTGTCTGTATCTTGTTATTTTGCAAAACCAATAGTTGCAAGTGATGTACCTTTTTTCAAGACTGTATCTCAAAATGGTTTAGGAGTTAACTTTAATGTAAATGATGCTAAAGATTTGGCAAGCAAACTGAAAATAATGCTTACTTCTGATTTATCTCAAATATCTCTTCGTGAGAAAGAATATTATATAAGAAATTATTCGAAAGAGAGTATTAGGCAAACATTATTTGAAATATATAAAAAATGAAACCAATAGGACTAGTAACTTGCTACTTCCATCATAATTATGGAAGTATGCTACAGGCATATGCACAGAGTTGATTATGCAGCAGATGGGACTTCCTTTTCAAACCATCGCTTGTAAGGCTCCAATCAATTATATGCAAGAGAATAAAATTCTCTATATCATCAAGAAATTGTTGATTGCAGATTGGAAGATGCGTTTGGGTAAGATGAAGATTGAGCGTGCCAAGAAAGAAAACCCTATGTTTGCTAAAAATTGGGAGATTCGTAATAAGGCATTCGATCAATTTGCTGAAACGTTTTTCCATGTATCGCCTTATTGCAAGAATCGCGAGGAACTTTCAAAGATGGCAGAAAACTATTCTGCTTTTCTGGTCGGTAGCGATCAGTTGTGGCGAACAGATAGTGTAGAACACGGTTATTATACCCTGGAATGGGTTCCTGACCATATTCGTAAGATTGCTTATTCAACAAGCATCGGTGTGAAGGAAGTGCCATGGTTCCAGGTTGAGAAGAATAAGCGATTTATGAACCGCTTTGACCATATAGCTTTGCGAGAGCAGAGTGCCTGTGATTTGGTTTATAAGTTGACAGGTAGAAAGGTTCCTGTGGTTCTTGATCCGACACTTCTCTTTACTGGTGACCAATGGTTGGGAATCCAGCAACGAGAGCCTTTAACAAATGGCAAATATATATTTTGCTATCTTTTGGGTGACAATCCTTCGCAAAGGGAATTCATTAAAAGAGTGAAGGAAAAGACAGGATACAAGATTGTCGCTCTTCAGCAATTAGATGACTATATTTCTTCGGATGAGGGATTTGCTGATGAGGCACCATACGTTGGTCCTTGTGAGTTCCTTAATTACATTCGCAATGCGGAGTATGTATTTACTGATTCTTTCCATTGTTCAGTTTTCTCTATCTTGTATAAGAAGAACTTCTTTACGTTCAGCCGGTTTGCGGAAGGTGCAAAGCAGAGTACCAATACTCGTATCGATAATTTGCTTCATATCACAGGTTTAGAAGACAGAAGAATGACAAAGGATAAGACCATAGAGGAGGTTGTCAACTTCAAGAGAAAATTTGATGGAGTAGATGAGAAGTTAAATGCTTTGAGAAAGTCGTCTATGGATTATTTGTATAATGCCTTTAAGGATTTGAAATGATAGATATAAAAGATAAAAGTCAATGTTGTGGTTGTTGGGCATGCTATAACGCTTGCCCCAAGCACTGCATTGAGATGATAGAGGATGAGGAAGGATTCCGCTATCCTCATGTTGATAAGGATAAGTGCATTGATTGCGGATTATGCGAAAAGGTGTGTCCTTTGCAAAAGCCGAAGATGGACGATACGTTGCCTGAGAGCTTCGTGGTACAACAAAAGAATGCAGAAGTGTTAAGAACAAGTACTTCTGGCGGCTTTTTTACTGCTATATCTAAATGGGCAATAGAGCATGGAGGTGTTGTCTTTGGAGCTGCCTTTGGTGAAGCTATGGAATTGAGACATTCTTATGCTGAAACATTGGATGGTTGTAAGAAGTTCCGTGGTTCCAAGTATGTACAAAGTCTTATTGGTGACTGTTATTCGCAAGCGAAAAATTTTCTCGCCCAAGGGCGAGTCGTTGTATTTAGTGGTACTCCTTGTCAGATTTCTGGGCTTTATCATTTTCTGCGTGGGCGGAAATATGATAACTTAGTAACAGTGGACTTGGTGTGCGTGGCACACCAAGTCACTGTTACTAAGGAAGTATTTGGCATATCACTCTTCTTTGGCTGATAGCAAAGTAGTTGACTATCGTTCGCGAGATAAGTATTATGGTTATAATTATAGTACTGCATCTATTTGGTTCTCTGATTCTGATAAGGAATATCATAAAGGAAAAGAATCTGATATGATGCTCCGATTCTATTTTGAGAATTTTTGTAGTCGTCCGAGCTGTTATCAATGTCATTTCAAAACCATCAATCGTGTGAGTGATATTACTATATTTGATTGTTGGGATGCTCCTTCTGTTTCTTCTGCGTTTTCTTTGAAAGGTGCAACTAATGTATTTATACATACAGAACATGGGGTTTCTGTCTTCAAAGAGATTAAAACAGATTTTATTTGTCATCCATCTGAAATTAACGGTATTATAAAAAGAGATGGAATCATGATAAAGAACTTGGTTCCTGTAAATCCTAGGCGCAATAAGTTTTTTGAGGATTTGAATACTATGCCATTGAATGAAGTTGAGCACAAATATTTGGATTGTTCTTTGAAACATAAAGTGCTTTCAAAGATTAAACCTTTTATGTTTAAAATAGGCGTTTTCTCTTTATACATGAAGGTGAAAGGCGCAATATGCCCAGTAAAATAAACATGAGTTTGCAAGATAAAGATAGGCTAACAGATTGTTATAGAGAGCTTTAGATACCCAAATGGTATGAAGGTAAAACGTACCAATCCTGCAAAAATAAAATTTTAAAAAAGAATAATGATAAAAAATATTCTTTTACAATGCAAATTCTTTTTAGTAGAATTTCTTAATGTTACATACCACTAATTCCTAATCCGTTTCGTAACTTCTATTTAAGAATGTACGGAATACGGGTATGGGGGGAACATCCTGTATACATAGAGGATGTAAATTCTTCCATGTAGGTAAAATGAGCGTAGGAAAGGGCACTGTAATCAATTTCGGTTGCTACCTTGACAATCGACGAGGTATCTACGTTGGTAACAATGTCGGAGTTGCTCATAATACTAAAATTTATACATTAGGTCATGATCTTAATGATTCTTCTTTTTCGACAAAGGGAGCGCCGGTCAATATTGAAGACAATGTTTTTGTCTTTTCCAATGCAATGATAATGCCGGGAGTGACAATAGGTGAAGGTGCTATTGTACTAGCTGGAAGTGTTGTTACTAAAGATGTAGAACCTTGGACAATAGTTGGAGGTAATCCTGCAAAAAAGATAAGAGATCGCAATCGTGACATAGATTACAAACAAGTTTATAGATATTGGTTCGCTTTATAAGTAATGAATAAACCAAATGTTTTATTTTTGCTGAAAGGTCTTGAAACGGGAGGTCTTGAGGTGGTTACAGCTGTTCTCGCGAACAAATTTGTAGCCGAAGGGCATAGTGTTAGTGTCTTTGCATTCTTAGGTGGAAAGAATTCTATTGCTGATAGGTTTGATAAACGTATTAAACTTTATCTGCAAAATGATTATTCGCAGAGCAGAAAGAATGTTGAGAGCCTTAGACGTGTTCTACAGGACGATAATATAAGTGTGATTATCAATCAATGGGGATTGCCATATATACCAATTAAGGTTGCCTTAAAAGCATCAAAAGGACTACAGGTCAAGATAATCTCAGTTTATCATAACGCTCCGAGTTTAATGGAAGAATACAAAAACTCAATATTGCGTTGCTGGGATGTGAGAATTCTGTAAAGCGATTACTTTTGAATGTATTGCGTACAGCCTTCAAAAAAGTAACAAGTCGTGCTATGGCTTATATATATAGGCATAGTGATGTCTTTCTTGTTTTGTCTCCTAGTTATATTGAAGACTTTCAAAAATTTACTCATGTTAAAAATCTAAATCATCTAAAGGAGCTGACGAATCCGGTGACTATAGTGAATGATGAATATGAGTATCAGTTTAAACATAAACAGAAAGAAATTATATATGTAGGTAGGTTGGATTTTGTGCAAAAGCGAGTATATAGGGTAATTGATACTTGGAATTATCTCGAAAATCATTTCCCTGATTGGCAATTGACTATAGTTGGGGATGGTGAAGATAGACAGAATTTGGAAAATCATGCAAAAGCTTTAGATTTGAAACGCATATCTTTTGAAGGTTTCCAAAAACCTATGGCTTATTACAAGCGTGCATCTATTTTACTTCTTACTTCTGATTTTGAAGGTTTTCCATTAGTGCTTGCAGAGTGTATGAGCTTTGGTGTGATACCTGTCGTATATAATAGCTATTCTGCGGTATGTGATATTATAGATGATGGCAAGGATGGCATCGTGCTTCCTTATCATAAGAATGGGTATGATGCCAATGAAGCTGCAGATATGATTGCCAACATCATGAAGGATGATTGTAAGCGTGAGCAAATGGCTTTGGCTGCCATTAAGAAAAGCAAAGAATATTCCGTAGAGAAGATTTATAGTGAATGGGAGAGAGTTTTTGCCTCCCTTTTTATGCAAAACATTTTTTAATGATAACAAATTTAAATATATGGTAATTCGTAGTAAAGCACCTCTCCGCCTTGGCTTGGCAGGAGGTGGCTCTGATGTTTCGCCATACAGCGACATCTATGGAGGTTTGATATTAAATGCAACAATCAATTTGTATGCATATTGTACAATCGAAGAAACTGATGACAATCAGATAACCATCAATGCGTTTGATGCGCATTGCAATAAGAGTTATCCTATGACAGAATGTCTGGAGATTGATGGTGATGCAAGTCTCATTAAGGGTGTGTATAATCGAGTGGTGAAGGATTTTGGCGTTGGTGCTAAATCTTTCAAGATTACTACTTATAATGATGCTCCTGCAGGTTCTGGTTTGGGTACATCATCTACAATGGTGGTTTGTATCTTAAAGGCATTTGTAGAGTGGCTTGGATTACCATTGGGTGATTATGAGATTTCCCGACTTGCTTATGAGATTGAGCGCAAGGACTTGGGATTGTCTGGTGGTAAGCAGGATCAGTATGCAGCGGCTTTCGGTGGTTTCAACTACATGGAGTTCTTGCAGAATGATATTGTAATCGTGAATCCTTTGAAGATTAAGCGATGGATTATCAACGAGTTGGAGGCAAGTATGCTCCTTTACTTTACAGGTAAGAGCCGTAGTAGTGCTGCCATCATTGAGGAGCAAAAGAAGAATACTTCTCATGGTGATAACGATGCAGTAGAAGCTATGCATAAGATTAAGCAGAGTGCCAAGGACATGAAACTTGCTATCTTGAAGGGTGATATTGATGGATTTGCAGATATTCTCCGTGAAGGTTGGGAAAACAAGAAGAAGATGGCGAATAACATTACCAATCCTATGATTCAGGAGGCAATGGACGTTGCGATGGCTGCTGGTGCTAAGGCGGGCAAAGTTTCCGGTGCTGGTGGAGGTGGTTTCATCATGTTCGTGGTTGAGCCTACTCGTAAGAAGGAAGTGGAAGAGGCTTTGAAGAAACTTAATGGTTTTGTGATGCCATTCCAGTTCTCTGATGGTGGTGCTCATGGCTGGAAGATTTATCCAACAGATAATGTGACTTCATTGAATAAGGTACAGTATAAATAAAAGTATGGAGAAACATATAGATATTTTGGTACAACGTTATCCTCAGCTGGATAGTTGTAAAGATGATATATTGAAAGCTTATCAAATCCTGGAGGAAGCTTATTCGGCTGGTCGCAAGTTGCTGGTAGCTGGTAATGGCGGTTCTGCATCAGACTCTGAACACATTGTTGGTGAGTTGATGAAGGAGTTTAAGTTGAAGCGTAAAATTTATGCGGCTCAGATTGACCGACTCATGCAGATTGATGCAGAGATGGGTACAGTGTTGGCTGATCACCTTCAAGGTTCGCTTCCTGCCATCTCTTTGGTGGGTGAACCTTCTTTAACTACAGCTTTTATGAATGACGCTGTTCCTGTTTTAATCTTCGCCCAGCAGGTGAATGGCTTAGGTAGAGCTGGGGATGTATTCTTGGGTATCTCGACTTCAGGTAATAGTAAGAATGTTCTTTATGCAGCAGTAGCAGCAAAGTCTAAGGGATTGAAGGTAATAGGCTTGACTGGTCAGAACGAAAACAAGTTGGAAACATTCGCTGATGTTTGTATCCATGTTCCAGAGACTGAGACTTATAAGATTCAGGAACTTCATCTTCCAGTATATCATTGCTTGTGCTTGATGTTGGAAGAAAAGTTCTTTGGTAATTGATAAACTCACACGGATTACACGAATCGCACGGATTTATATCAATTCGTGTTATTCGAGAGTTTCGTGTTCAAAATAAAACTCGTATGAAAACAATACTTATGGCGGGCGGTAGAGGAACCCGTATCGCAGAGCTTTTTCCTGACATACCAAAGCCGCTGATTCCAGTGGCAGGTATGCCTATCCTTGAGCGAGAAATAAGATCTCTCTGTGCGCAAGGTTTTAACGACATCATTTTGACCGTCGGTTATCTAGCCGATAAGATTATTGCTTATTTTGGAGATGGCAGTCAGTTTGGGGCAAAGATAGATTATTTTGTAGAAGAATCTCCTCTTGGCAATGCTGGTGCTTTGTTTAGACTGAGGGAAAAAATAGGTGATGAGCCTTTCCTTCTCTTGAATGCGGATGCTGCATTCGATGTTGATTTCAATCGTATGGTTGCATTCCATAAGAATCATGGAGGTCTTGTTACTCTGTTTACTCATCCTAATTCGCATCCATACGACAGTGGATTAATCATTGCTGATAAAAACGGTCATGTAGAGAAATGGCTTGCCAAGGAAGATGAACGTCCACAGTGGTATGACAATCGTGTGAATGCAGGTCTTCATGTGATAGATCCTAAGGCTTTGGATATTAGTTTGAAATCTCTTGTAATCAACAAAGAGTCAGGATTCCCACAAGGAAAGGTTGACTTGGACCGACAGATACTAAAACCTTTGTGTGGCTCAAACTTAATGTTCTGTTATGACAGTCCCGAATATGTAAAGGATATGGGTACTCCAGAACGTTTTCACCAAGTGGAGGCTGATTATAAAAATGGTGTTGTTCAGGCAAAGAATCTTACCAACAAGCAGAAAGCCATATTCCTTGACCGTGATGGAACAATCAATAAATATGTGGGATTCCTTCGCAATATAGATGACTTTGAACTGATAGAAGGAGTTGCAGAGGCAATCAAGCAGATTAACCAAAGTGGATATTTGGCAATTGTTGTCACAAACCAGCCTGTAATAGCAAGAGGAGAGGTCACATGGGAAGAACTCAACAAGATACACAAGAAGATGGCAACCCTCTTGGGTAAAGAAGGAGCTTATGTTGATGGCATTTATATCTGCCCTCATCATCCAGACAAGGGATTCGAAGGAGAACGCCCAGAATACAAAATAGATTGCGATTGTCGCAAACCAAAGCCTGGTCTCCTGTTGCAGGCAGCTAAAGACTTCAACATTGATTTGTCAGAATCTTATATGATTGGTGATAGTCATCGTGATGTGGAAGCAGGCGAGAATGCTGGGGTGAAGAAGAGCATCAAGGTGGAAGAGAATAAAGCAGGTGCTTTAATAGAAGTTTTGAATCAAATTCTTATCTATAAATAGAAAGATAATATATGGAATCTATTCATTTATTAAATGTGAGAATTGACAATCTCTCATCTCAAGAATTGCTGGAGAATTTAACCCATGGAGTTCTTGTCACTCCAAATATTGACGATATTATGAAGCATCAGCATGATAAAGAGTTTCATGAGTATGCTTCACAAGCAGAATTCTCTATTTGTGACAGTAAGGTGGTTAAGTTAATGTCTTCTATTGCAGGCAAACCATTGAAAGAGGCTATTCCTGGATCTAGTTTTTTCCCAATGTATTGCGATTATCATGCCAAGGATGATAATATTAAGGTTTTCTTACTTGGCGCAAAAGAAGGTGTTGCTGATGTAGCTAAAGAAAAAATAAACAAACGTATTGGACGAAACATTATTGTTGGAACTTATTCTCCTCCTTTTGGTTTTGAGAAGGATGAGAAGGAATGCCAGCATATAGTGGATATGCTTAGTAAATCGTCTGCTAATGTGGTTTTAGTTGGTTTGGGAAATCCAAAACAAACTAAATGGATTTATAAGTATAAGGATCAGTTGCCTAACATTGATGTATTTATGGCTTTGGGGGCAACTATAGACTTTGAAGCTGGAAACATCAAACGAGCTCCTAAGATTTTCCAAAAACTTGCATTGGAATGGTTTTATCGTTTCTGCATGGAACCTAAGCGTCTCTTCAAGCGTTACTTCGTGGATGATATGCAGTTCTTCTATTACTTCGGTAAGCAGCTCTTGGGAATATACAAGGATCCTTTCCGAAACAAGTAGGATTACTTTCTTCGAAGAACTTACATAGCAAGGCTATCGGAAGAAGGATGATAGCTGCTATGTAGGATAATATGATGCGTATGGCTTGTTTCATGCGTGCAAAAATACAGCTTTATGTTGAAACAACAAAAGATTTTCTTTGATTTCTTGCGATTCTGCATTGGTTCTGCCAAGGAGATTCCTTCTTCCTTGAAGGAAGCGGATTGGCAGGAGCTATATGCTATTGCCAAGAAGCAGGCTTTGCTTGGTGTGCTGTTTCATGGTATCCAGCGTTTGCCAAAGGAATTGGCACCGGAGCAGAAGCTGCTGATGCAATGGATGGTGATGGCGGAACTGATACGAAAACAGAATATCAGACTGTTTCAGGATTCCGTGAAGGTTTGCCAAAACTTCGAGAACGAGGGCTTTGCTAACTGCATCTTGAAGGGGCAGGGGAATGCGTTGCTTTATCCTAACCCTTATATGCGAACGCCTGGAGATATAGACATATACCTCGCTGGTGGCAGGAATCGGGTGATGCAATATATAAATAAGGTGTGTCCGAATCAGGTGATGCGTTATCACCATGTGGACTTCCCTGTGATGAAAACGGCAATAGAGGTGCATTTTACTCCTTCATATATGTTTTTCCCTATTCATAATAGCAGGATGCAGAAATGGTTTAAGGAGGTGATGGATTTGCAATGCTCGAATGTAGTTACATTACCAGATGGGTATGGGGAAATTACGGTGCCAACGACGAGCTTCAATGTTATATATATACTCTCTCATCTCTATCGCCATGTGTTCACTGAGGGTATTGGCTTACGTCAATTAATAGACTACTACTTTGTTTTAGTGAAGAGTGAAGAATCTGACGGCATTGCAGCGTGAGCTGAAATATCTTGGTTTATGGAAGTTTGCTGGGGCTGTGATGTATGTGTTGCATGAAGCTTTGGGGTTACCTGAGGCGAAAATGATTGCACCTGTTGATGTGAATGAAGGTCGTTTTTTGTTGGCTGAAATCATGCAAGGAGGCAATTTTGGTCAATATGACACTCGACTTGGAAGCAAGGAGAATGAAGGCAAACTTCATCGCTATCTCAGAATGAGTTTGCGCAACTTACGCTTCGCAAAGCATTATCCTACCGAGGCATTGAGCGAACCTTTGTTCAGAACTTGGTTTGCTGTATGGAAGAAGATACATGGAATAAGATAATAGATATACGGGCGAACGGATCCCTCTCCCATTTTTTGAGCTACTTTTCGGTGATGGAGCCTAGTAGCCCGTTTTTATACAAATCGATTAAAATTGATATAATGAACGTAATAAAGACTGATATTGAAGGCGTGCTCATTATTGAGCCTCGCCTTTTTAGAGATGCTCGTGGCTATTTCTTTGAAAGCTATAGCGAGTGAGAGTTTAAAGAGAAAGTAGAGCCATTGGTGGGCTACAAGGTGGAGTTCTGCCAGGACAACGAGAGCATGAGCTGTTATGGTGTGATGCGTGGCTTACATTTCCAGAGACCTCCGTTTACACAGAGCAAACTGGTGAGATGCGTGAAGGGTAGAGTGCTGGATGTTGCCGTGGATATCCGTAAAGGTTCGCCAACATACGGCAAGCATGTGGCGGTGGAACTGACTGAAGATAATCATCGTCAGTTCTTTATTCCTAAGGGCTTTGCTCATGGCTTTGCTGTGTTGTCTGAAACTGCTGTATTCCAATATAAGTGTGATAACTTCTATCACCCTGAGGCTGATGGGGGTATCTCGATATTGGATGAATCGCTTGGTATCGATTGGCGCATTCCTACGGAACATGCTAATCTTTCGGAAAAGGATACGAAACATGAGGTGCTGAAGGACTTTGATAGTCCTTTCGAATACTAAAAGGATTTTGATTTCAAAAATCATCTAATCTTTTTTCTAAAATCATCCCGTCCTTCTTTGTTGATAAAGCGAGTTGCACTCGGCAATTTGAAAGCGAGTTTTCATTGCACTTACTGGCATCGCTTTTTCCCCATTAAAGAAGGCTCCACCTTTCTCACCAAGCCTCTCTCTTGCCCGAAGAAAGAGGTTGTAACCGCCCTTCGGTGCTCGGAACCGCTACTCTATAAGCGTTGGCGGGGCATCAAAGCCCTCGCCTTGTTGTGCGGGATGGGACCGCCTGGGGTAAGGTTGATGGTACGGTAATCACTGAGGTGAACAAAATTTTCTATAGAAAGATAATTTGCTTAATACTGTTATATTCAATAAATAATAAAAATAATGACTATGTATATTGAAATTTGGGTATTTGTATTATCACTATTGGCAGCCTTGCTGGTAGGTGGATTGATAGGTCATTTGTGTCGTTTAGGTATTGGTAACCTATGGACATGTTTGAAGTCTCTAGGTGTGAGCATTCGTAATCGCTTGGTGGATTACTGGTATATGCTGGTCTTCCTTGCAACAACGATTTATGTTTTGGCAAATTTCAAGGTTTGCATAGACTTGTCGTTTACTGAAGATTTTAATGGCAATAATCTTATATTCCTATTTTGGCTAGTATTGATTATATTTCCTATGTTTGATAGTTTCGAAGGATTTGGTATCAGTATCAAGAAGAGAAAACAAAATAAAGAAGAAGACTTTTTGACAACTGAATACCATAATAATTTGATTCATGCTCAAAAGAAAGGAGGTAATCATGAATAATGGAATTTATAGAGTTATCCAGGAGGGAACTTCTCTTATGGGGAACCAATATCTTAATGAGGAAATGGTTAGAACATGGCTTGAATACTCATTGAAAATGCTTGATTTAGTTTGTGGCAATACTTTTATAAAATATCAATATTCTTCGTTTGCTTTTCAAGTAATGAATTCTCCAAGTACGCCTTTTCAGAAATTGAGTAAGTGTGTGGAATACTTGATTAAATTAGCTTCAATGATTTAAGTTAAGGGCTAAATATTAAGTGAATAAGTCTTTCTTCAGATGATAATTTATGGAAAAAAATGATATTATAGAAAATACAGGGCATGATGCAAAAGGTGCAAAAGGTTTTGATTATCAGTTCCTTTATTTTATAAATCGGCTGTTGAAAATGGCCGATAAAAGAGACGACGTTTCCTACGAAAAGTATGATGATGTTTCTATGTCCTCAGAAGAAGGCCTTGTATATTTCCAGTTGAAACATACTATTGGGGGGCGTAATCAAAAAACTGTTAATCTTAGCTTGCGAGATTATGACTTGTGGAAGACCTTAGCGGTTTGGATAGATATAACCAACAAACAGGATGAAGATAAGCGGATTGACTTTTTGGAAAGTAATAGTTTTGTCTTGGTAACAAATAAAAATCCCGTAAACAATCCTTTTTGGATGGAATTGCAGAAATATCAAAAAGGTGAAATGTCCTTTGATGAGTTGAAGAAATTTTATACAAAAGTCTATGATGAGACGGGAGAATCCAAACGGAAGGAGGTAAATGGCCAAAAAGGAAAAACGACAAAGGGTTATATAAAATGTCTCATTGATTTTGATTATGCTGACCAATTGTTGAAATCTATGAGTATTTGTTTTGAACCAGATTTGAAAAAAGAGATTCTTGAGTCATTGGAACTCAACAAGAATATTCCCCACAAAAATGTGGAAGAGGCTTATCAAGAGCTCCTTGATGATTAGAGATAAATACTATTCAGACCAAAAGGATTCCTATACTAGGGAGGAATTTTCCAAGGTTTTTGACAGAATCTGTCAAAAATACAGAGAACGTAAGTTTACTTTTAAGAGGAATACAATGACGAAGCTTCCTCCTCATTTGGAAGATCAAGTATTCATAAAGCAGTTGATGGATGTAGAAGATATTTCTCTTGAAGATGATCCTTTAATTGTTGAATACACAATGGAAAAATTTGATTATATCAATAGTATTAGAGTTGCAACTAAAAATGATGATGTTTCGGAAGAAGAAGTTGAAAACGTCAGAGCTGATGCTGTAAGATATTGGCGTCAGAAATATAAACATTATATGGGACGTATCAATCCTGATGACAATGACAAAATTATAGAGAAAGCAAGCGACCTCTTAAATGATATAAGGGACAAAAATATATATTTTGTAGAGAAAGAAATAGAATCATATTTCTCTAATGGTTGCTTTTATTATCTCTCAGACAAAGACTCAGAACATGAACCGCAAATTGGCTGGCGACCTGGATGGAGGAAAAATACAAAACAATGGATAGACTATATAATAATGAGGCTATAGTGGGAAGTGTCATTTTGTTGTTGCTTAATAGCGGCGATATGGAGATGGCACGATTGAGCATAGTGGTTCCCATGATTATCAATGATAAGCTAAGAAATCGTTTATCAAGGTATACGGATAATACAATCGTTGAAAATGTAAAGCATTGCTATGCAGATTTGACATTGAACAGAATTTACCAAGAACTGCTGATTATTGAAATCAACAGTTTGGTTATGTTGAGTCAAGCTGATTTGCTCTTGGTGACAAAAGACAAGATTTCATTAACAGATAATGGTAAGGAGGTTATAAAAGAGATTAGAAAGAACAATAGTAAACGCTTGAAGCGTATACTTAAAGTATATAATTTGATTTTGAATCGAGTAAATCAAGTAAGCACAGAACAATTGTATAAATCATTAAACATAAAGCTATGAATTTTTATATAAGGCAAATAAAATTATGGTTCAAACAAAATGTGGAGCCAAAGGTCTATGAGTTTGTACCTAACAAGATAAATGTAATTACAGGAGATTCTTCAACGGGCAAGTCTTCGATTTTGCGAATCATAGACTACTGTCTGTTGTCGGAACGCTCTACCATTGTGGAGGATGTAATCAATCAGAACGTCAAGTGGTATGGGCTTGCTTTTACTCTGAATAGTGTTGATTATGTGATAGCTCGAAAAAATCCTCAAAATGAAACACCAGAGCAACAAATGTTTTTCTCAGAAGGGAAAGAATTCCCTGATGAGTTACAGGCAAATACCAATCGAGGAGAGTTGTTGTTGAAATTTAATGAGTTATTCCAAACTCCTAAAGCTACATTTAGAATAGATAAAAAGAAAACTGAAGTGAATTTGAATTTCCGTCATTTTCTGATTTTCTCTTATCTTACAGAGGACATCATTGCTACGATGAATACTTACTTTGATTCTAATTTCTTTGGCTCAAAAATTGATTTTGATTATTTTCTTGATGATTTCATCAAAATAGCTTTGGGTATAGAGGATGCAAAACAGGATGAACTCAAGAAAAAGTACGCAGAAGAGAAGGAAAAGATGGAGGCTGAATACAAGAAACGTGAGGACTATGCAAAGAAAAAGCAGACGTATGAGAAAACGCTTCTTCGTTTAAAAGACAAATTTGTATCTTTGGGTTTGGGAGAAAACAGTTTCTTTAATGATGTTGACATAATGCTCGGAATTGTGAAACAGGGCCTTCAGAAATTTGAGCAGTATAGCGATAATGACAAAATAATGAAGGATTTGGATGCTCTGAAGGAAAAGCGAAAGACGTTGACTGCCCAAATCGCCAAATACAATAGTTTGAAGAGAGAATATGAGCGTTATCAAAATCTTTCCAAAGAGCAAGGTGATAGTTTGGTGCCATTGAATTTTCTGAATAAACATATTGAGGAAGTGTTGGATTATGAAGATACGGGGGGTGTAATTTAAACTGTGTCAAGGCTTGTTCTTAACTTTCATTCCCACTCCCTGCTGGGGGCATGCCCCCAGCAGGGAAGCCTTTTCGGCTGCAAAGTTACATAATTTTAAATCTATCTCCAAA
>ENA-OQBJ01000285-OQBJ01000285.1-human-gut-metagenome-genome-assembly--contig:-NODE-285-length-27359-cov-2.539990_pt1 | contig 27359 bp, 34 predicted proteins | sample MGYA00242743_ERZ504545 | MGnify/ENA primary metagenome ERZ504545 (study PRJEB26092, sample SAMD00036252) | human gut metagenome | host: Homo sapiens | study: EMG produced TPA metagenomics assembly of...
CTTCGGAAAGTTTTACGTCATATCCGCCGGTAATGGCAAGTCCTCCTAAGATTCTGCTGGTAAGCAGTGTTCCCTGTCCGCCGACTCCGACGATCATAATATTCTTTGTTGCCATTATCTGTCACCTTCCTTTACTAACTCAATCGCATCGAATTTACACAGGCTTGCACAAAGTCCGCATCCAGTACACATCGTATCATCGATGGACACTGTTCCGTCAGCATTTTTTGTCATTGCAGGACATCCAGGTTTCATGCACATACCACACTTCTTACATTTATCTGTATGCGTCTGATATAACGGTTTCTTTGATTTGTCCAGAAGTACACATGGTGTCTTCGTAATGATCACGGATACTTCATCTTTGGCAATCTCTTCTTTTACAGCCTTTTCCACAGCCTGAATATCTCTTGCATTGACTTCTACCACATTCTTAACACCTATTGCACGACATAATGCCGGAATATCAATTGCATATGTCGGATCTCCCTGCAGTGTCTTTCCTGTTGCCGCATGATCCTGATGTCCGGTCATACCGGTTGTAGAGTTATCCAAGATGATGACGGTTCCTGTTGCTTTGTTATACATCATATTCATCAGAGAATTGACACCCGTATGTAAGAATGTAGAATCGCCGATCACAGCAACCCAGTTCTTAATATATTCTTTTCCTTTTGCCTTTTCCATACCATGAAGCTTGAAATACTTGCTCCCATACAGATGGTTGTATCCACAACACTAAGTGGTGCTACTGCGCCCAGTGTATAACAGCCAATGTCACCTGCCGCATGAATCTTTAACTTGTTCAGTACATAGTACACACCTCTGTGTGGACATCCCGGACATAAGATTGGTGGTCTTCCCGGTGCTGCGCAGGCTTACTGATATCAAGTTCTTCTTTCAGAATTGCCTCACGGAGCATATTGGCACTGTATTCCCCCTGTACCGTGAAGATTTCTTTTCCGATTGCTTTGATGCCCCAGGATTTAACCTGTGTCTCAATCACCGGGTCCAGTTCTTCTACAACATATAAGGTATCTACTTTTGAAGCAAATTCTTCGATCAGCTTTCTTGGAAGCGGATTTACCATACCAAGTTTTAATACAGATGCTTCCGGAAGTGCTTCCTTTACATACTGGTATGGAATACCGCTGGTGATTACACCGATCTTTGTGTCATTCATCTCTACTTTGTTGATTGGAAGTGTATTAGCAGCTTCCGCAAGTTCGAGATTGCGCTTTTCAATCTCTACGTGGCGGAGTTTTGCATTTCCCGGCATCATAACATTCTTGCGGATATTCTTCTCATATGGTTTATCTTCTATTTCTTTGCGTTCGTTTAATTCTACAAGTCCCTGGGAATGTGCCAGTCTTGTTGTTGTACGGTAAACAAACGGACGGTCAAATTTCTCACTCAGATCAAATGCTACTTTGATAAATTCTTTTGCTTCTGAACTGTCTGAAGGCTCGATAACAGGGAGCTGTGCCGCACGTGCTACCATTCTTGTATCCTGCTCATTCTGAGAACTGTAAAGTCCCGGATCATCCGCAACAACAATGACAAGTCCTCCGTTTACACCCATATAAGAAACTGTATATGTAGGGTCTGCTGCCACATTAAATCCAACGTGCTTCATACAGGACATCGCACGTACCCCCGCTACAGATGCACCGATCGCTACTTCTGTCGCAACTTTTTCATTCGGTGACCACTCGCAGTATAAACTGTCTTTATATTTGACCAGGTTCTCACTGATCTCTGTACTAGGCGTACCTGGATATGCTGCCGAAACCTTTACTCCGGCCTCATATGCACCTCTGGCAATCGCCTCGTTTCCAAGCATAATTACTTTTTCTGACATACTTCTTTTCCATCCTTTCGTGTAAGCGGCATTCCATTTACGCCACCTTGTAATAGTATAACACAATACTTTCGCGAGTTAAAGCATTAATTTGGCAGAAACATGGTTTTTTATATATGTTTCTTGCAGCTATACTCATTCAGGTCTATACGAATGATTGCTACCGCTTTTTCAAGATTTGGATTTTTCTGGAATTCATCAAATGTTCTGCCGGTCTGGTGCTTCATGATAACATTCAGGGCCTTTAGCTTTTCTCTTGGATTATCGATAATACTTGCAGCTCCTTTTCCGATGATACTTGCATAGTAATAACTGTACTGACATGCGGTATCTCCTTCCACCAGTTCATGTCTATAATCAATTTCAACTCCGACATTTGCATTTTTTCTGATCAGATCGATCTTTTTTCCTTCTCTTGCACCATGGATATAAAGGATCACTTTTCCTTCTTCCCTTACGTATCCATAGTTCACCGGCACAATATACGGCCCGTTCTCATCCATGATCCCGATTCTGCACACCTTGCATTCATCAAAAATCTGTTGGATTTCTTCCATCTCTGTTACTTCTCTGTCTTTTCTTCTCATCCGCATACCCTCATTTCTGATTTATTCTTTTCCGATTCCTGTCATCATCCGACTTATTCCTTGAAGATAAATACCGGCATCGGCGGACAGTTCTTCCGGTTATAGTATTCATTGACGATCACGGTATACTCTTTTCCCGGAAGTGCTTTCACATATTCCAGGATTTTTTCTTTCTCTTCAAACCCGGTATCTCCGCCGCTGTAAATGCACAGGCTCATCATACCACCGTGTTTCAATATGCCAAGCCTTTTCCGATTGCCTCAATACTGGTCCTGTATGTGGTTGCAAGATTATGATCGCCTCCCGGAAGATATCCGAAATTAAAGCAGATCACGTCTGCACTCTCTTTTCCGGCATACCGGTCCATATGTTCATGACCATCCAGAATTAATTCTGCCTGCATTTCTTTTCCATGCGTTTTCAGTAATTCTTTCGTCACATCCAGAGCTTCCTGTTGAATATCAAATGCAAGTACCTTTCCTTTTTTTCCGGCAAGCTCACACAGGAACAGGGTATCATTCCCCTTTCCCATGGTCGCATCGATATAATATCCGCCTTCTTCTGCCTGCGAGCGGATGATCTCGTGACACCAGTATGTGATCTGTGACTGTTTCATTCTTCCCATCTGTTATCTTTCTCCTGCTTTTTTGCTATCTGGCACTCTAAAAATCAAACAATGACAGCTGGTTCGATGCCGGAAGATCTGCAAGGATCCCAAGCTCTACCATCGTGTCAATAACGGTCTTACTTGCTTTTGTTCTCTGTCTGAAGTCATCCAGTGACAGATAAGTTCCGTCTTTAGATGCTTCTGCAACTGCCTCGGCAGCTTTTTCTCCCATACCGTCGATACTCGAAAGTGGCGGCATCAGCTTGCCGTTTACGATCAGGAACTTTGTCGCCTGTGCTTTGTAGATATCAAGCGGCTCAAATTCGAATCCTCTTGCATACATCTCCTGCACAATCTTCATATCCTTCATCGTATCCTGTTCTTTTTTACTGAGTGTCGCAGAACGGCGGTTGTAATCATCAATATAGTACTGAAGCTTTTCCTTCCCCTGGCACATGATCTCGTAAGAAAATGCATCTGCACGGATTCCAAAATACGCCCCATAATATGCCAGTGGATAGTTGATCTTACAGTATGCGATACGGTATGCCATCATAACGTATGCTGCCGCATGCGCTTTCGGGAACATGTATTTGATCTGTTCACAGGACCAGACATACCAGTCGGGTACATTGTGTTCTGCCATGTCTCTTTTGAACTCCGGCCATTCTTTACATTTTCCTTTTGCAACGGTTCCCTTACGGACACGCTCCATAATGGTAAATGATTCCTCACTGTCCATCCCCTTGTTGATCAGATAGGTCATGATATCATCACGGGTACAGATTGCCGTGGAAATGGTTGCCTTTCCGCTCCGGATCAGTTCCTGTGCATTATTCAGCCACACGTCCGTTCCATGTGACAGACCGGAGATACGGATCAGATCCGAAATTGTATTCGGCTTTGTATCCACTACCATCTGGATAACGAAATCAGTTCCAAATTCCGGGATCCCAAGGCATCCGACCGGACATCCGCCGATATCATCCGGCTTGATACCAAGTGCCGATGTATCATGAAACAAAGAAATTACCCCCGGATCATCCAGTGGGATCTTCGTAGCATCAAAACGGTTATCCGTCTCATTGTATTCGTTGTCCATCGCCGGGGAACTGATATATTCCTCCAGTGTCTTGATCATAGTCGGATCATCATGTCCGAGAATATCAAGCTTTAACAGGTTGTGGTCTATCGAATGGTAATCGAAATGTGTGGTGACGATATCCGTCGTCATATCATTCGCCGGATGCTGTACCGGTGTAAAAGAGTTGATCTCTTCGCCAAGCGGAAGTACAATGATTCCTCCCGGATGCTGTCCGGTACTTCGGCGGATTCCCGTACACCCCTGTACGATACGGTCAATCTCACATTTTCTTTTACCCTGTCCATGTTCTTCGTAATAATTCTTTACATAACCGAATGCGGTCTTGTCCGCCAGTGTACCTACCGTTCCGGCACGGAATGTCTGCCCCGCACCAAAGATAACCTCTGTATACTTATGCGCATTACTCTGATAATCTCCCGAGAAGTTCAGGTCAATATCCGGCTCTTTATTTCCCTTGAATCCAAGGAACGTCTCGAACGGAATATCAAATCCATCTTTTATAAGCTTCTCTCCACATACCGGACATACACGGTCCGGCATATCCCATCCGCAGCCTCCGGCAAATTTCCTGACTTCTTCCGAATCAAAATCACTGTAATGACATTTCTTACAGTAATAGTGCGGACTTAATGGGTTAACCTCTGTGATTCCCGCCATGGTCGCTACAAAAGAAGATCCTACGGAACCACGTGAACCTACCAGATATCCGTCTTCCACTGATTTCCATACCAGTTTCTGTGCAATAATATACATAACGGCAAAACCATTGGATATTATTGAATTCAGTTCTCGCTCCAGACGCTCGGTAACGATCTCCGGAAGATTCTCTCCGTACATGGAATGTGCTTTATTATAACAGATATCACGGAGCATCTTGTCCGAATCCGGGATAACCGGCGGACACTTGTCCGGACGCACCGGCGTGATCTTTTCGACCATCTCCGCGATCTTCACCGGATTCTCGATGACAATCTCTCTTGCCTTTGCAGACCCCAGATATTCGAATTCTTCCAGCATCTCATCCGTGGTCCTAAGATACAGCGGCGGCTGATTGTCCGCATCACCAAAGCCCTTTCCTGCCATAATGATTCTTCTGTATACCTCATCTTCCGGATTCATGAAATGCACGTCACAAGTTCCGACAACCGGCTTATTGAACCGTTCACCAAGTGCGACGATCTTCCTGTTGATTTCTTTTAAGTCTTCCTCATTCTGTACCTTCGTGATCTTCGGGCTTTCAATCATAAACTGGTTGTTTCCAAGCGGCTGAATCTCCAGATAATCATAAAAGTTGGCGATCTTTGCAATGCGTTCTTCTGATTTGTCATTCAGTATTGCCTGATAAAGTTCTCCTGCCTCACAGGCACTTCCCACCAGAAGTCCTTCTCTGTATTTCGACAGTTCACTCTTTGGAATTCTCGGTCTTCTCGCATAATATTTCAGATGTGACATTGAGATCAGCGTATACAGATTCACGCGTCCCACTTCATTCAGTGCCAGAATGATCACATGGTATGATGGAAGCTTGCGGACAGCATCCGCATTATTTTCGCCGAACTGGTTCAGTTTTGCCAGGTCATAAATCCCCCTGTCTTTTAACATTTCTATAAATTTCACAAATATCTCTGCTGTTGCCCCGGCATCATCAACAGCCCTGTGATGATTTTCCAGCGAAATATGCAGTGCATTCGCCACTACATTCAGCTTGTACTTTGAAAGTGTCGGCAGAAGAATACGCGCCATCGCCACGGTGTCCACCGATGTGAAATCCGGCTGGATATCCTGATATCTGCAATTTTGTTCAATAAAGCTTACATCAAAGGATGCATTGTGAGCGACCAGTGCCGCATCACCGATAAATTCCAGGAATTGTGGAAGAACTGTCTCGATATCCGGTGCTCCTATAACCATCTGATCTGTAATACTGGTAAGCTGTGTGATCTGAAATGGAATCGGTACTTTCGGATTAACGAATGTGCTGAACTTATCAGTAATCTCTCCATGTTCTACCTTCACCGCACCAATCTCAATAATCTTATCCTTAATTGGACTGAACCCTGTCGTCTCAAGGTCAAATACTACATAAATATCATCCAGTGGCTGTCCCTTTTCATTCACTGCCACATCAGTCAGGTCGTCCACCAGGTAGCCTTCCACACCGTAAATCACTTTAAACGGATCATCCTTATCCAGCGACTCAATATAATGGTTCGCATCTGTAAACGCCTGAACGACACCGTGATCTGTAATCGCCATCGCCGGATGCCCCCAGTCATGCGCCTGTTTCAGCAATGTTGTTACATCAGTTACCGCATCCATATCGCTCATCTTTGTATGGCAGTGAAGCTCCACACGCTTTTCCGGTGCCGTATCCACTCTGGATTCTGTAAAATCACTGATCTTTTTGATTCCGACTACCGACTGGATATTCAGTTCCGAATCAAACGGTCAACCGTTGTCACACCTTTTAATTTCAGGAATGCGCCATTCTTAATATCCCCCAGGATATCTGCCAGCTGATCATTCCGCACAAACATTTTCACCATAATAGAATCCGTAAAATCCGTAACTGCAAACATAATGATCGTCTTCTCGTTACGTATCTCTCTGGTCTCCATGCTGATGACTTTTCCGCGATGGTAATCTCTCCCATCTCTCCCAGGACATTCTTAAGTTCTATCGTCTCATCGTCAAAATCACGTCCGTAGATAAGGTTTGGATCATCGGTAGCTTTACGTACAAAGGAATATCCACCTTTTCCGAATGAGCCGCCCTTCTTAAATCCACCTGAACTTCTTCCGCCACTTTTGGTATTGTTCCCGCTTTCTCCTGCTGAGTTGCTTTTTGCTTTGGTCTTTTCGTCTTTCTTCTCTTCTTTTTGTTCCAGTTCCTGTGCTTTCTTTGCTTTTACGGCCTGCGACTGTTCTCTGATTGCTTCGATTTCCTGCTCTAATTTCGCCTCGTTGTATTTCAGCTTGCTGTCTTTTGCTTTTTCATAAAGAACACGGATCTCCACAGGCCTGTGAAACCGTTCTTCAAACACATCTGAAAGATATGTAGATAGCGAATCCTTTTTTCCCTGTGCAACAATGGTATCAGTCAGTGTCAGACAGAGGATATTTCCGTTTTCAAATTCATAACTTGCATTCTGCAGCATATTCCGCTCTACTACGCTTCTTTGATCCAGTTCCATCAGGAAGCTGTCATAATATTCATTCATCAGATTTTCCGGTGTATACTGTTCTGAAAGATCATACTGCTCTTTTACCGACACCTGGATATGACTTCTGGCAAACAGCTGCTGTTTTAGCAGGCGTTCTACTTCGTAAATATGTTTTTTCTGGATCAGATGTCTGCTGTAAAGGCTGACACGGATAAAATCCCTTGTTGAATTGGTAGAAACTTTCGTCACTTCCACACCCTGAAACATCATCTGTATATCATCTTTTACTTTTAACGTCGGAAATACCTCAAAAAACGGTTTACTCATTCCAGTGTAACAACTCCTGTCTTAACGTTTCCAATAATTCTTCTTCTTTTACTTTTTTGACAATTTCACCTTTCTTGATCAAAAGACCTTCTCCGCATCCTCCGGCAATTCCGATATCTGCTTCTTTTGCTTCTCCAGGTCCGTTTACCACACATCCCATAACAGCAACTTTAATATCCAGTGGAATATCCGCCACCATATCCTGCACCTGATTTGCGAGTCCGATCAGATCAATCTTGGTTCTTCCACAGGTCGGGCAGGATACTACTTCTATTCCACCCTTTCTAAGTCCCAGTGTCTTTAAGATCAGCTTGGCCGATTTGATCTCTTCTACCGGGTCTCCGGTAAGAGATACACGAATCGTATCTCCAATCCCCTGACTTAAGATCAGTCCGAGTCCGATCGATGATTTTATATTTCCTGCAAGTAATGTTCCTGACTCTGTAATACCGACATGCAGCGGGTATGGACATTGCGGTGCAAGCAATTCATGCGCTTTTACACACATCATCACATCTGAAGATTTGATACTTACTACAAGATTATCATATCCCATATTTTCGATCAGATGCACTTTATCCAGTGCACTTTCTACCAGTCCTTCTGCTGTCACTCCATGGTATTTCTCTACCAGATGTTTTTCAAGCGATCCACTGTTCACTCCGACACGTATCGGTATATGATATTCTTTTGCTTTTTCTACCACTGCTCTGACTCTTTTTTCATCTCCGATATTTCCCGGATTGATACGGATCTTATCCGCTCCGTTTTCGATTGCTGCAATTGCCAGGCGATAATCAAAATGTATATCCGCCACCAGTGGAATATGGATCTGCTTTTTAATCTTGCTGATACTTTCTGCCGCTTCCATCGTTGGCACTGCCACACGAATGATATCACATCCTGCTTTTTCAAGTCTTAAAATCTGTGCCACACATGCTTCTACATCTTCCGTCTTTGTATTTGTCATAGACTGGATCGCAATTTTTTCTCCACCACCGATGCATACATCCCCAATTTGTACTTTTCTGGTTTTATTCCTGTAGTTATCCATTTATTTTCCTCCTTTTTCCATATCCATGCAGAGAACTTGCCACTGGCAACTTCTCTTGCATACTTTGGTATCTACATAACCTGCCACTGGCAGCTTCTATTTCATACTTTGGTATGTATAACAAACACCCCTCTATACACTGCATAGAGGGGCCCTCATCTATTTTTATTGAACATCATCTGCTCACCATATTCACGTTCTGTCAATGTCATTGTTCCGCCATCAATACTGTATTCAAATGTCGTTCCTATCGACTGCACTGCATTCTTTAACGTCTCTTCTGTATACTGACCATTTGATTTTTCTGCAATTTCCTGAATCTTATTATCATCCTCCTGAATGGATATCGTCTTGGATTCCTTACTGAGCGTATATGTCATCGGGACTTGCGTTTCTTCTCCATCCCCGGATGCCGGAAGTATAACTGTCATCTGTCCGTTCCGACCGATCTTAAGATCCATATTACCGTCTTCATCTGTCCATGATCCCTCCAGTGGGTTTCCTGTAAACATCTTCATTAAAAGAAAGATTGCTATAATTACGATCAGGACAGATGTAACAGCCGTAACGACTGTCCATATCTTACTTCTTTTTGCCTCATCATTGTTTGCTATCATCTATCCATTTCCTTTCTTTAATAATTCTATTTTTTAGTATTACCATCATATTAAATTATATGTGGTTTTTACTTTCATGTCAACGACGGGGTAATCGTTTGTTTCTTCTTTCATTACTCATCAATCTCTACTAACAGATAAAATCCTCTGTCTGTCTGTTCGATTTTCTGTATTTTTCCCTTTCTTGACTTTATTCTCTGTCTTGTACGATAAATTCCTGACATCGCAATGGATGGCTCTACAAGATAAGTGTACTGACCTGTCACAGCACTTCTTTCACTGATCTCAACTTCCTGTCCTTCCGTTACCAGTCCTTCTCTTTCCATTTTAAAACGTTCTACTCTCACTTTATCTGCTTCCTTCTCTTAATATTCACTTCACTCTGTTTGTTCTCCACTTATGCACTTTCGCCTCTTTTTGTTCCATTTCGGCACATCTGCGACACATTTCGTTGAGAATCGACACTTTCCATGTTCCGAAGTGCAACCCTTGGTAAAATATACCAATCAATTTAGGAGGTATCCGACATGCCATTTTCTGAAAAACTAAAAAAATTACGTGAAGAAAATCATTATACCCAGAAATATGTTGCAAAACATCTCAATGTTGCACGTTCTACCATTGCCGGGTATGAAACAAAGAATCGTCAGCCTTCTCACGAAAAACTGACGATTCTTGCTGAGCTTTTTCATGTTTCAGTTGATTATCTGCTGGACGATGATATCAGTGAAATCACACTTTCCGATAAATCAACGGCTCAAAAATCAGAGCACTATCTTCTCACCCATTTTCACCGCTTATCTAATTCTTCTAAAAAAGAATTGTTAAACTTTCTTCAATACCTGGAACAGCGGGATGAATCCACACGCAACAAATCAGCTCTTTAATCCTGCATTATTTCACAAAACGGTGATAAATATAATCATTTGCTTCTTTTTCCTGACTGTCATCCAGAGGCATTAACTGAACTTCCCCGTACTTTCTTTCGAGCGCTTTCTGGATCAGATAGTCACTCACCTGTGGATTCTTTGGAAGCAACGGACCATGCAGATAAGTACCGATTACATTTTTGTAAACTACGCCTTCATAGCCGCTTTTCCCGTCATTCCCCGCTCCGTATAATACTTTTCCAAATGGTTTATTTCCATTGAGGTATGTTCTTCCCCCATGATTTTCAAATCCAACCACCGGCATATCTACAAGATCACTGTCCAGTACAATATTATCTATGAGACGTCCCTCTTCCTGTTCCGTATAAATGTCAACCAGATTCAGTCCCTCGATCATTCCGGCATCTGTCTTATAATATTTTCCAAGAAGCTGATATCCTCCGCATACTGCAATAACAACTCCTCCGTCTTCCACATAATCCTTGAATTCACTTTGAATCTCAAGAAGACTTTTACATACGATTGCCTGTTCACGGTCTGAACCTCCGCCTAACAGTACAATATCCAATTTTGAAAAATCAATCTGATCCCCTGTATTAAACTCTATCGTCTCTGCTTCAATTCCACGCCAGATACATCGTTTCATCAGACATGCGATATTCCCTCTGTCGCCGTACAGATTCAAAAGATCTGGATACAGATGCCCTATCGTAATTTTCATATCTTTTGTATCCATTATCTTTCTTCCTCCATCTTTTTCAATACATTTCTGGTACTGAACAGAGCCGTATAATTCACCAGTACATACAGGTTGCCACAGCCATCTTCAACCCTTTCCCGGATTGCCTTTTCAACATCTGCTTCCAGCATAGATGGGATGTCCACATATTTCATACGAAGTCTCATATCCTGACAACGGATACCGCTTACTGTAATCGAATTCACATTAGCACCCTTAAATCTGTCAAAGTCCACATCCCAAAGCCACGAAACATCCGTTCCATCCTGTGCATTGTCATTGATCACAATGATCACATCCTTCATGGAATCATCCTGCATAACCGCTGAGATATTCTGATTGAATCCTGCCGGATTCTTCGCAAGATTCAGCACGATCTTTGTGCCTTTTACCTCAAACTGCTCCATACGTCCGTTTTCCGGGTTGAAATCTGTTAGCATATCCTGAAAATGCTCCAGCCCAAGCCCTCCGGTTCTTCCAGCCGCGTAGGCTGCCAGAATATTATATACATTATAGAAGCCTTTATAATTGGCCTCCAGGCGTCTGCCATCTACCGTAAACGCAAGATGGTCGCTGACTGCCACATCCGATGCATCATATTCAATTGCCGGACGCTTAAAATCACAGCCTGTACATGCATAATCGCCAAGCTGGCTGTAGTGATAGAAATTATATTTTAACGGTGCTCCGCATTTCTTACAGAAACGTCCCTCTCTGATCTCATGGGAATCCTTATCATCCACTACCTTTTCACTGATTCCGTAAGTTACATACGGATTACCGCTTTCCATTGCAAGGTAAGCAGACAATGCATCATCCCCGTTCACGATCACCTTCATCTTTGGTGCACTCTGCATCACTTCTTTTAAGATATTCATTGTAATGTCGATCTCACCGTAACGGTCAAGCTGGTCACGGAACAGATTCGTCAGTACCATATAATCCGGCTTAAAGTGTGGAAATACCCTTCTTGTCGAAGCTTCATCAATCTCGATACATGCATAATCCGCATCCAGATTACCACTTAAACCCGCACCTAATACAAAGGCTGCCACAACACCATTCAACATGTTGGAACCGGTATGGTTACAGATTACTTTATAACCTTCCTTCTCGATTGCTGCACAGAGCATATTGTTGGTTGTCGTCTTTCCATTGGTTCCACATACAATAAAAATGTCTTTTCTGACTTGTCCCGCAAGATCATGCAGGATGCTTGGATCAATCTTCAGTGCAATCTTTCCCGCCCAGGTCACGCCCTGGCGGTGAAAGATATGTACACTTGCTTTTTCACTTATCTTCGCTGCCCATACGGCCAGCATTCTGCGTACTCCCATAATTACCTATTTCCCGATCAGTTCTTTGATATTTTCCGGTTCCGGCATCGAACGGATCGCACCTTTTTTCATTGTGATCAGTGCTGCACCTGCATTCGCATTATGTTCAGAATCTCTTTTAATTTTGCCTCATCCAGATTATCCAGACCGTACTTTAATACACCGTTGATCGAACATCCGCAGAATGTATCTCCTGCTCCTGTGGTCTCAATTGCTTTCACCGTAAATCCCGGCTGCTCTACACGAAAGTTTTTATAGTAGGCTCTGCTTCCTTCTTTTCCCATCGTCAGGAAGATAAGAGGAATCTGATACTTTTCCTGAAGATACTTAATTCCTTCATCATAATCTTCTTTTCCTGATACAAACTGGATCTCATTGTCAGAGATCTTCAGTACGTCACAATTTTCGAAGCCATATTCCATCTGTGCTTTCGCTTCATCCAGAGTCTTCCACAGCGGCGGACGTAAGTTCGGATCAAATGTGATCATGCAGCCTGCTTCTTTAGCGACTGCAAGTGCCTTCTTTGTTGCACTCTTCACCGGCTCATCTGTCATAGAAAGTGTTCCAAAGTGAAATACCTTTGACTGGCGGATCAGATCATAATCTACTTCCTCTTCCTTCAGCATCATATCAGCTCCCGGTTTGCGGTAAAAAGAAAATTCTCTGTCACCATCCGGAAAAGTATGTACAAAAGCCAGTGTCGTGTGGATATCCTGATCCATCACAAGTCCTTTTGCTTCTATTCCGATATTTGTAATCGTATCTCTTAACAGTTTACCAAACTGGTCATCCCCAACTTTTCCAATGAATGCGGTTTTTCTTCCAAGTTTGTTCAACATTGCAAGCACATTACACGGCGCACCACCCGGGCAGGCTTCAAACAACTGATTTCCCTGCTCACTTTCCCCATTCACTGCAAAGTCGATCAGCATTTCTCCAAGTGCTGTTACGTCATATATCTTTTCCATCCTAAAATCTCCTTATCCTAAATCTTACACTTGTTTCATATTTCATTTTATCATAGAATTTTACATTTTTAAAGACACAGGCTCTTAAAGTGCATATTTGCCAATTCTTACAAAAATTCCGTTATTTTTTTGTCATTTTGCCTATTTACGAATCCGAAAATGATTGATAAAATAATAACAAATAATACAGTTACCTGATGTATTATTTTATTATGTGAAACGACGATTTCGCAAATTGTTCGTGTTTGGATGGTACTACCCCTCCCACGAACCCTCTCTTGATAGCGTTTTGTAAGAAAGTCACATGAGAAGTTTCCGCCAAAACTTTTCATGTGACTTTCTTCATTTATTGTCTACAGAACTTGCCACTGGCAGGTTCTGTAGATAATTCTTCTGTTTTTATTTTAACATTCTTCAGCAATTTTATAGATCAGCTTTTCTGTATCTTCCCATCCAATACATGGATCTGTGATCGATTTTCCATAGATCATATCAGCCGATATATCCTGTCTGCCTTCTTCCAGGTAACTTTCTACCATAACTCCTTTAATCATCTTCTTAAGATCCGGGTTATATCTGCGCGAATGCAGTACCTCACTTACAATACGAATCTGTTCTTTATATTTCTTGTTTGAATTCGAATGATTCACATCAATCACTGCTGCCGGATTCTTAATATCTTTTTTCTGATATAATTCCCAGAGTCTTACACATTCTTCATAATGGTAATTTGGTATGCACTGTCCGTACTTGTCAACTCCGCCACGAAGGATCGTGTGTGCAAGTGGATTACCAGACGTCGTTACATCCATCGTTCTGTAAATGAACCGGTGTCCCATCTGTGCTGCTACGATCGAGTTGAGCATTACAGAAAGATCTCCACTGGTCGGATTTTTCATTCCAACCGGAATATCCATACCACTTGCCGTCAGCCGGTGCTGCTGATTCTCCACCGATCTTGCACCCACTGCCTCATAGGAAAGGATATCATCCAGATAACTTCTGTTTTCCGGATATAACATTTCATCCGCTGCTGTCAGTCCGCTTTCTTTCATTGCACGAATATGCATCTTACGGATTGCCATAATTCCAGCATACAGATCCGGAGCTTTATCCGGATCTGGCTGATGAAGCATTCCCTTATATCCTTCACCGGTCGTCCTTGGCTTATTGGTATAGATTCTCGGAATCAATACCAGGCGGTCTTTTACCTTTTCATTTACCTTCGCCAGACGGCATACATATTCACATACAGAATCTTCATTATCTGCCGAACAAGGTCCGATGATCACTGCGAATTTATCGGATTTTCCGGTAAAAATATCACGTATTTCTGCGTCTCGTTCTTTCTTTAACTGAATCAGTTTCTCTGACAGCGGATATTCTTCTTTCAGTTCTGCCGGTGATGGCAGAACTTTATTTACTTTCATAGACATATCTTTTCCCTTATCTTTATCCTAACAGATGTACCCCTCCAAGAAGTACATACGATATAAACCACATAATTACAGTTGCCATACAAATTCCAATGATAACAGCCGGAAATGCTTTCTTAAATTTCATTCCCAGAAGTGCTGCAATCAGAGACCCTGTCCATGCGCCGGTTCCCGGAAGAGGGATTCCCACGAATAACACCAGTCCCCAGAATTCATATTTTTCAATCTGGTCCTTCTGCCGCATCGCCTTGGATTCCAGTTTATCCACCAGCGGCTTGAATGTTTTCGTTCCCTTCATCCAGTTAAATACCGGTGTGATCAGAAGCAAAATAAATGGAACCGGAATGATATTTCCGATAATGCAAAGTGGAATCGCAGTCGATACCTTTACTCCAAGGATCGGTCCTGCAACAAGCAGCGCCCCGCGAAGTTCAAGGATCGGGATCATCGAGATCAAAAATACGATCACTTCTTTACTCACACTTCCGCTTAACGCATCAATAATCCCATGTATTAACGTATTGGTCATAAGAAACTCCTCTTATTTATTCATATATTTTTTCAGAAATGCAAACATTGCTTCCATCTCTTCTCTGGTTCCCACAGTGATACGCATATACTGTTCAATTCTTTCACTGCCCCAGAAACGCACATAGATGTCATTCTCTTTCAGTGCTTCAAATAATTCTTTTGCATCATAATCCGGATGCATGGCAAAGATGAAGTTCGATTTGGAATCCAGACAGTGGAATCCTAGATTCTTTAACTCTTCTTTCGCCCATTCCCGTGTCTCGATAATCTTATTCACACATTCTTCAAAATATGCCTTATCTTTCACCGCTTCCACACCGCATACCAGTGATGTCTGATTCATGGTGTAAGAGTTGAAAGAATACTTTGCATCATTCAGATACTTGATCAGTGTCGGATTACTGATCGCGTAACCAATACGCATTCCTGCCATTGATCTTGCTTTTGAAAACGTCTGAACGATGATCAGATTTTCATATTTATCGATCAGTTCTATTGCAGAACGTCCTGCGAAATCAACGTAAGCTTCATCCACGATCACAATTACATCCTGATTGTGTGCGATAATATCTTCTACATCAACCAGATCTTCATAAAGTCCTGTCGGTGCATTCGGATTTGGGAAGATCACACCACCATTTTCTTTGTAATAATCTTCTTTTACAATCTTAAAGTTCTCGTCAAGCTTCTGGCATTCATACGGAATGCGGTACAGATCTGCCCATACCTTATAGAAAGAATAGGTGATATCCGGAAAAAAGATTGGTTTCTCTGAGTTAAAAAATGTCAGGAAACACATGGATAACACATCATCCGATCCTACTCCTACGAATACCTGATCCGGATTCACATGATAAAAATCAGCCAGCGCATTTACGAGTGGTGCCGCCGTCGGATCCGGATACAGACGCAGACGGTCTGTATTCATCTCCTCCAACGCCTTTGTCACGCCCGGTGCAGGTGCGTATGGGTTTTCATTGGTATTCAACTTGATTACTTTGCGCTGTGGCTGCTCGCCCGGCACATACGGTTCTACTTTTCGAATGTTCTTTTCAAATGCTTTCATGCTGCTCTCCTAGAAATATTCTTTCGCCAGTTCTTTGAATTTTGGAAGGGAATTCACGATTGTCTCATGTGATACGCAGTACGCAAGTCTTACATATCCAGGGCATGCAAACGAACTTCCCGGCACGATCAGAATATTATATTTCTTTGCAGCCTCACAGAATTCCTTCTCATTCGGAACCGGTGATTTCACAAACAAATAAAATGCTCCCTGTGGCTTAATGCACTCAAATCCGCACTCTTTCAGTCCGTTATACAGATCTTCTCTGTTGCGATCATAGAAAGAAAGGTCTGTCTTTTCATTCAGGCATTTTTCTACTACCTTCTGCTGCAGTGTCGGTGCATTAACAAATCCGAGGATACGTGTTGCGACATTGGCTGCGGAAAGTACTTCTTCACTGTCTTTTAATTCATCCGGAATAACCAAGTATCCGATACGTTCTCCCGGAAGTGACAATGATTTGCTGTAGGAGTATCCCACTACGGTATTGTCATAATATTTTGTGAGATACGGAACTTCTACTCCGTCATAAGCCAGCTCACGATAAGGCTCGTCGGAGATCAGAACGATGTCTGTTCCGAATTCTTTCTGCTTTGCCTCCATGATAGCGGCGAGCTTTTTGATCGTCTCTTCGGAATATACAACACCAGTCGGGTTGTTCGGATTATTGACGATAACGGCTTTTGTCTTTGGTGTGATCTTTTGTTCAAATTCATCCAGTTTTGGCTGGAAGTCAACGGTATTCGGTGAGATTTCTACCAGTACACCATCGTAGTTGTTCGTATAAGAACGATATTCTCCAAAATATGGTGCAAATGCGATCACTTCATCTCCCGGATTGATCAGCGCTTTCAAGATAACATTTAATCCACCGGCTGCACCAACCGTCATGACAATATTTTTGCCTTCAAAATGCGTATCAAAACGCTTATTTAAAGAATCAGCTACTGCCTCTCTTACATCTGCATATCCGCAGTTGCTGTTGGTATATCCGTGAAGTACGATTGGATCTTCCTCACTTACGATCTCAATGATCGCATTCTTCACGGCCTCCGGTGCCGGCACGTTCGGATTGCCCAGACTGAAATCAAATACATTCTCAGCTCCGTAAATTCCTGCCAGACGGTTACCTTCCTCAAACATTGCACGGATAGCCGAACTGTTGGCTACCATATTTTTCATCTTATCCGCTATCATTTTGTTGCTCCTTTCTCACTACAAGTCTTTCATTTGTAAGTCTTAGCCCTGCGCTTTCTCTGTCACATCACCCTTTTCTACCATAAAAGCTGGACGGTAAGAAAGCTTTGCCTTTCTAAGGCCTTCTGCTCCGGTATCATCTTCCCGGTTTACATATTTATAGTTCATGCATTCATGCTCTACAAACTGCTGATTGATCATCGTATATGCGCCCTGTACATCGGCATATGCTTTTTCAATATGCACGACATAAGTGTCTTCGCATATCGGCTCTCCGATCGTAAATGCAACAACTTTACCATCGATCCTTAAGACTCCTCCCGTCAGATGAAGTTCTTCAAACAGTCTCAGGGAATTCAGTGCTACGCACATCTCTCCCCTTTTTCATCATCATCTTCACAGTCATTCTCTGTCCGCCACTTAAGTGCCATCTGGAAACATTCTTCCAGATTATCTTTTGTCATACTTTCATAAGACCAGCGGTCTTCGAACAGGCTTTTGAATTTGTTGATATGATTCCGCTTTCCGTGAAGTTTCTTTCCCGAAAGTGTTGCCAGTTTCTCAGATTCATAGACGTAATCTGCAGAATCTCTGTCGTATTCAATCTGGAATCTTCCCGGATACCACTCCTCTAACTGGGCAAAATATTCCGGTGTCACATTGTACATCAGGAATGGCCTGCCCTTCGCTTTGGAATATTCCATCATCTCTTCCAGTGCATTCTTCACATCTTCCGGTGCTCCGGCCGGGTAGGCAAAGGTACGTGATTCTCATCCTCACTTTTGAATACCAGTGCATTCTTGATGATCGCCCATTTTACCGGATACTGTCTGGACCAGAGATACACATTGGCAAATGTTCTCTCACAGCTTCTGCTGGTATGATGTTCAAAGTAATGTGAGATAATCTCCTGATCCTCTAATTCTGCACGTTTAAACTGTGTTGCTCCCATATTCTGTATTTACCTTCTTTAATTTTCCGGATTCTTTCTAAAATCTTATATTCCGGCTTCTTACATTTCTTCATTCATATTTGCAAGTTTTGCTGCCTGATCAGCCGCGATACAAGCATCAATGATCTCCTGAATATCACCGTTCATGATCTTATCCAGTTTGTATAATGTAAGTCCGATACGGTGATCTGTCACACGTCCCTGTGGGAAGTTGTAAGTACGGATCTTTTCCGATCTGTCTCCGGTACCGATCTGGCTCTTTCTTGCTTCTGCTTCTGCATCATGACGTTTCTGGCATTCCAGATCATATAACTTCGCGCGTAAAAGAGCGAACGCTTTGTCTTTATTCTGTAACTGAGATTTCTCTGTCTGGCTGTAGATTACAATTCCTGTCGGATAATGTGTCAGTCGTACAGCAGAGTCCGTGGTATTGACACACTGTCCACCGTTACCAGATGCACGCATAACATCGATACGGATATCTTTCTCATCAATCTGGATATCTACATCTTCTGCCTCCGGCATCACCGCTACTGTAATCGTAGAGGTATGGATACGTCCACCGGATTCGGTCTCCGGTACACGCTGTACACGGTGTACCCCGGATTCGTATTTCATCTTGGAATAAGCACCTTTACCATCGATCATGAATGTTACATTTTTCATTCCGCCGATACCGATCTCTTCACATTCTACCAGCTCGACTTTCCATCTCTGGCTTTCTGCATAATGCATATACATACGGTAGATCTCTGCCGCAAAAAGTGCAGCCTCATCTCCGCCTGCACCGGCACGGATCTCAACGATAACGTTCTTTTCATCGTTAGGGTCCTTTGGAAGAAGAAGGATCTTCAGTTCCTGTTCCAGTTCTTCTACACGTTTCTTGTTATCATTCAACTCTTCTTTTGCAAGTTCACGCATCTCTTCATCGGACTCTTCCTCTAACATCTCAAGGCTGTCCTCAATTGCCTGCTTGCATTCTTTGTATTCATTATACGCCTCTACAATCGGAGTCAGATCATTTTGCTCTTTCATAAGTTTGCGGAAGCGGTTCTGGTCATTTGCCACATCCGGTTCCTGAAGTTCATTTAATATCTCATCCAGACGGATGCGCAGATCTTCTAATTTATCAAACATGGTATTTCCTCCTTAACATTACTCTTTATTGTACCTTCCCATAACTACGCGGTCAAGTCCCGCTAAATCCTTTTTTTATCTCGATTTCCTCATATCCTTCTTTTTTCAAAAGTTCTGATACATCTTTTCCCTGATCAAAGCCAATCTCGAACAGGATATATCCTCCCTTGTTCAGATATCTTATACTGTCTTTTACGATCAGGCGATAAAAATAAAGTCCGTCCTCTTTTCCATCCAGCGCAATCCATGGATCATGAAGTTTTACTTCCTCATCCAGACGACTGATTTCTTCTGTCCTGATATAAGGCGGATTAGACACGATCATATCGTATTTTCCGGTGACAGATTCAAACAGATCACTTTTTATAAATCTTGCATCTGTTCCCAGACGGCTGTTGTTTTCTCGTGCAACTTTCAATGCCTCTTCCGAAATATCGCAGCCGGTTCCTTTCAGATGCATCTGTTTTTTTTCGCCGAATTTCAAAATACTTTCCAGAATACATCCCGAACCGGTACACATGTCCAGGATCTGCATATCTGGTCTGATCCGTTTTAAAGCCTCTTCTACCAGAATCTCTGTATCCTGTCTTGGAACCAGCACATTTTCATTCACTTTAAAATTTAATCCCATGAATTCCTGTTCACCGGTAATATGCTGAAGTGGAATTCTTCTTGCTCTTGTGCAGATATCTTTCTGATAGCTTTCTGCTTTTTCTTCTTCTACTTCTCTGTCCGGGTCTGCCAAAAATACTGCTCTGCTGATTCCGGTCTTATATTCAAGCAGATACCAGGCATCCAGTTTTGCTTCCCGTATCCCTGCCTTTTCAAGTTTTTCTGTTCCACTCTGGTAGAGATTACGAAGTGTGAAAATTTTCCCGTTCATACGCCCTCCAGTCAAATACAGCTTCTACTGCCTGTATCGCTACTTCTATCATATCATCATCCGGTTCACTGGTTGTCATCATCTGAATTGCCATTCCCGGCTTACTTAACAGATTGACCAGGGCATTTTCACTGTTCCCCGCCAGTTTCAACACCTCATAAGAGATTCCGGCGATCACCGGAAGCAGTGCAATACGGACAACCACCCGCATCAAAGGCGATTCCACCCGAATCAGCAACAGTAAAATAATACTGATCGCCAGCACAAAAAAACAGAAAACTTGTCCCACATCTTTTTATGCTGTCTCGAACTTTTCCTTACATTCTCCACCGTAAGCGGCAGCCCATGTTCAATACAGTTGATACACTTATGCTCCGCACCGTGGTACATAAATGTTCTCTGAATATCCTCCATTCTGGAAATCAGCAAAATATACACAATAAAAATTCCAATCCGGGCAACACCTTCTATCACGGTTCTAAGATGATACGACGGAATAACCGGTTTCATAAGTGTCGACAGAAAATACGGCAATATCATAAAGATTGCAACTGCTGCAACAATGGAAAAGGCAACCGTTCCTGCCATCATCAGGTTCTCTTGCTTTTCTTTCTTTTTCAGATCTTTTCCGGAAAGCTCTTTTTCTTCTTCCTCTTCGTAAAAACTCGCCGAAAAAGTCAGCGTCTTGATTCCAAGTACCATGGAATCAATAAAATTAAAAACCCCCCGGACAAAAGGAATCGTAGTCAGTTTTTTCCAATTGCCGGTAATACTGTGAAACGTCTCTGTCTGAACAAAGATCTCTCCGTCCGGTTTTCTGACAGCCACAGCATAACGATCCTGATTCTTCATCATGATTCCCTCTAAAACTGCCTGTCCGCCGATATTTGATGATTTCATATATTCTCCTTATACCACATCTTCTGGAACAAAGACTATCTCTTGCCCGAAGATCTATTGTAATGAAAAAAGGGTTGAGATTCAAAAACCTCAACCCAATACTTGTAATCTTATTTGTCCATTCCGTATTTCTTATTGAACTTATCAACACGGCCACGAGCCTGAGTTGCTTTCTGCTGTCCTGTATAGAATGGATGACATTTAGAACAGATTTCTACGTGGATTTCTTCACTTGTAGATCCTGTTACGAATGTATTTCCACAGTTACAAGTTACAGTTGCCTGATAATAATTTGGATGTATTCCTTCTTTCATGATTTTCACCTCTTCTTTATTTTTTGACACGCACTTAATGTGCAGTAAATTTCTTTTATTTACACAGCTCGTTCATTGTAACACAAGAATCAAGTTTTGTCTAGATAAATTTTGTCTTTTTTACCATTTGTATTAATTCTTCATTATTCCGCGTTCTTGAGAACATATTCAGTATGTTATCTACCGCCTCTTCCGGACGCAGTCCGTTCAGTGCTCTTCTCATACTTTCAACAGCTTCCTGTTCCTCTTTTGAAAGCAGAAGATCTTCTCTTCTTGTTCCTGATTTTAAGATATCAATAGCAGGAAACATTCTTTTTTCGGAAAGCTTGCGGTCCAATACCAGTTCCATATTACCGGTTCCTTTAAATTCTTCATATACAACATCGTCCATCTTGCTTCCCGTATCCACAAGTGCCGTTGCCAGTATTGTAAGACTTCCGCCTTCTCTCATATTTCTCGCCGCACCAAAGAAACGCTTCGGCATGTGAAGTGCTGCAGGATCAAGTCCTCCGGATAATGTTCTTCCTGACGGAGGTACTGTAAGGTTATAAGCTCTTGCCAGTCTTGTAATACTGTCAATCAGGATCATGACATCTTTTTTGTGCTCTACCAGTCGTTTGGCCCGTTCGATCACCATCTCTGATACACGCTTATGGTGCTCAGGAAGCTCATCAAACGTAGAATAGATTACTTCTACATTCGGTCCCTCTATTGATTCACGGATATCCGTTACTTCTTCCGGACGCTCATCGATCAGAAGAATCAAAAGATGTACTTCCGGATTATTCTTTTGTACGGATAATGCAACCTGCTTTAATAAGGTTGTCTTTCCTGCTTTCGGTGGTGAGACGATCATACCTCTCTGTCCTTTTCCGATCGGAGACATTAAATCCATAATGCGCATTGCAGTACTTGTCTTTCCACATTCCAGACTCAGTCTTTCATTCGGAAAGATTGGTGTCATATCTTCAAAATTTTTTCTGTGCATAGCTTCATAGGATCCATCTCATTGATCTTTGAAAGATATAAAAGTGCACTGAATTTTTCCTGCTGTGTTTTGATTCTTGTATTTCCTTCCAGTATATCTCCTGTTTTCAGATTAAATCTTCGGATCTGAGACGGAGATACATAGACATCGTTTTCCCCCGGCAGATAATTAGCACTTCGGATAAATCCATAACCATCCTGCATAACTTCAAGAATCCCATGTGCCGTAATTCCACTGTCCAGCTTATCTATATCATGTACTTCTTTATCTCCTGTATTAGCAGATAATTCCTTCACGGTTTCTCGTGCCGATTTCTTTTCTTTTTCATCTTCTTCCAGCATACGCTCTATCAGTTCTGCCTTTTTCATGGTGGAAATTCCCTTTAATCCTCTTGCTTTAGCGAGATCTTTTAACGTCGCCAGCGGAAGAGATTCATATTTTTCTCTCATCATATTAGTCCTTTCACATCAAACTGCTTTCATTCTAGTTTCTTCATTTATTAAGTAGCATCTCTTACTTTACTGGAAAATCACTCAGAAATGACGATACTATTTGAAACATGGAGATATTATACTACATCTTTGTTCTTTTTTAAAGTTCTTTTTCATAACGGTATATCTATCTACCCAATTCCTCTTTTGTGCGTATATTGACTTGAACTTCTATGAATGATATGATTAAACAAACTTATGAAAAGGTGGTATCCATAAAATGACGAATAGTGAAAAAGCCCTGAAAATGCACGAAGAATGGCATGGAAAGATTGAAACTTGTGCAAAATCCCACGTAAATTCACGTGAAGATCTTGCAATTGCCTATACCCCTGGTGTTGCAGAACCTTGTAAGGTAATCGCAAAAGATCCCGAGGCTGCCTATACTTATACTATGAAATCCAATACTGTAGCTGTTGTTTCTGACGGAAGTGCCGTACTCGGTCTTGGTAATATCGGTGCTCTTGCGGCAATGCCCGTTATGGAAGGAAAGGCTGTTCTTTTTAAAGAATTCGGTGGTGTCAACGCTGTACCGATCTGTCTTGACACACAGGATACTGAAGAGATCATCAAAACAGTTGTAAATATCGCCCCTGCTTTCGGAGGAATCAATCTGGAAGACATCAGTGCTCCAAGATGCTTTGAAATCGAAGAACGACTGAAAGAACTGCTGGATATTCCTGTATTTCATGATGACCAGCACGGAACTGCTATCGTAGTTCTTGCCGGAATCATTAATGCTATGAAAGTAACCGGAAAAGATAAGGAATCTTCCAAAGTTGTCGTAAATGGTGCCGGTTCTGCCGGAGTTGCCATTACCAAACTGCTCCTGACCTACGGCTTTAAACATGTCACCATGTGCGACATAAATGGAATTCTCGGAAAAGATTCCAAAGACCTCAACTGGATGCAGGAGAAGATGGTTGAAGTAACCAACCTGGAACAGAAAACCGGTAAACTCGCCGATGCATTAAAAGGCGCTGATATTTTTGTCGGCGTATCGGCTCCGAATATTGTTACACCGGAAATGGTTGCTTCTATGAACAAAGATGCCATCTTATTTGCCATGGCCAATCCGGTACCTGAAATCATGCCGGATATTGCAAAAGCTGCGGGCGCTAAAGTAGTAGGAACCGGCCGTTCCGACTTCCCGAACCAGGTAAATAACGTGGTTGCTTTCCCTGGTATCTTCAAAGGTGCTCTCGAGGGACGTGCTACTGCCATCACCGAAGATATGAAACTGGCTACTGCAAAAGCAATCGCAGGTCTTGTTCCTGATGAAGAGCTGAATGAAAATAATATTCTTCCTGAAGCATTTGACCCACGTGTTGCAGATGTTGTAAGCCGTGCTGTAAAGGAACTGATCTGATATGACCGCACACTGGGGAGAAAAAAGATACTATTCTCTGGATTATTATCTGAAAAAGACTTATGGTGAAAAGCTCTATAAGATATCTCTCGACGGCGGCATGACATGTCCAAACAGGGATGGTACCCTCGGAACCCACGGTTGCATTTTCTGCAGCCGTGGAGGTTCCGGCGATTTTGCCGCCAGTCGTACTCTGTCTGTCACAGAGCAGATTGAAGCCGGGAAGCAGCAGTCTGCAAAAAAATATACCGGATCATCTTACATTGCTTATTTTCAGGCATATACCAACACTTATGCTTCTTTAGAATATCTGGAAACATTATATATGGAAGCAATTACACATCCTGATATCCGGATTCTTTCCATAGCTACCAGACCGGATTGTCTAAGCGAAAAGATTCTGGATCTCCTGGAAAATTTAAACCGGATCAAACCAGTCTGGGTTGAACTTGGTCTTCAGACTATTCATGAAGAAAGCGCCCGATATATCCGCAGAGGTTATGAGCTTCCGGTATTTGAAAATGCAGTATCCGAGCTTCGAAAGCGTGGAATCGATGTTATTGTCCATACAATCCTGTGTCTTCCAAATGAAACCGAACAGGATATACTCAAGACCATAGAATACCTGAACCATCAGGATATTCAGGGCATCAAACTGCAGCTTTTACATGTATTAAAAGATACCGATCTGGCCGACATCTACCTGGCCTCTCCATTCTACATTCCCACACCGGAAGAATACTACCAGCTTCTCGGGATGTGTATCAGCCACTTAAGACCGGACATCGTTATCCACCGATTAACCGGAGACGGACCAAAAAATCTTTTGATCGCCCCTTTATGGACCTGTAACAAAAGGCAAGTTCTGAATCAGTTCCAGTCTTACTTAAAAACACATGACATCTGGCAGGGAAAGGAGTGTTAACCTTGGCCAAATCTTTTACGTTATATAAATTGATCATTTTGTATATGTTGAACGAAGTTGATTTTCCTCTTACCAATTCCCAGATATCAGAATTTATTCTGGATGAAGATATACAACCTACTTTAAATTACAGCAGGCTTTATCCGAACTTCTGGAATCAGGATTTATTCGTGAAGAATCTACTCATCACCGTACATTTTATCATCTTACGGAAGACGGAGCAGAGACCATCCATTATTTTACAAACGATATCTCTCCTGCAATCCAGCATGATATCGACGAATTTTTAAAAGAGAAACATTACGAATTAAAAAATGAGATGTCCGTAAAAGCGGACTATTTCGAGAATTCCAACATGGAATATTCTGTACGCTGTCAGGTCATCGAACAGGGACTTCCTCTGATCGACCTCACCGTAACAGCCCCGACAGAATCCGAAGCTGCAACCATTGCAAACAACTGGCAGAAACGGAACCAGGAGATTTATGCGTTAGTAATGGCGAAGTTGTTGTAGTAATTATTTTGGTGACTTCCCCCGGACCTGAATAAAAGGATAGAAGCCATTTCTGTGCTGATTCAATCATGGAGAAACTCTAGAGTTACTAACCATGACCTCATATGCACAGAAATGGCTTCTATCCTTTTATTCAGTTACATTTTTGTATGCCATAATAATTATATAATGGAACCTTAACCGTTGTGATATCTTGATTGGAACAATTTAAAATAGAAACTCGCTCATGACATAGTTGCTGACATCGATTCCTTTTTCTGTTAACCGGATGTATTCGCCGGTGTCTTCAAGCAGCTGCTTTTGGTACATATCGATCAGTACTTTTCCATATGCATTTTCAATACTTCTTCCGAAAGTCTGCCTGAAGTCAGTCTTGGATACTCCTTCGATTTTTCTGAGCCCCAGAAACATATATTCTTCCATCTGATTCTGCAAACTAAGAACTTCGATCTCACCGCCTTCTACGAATCGTTGGTTATTGATAAGAGATGCCGCACCGGTTCCGATTCCCAGATATTCTGTGCGGTTCCAGTATCCAAGGTTATGCCGGCATTCATATCCTTCTTTGGCATAATTAGATATCTCATATCTGTGATAGCCGTAACTCCACAAAATATTTTTTGTAACTGATACATCATCCGTTCTGTATCTTCATCCGGAAGTTCTCTTCTTCTTCTCGCCTCAGCGCGTTCACCCTCTCCGTACTTTTCATAGAACGGCGTTCCTTCTTCGATGATCAGACTGTATGCGGAGATATGTTCCGGACCAAGTTCTGCCACTTTTTTTAATGTATCTTCCCATCCTCCCAATGTCTGAAATGGAATTCCCGACATCAGATCTACATTGATATTCTGAAATCCCACTTCTCTTGCAAGCGTATAGGTATCCAGGAAGTCTTTATATGTATGAATTCTTCCGTAGCATCTTTAATTCCTGATCATCCGTTGACTGTAATCCGATACTCAGACGATTAATCCCGACATTCCGATATGCCATCAATTTCAACTTATCTACTGTCCCCGGGTTCACTTCTACCGTGATCTCCGCGTCCGAATCAATTGGAAATGTAGCACGTATCGCATCGAAGATACTCCTCATCTGCTGAGTTTCTAATATGGACGGTGTACCGCCTCCTATAAAAATACTGCTTACATGGTACATACCGGCAAGATCATAATAAGAACGGATCTTCTGGCACAAGCCCATGACATACTCCTGTCTCGCTTCAGGTGTTGCAGGCGCAGACAGGAAATCACAGTACCGACATTTTTTTACACAAAATGGAATATGGATATATAACTCTAATGGTCTCATTATTTATCATCCAGCTTCAATACACTCATAAATGCTTTCTGCGGAATCTCTACGTTGCCCACCTGACGCATACGTTTCTTTCCTTCT
>ENA-OQBJ01000286-OQBJ01000286.1-human-gut-metagenome-genome-assembly--contig:-NODE-286-length-27320-cov-8.988710_pt1 | contig 27320 bp, 30 predicted proteins | sample MGYA00242743_ERZ504545 | MGnify/ENA primary metagenome ERZ504545 (study PRJEB26092, sample SAMD00036252) | human gut metagenome | host: Homo sapiens | study: EMG produced TPA metagenomics assembly of...
TTCATTTTACCATAATTCCCTCTTTTTTATTCTTTTTTTGTGGCTTTATAGGGCTGCCAGTATCTTGGCGTTGGCATCATCTACTTCTGAGCTTTTGATGGAACGGAGATAGATTTGTGTGGTGGTTTCGGAATGATGTCCCAATGCCTCGCTGATGACAGAGATAGAGATATGATTATCTCTTGCCGTCGTTGCCCAGGAATGGCGGGCAACATAGAGGGTGAGCTTGCCCTTGATGCCTATCGTAGCTCCAAACTTTCTGAGGTGGTAGGAGATACGCGCTTCCGCATTGTGATATAGGCGTGCCTCATCCTGCTTTTTGTCAATAGTTTTATCCTGTCTTTTGTTTCCATCATCAACAAGGAAAGGAAAGAGATAAGATGAGGAGGCGGTCTGCGCCTGATACTTTTCCAACAACTCCTGCATCTCCTTCTCCCATCGGATGGTGAGACGCTGTCCTGTCTTTCTTCTTGTATAATGAAGATAACCGTCCTTGAGGTCAGATTTGCGGAGATGAGCCAGGTCGATGAAAGAGATACCACGCAGATAGAAACTCATCAGGAATGTATCTCTTGCCATCTCTTCCTTGGGATTGAGATCCTTGACAGATTGCAGACTCTTGATCTGGCTGACATTCTCTGCAGGTATGGCTCTCTTGCGAGTTTGGGCAATACCGGTATAGACATCCGAGAAGGGATGCTGCTGTGGCGTCAGTCCCTTTGCCACAGCTTTGTTGTAGGTGGCACGGAGGATGCGGAGATAGAAGGAGCTGGTGTTTTTGCATACCTCCGCCGTATGATGCAGGTACGCCTCATACGAGCGCATCACTTCTGCATCTATCTCTTTTAGGGCAATATCCTTGTTGTCACGGTATCGCTTAAAGCTGTTGAGGGATGCCTTGTAATGCAGCGAGGTGCGGTATTGCCCGTTCTTCAGCAACAGGGCGATGAGGAGGTTCATGAACTGGAATAAAGACTCTGATGTTTTCTTGTTTCTTGACATAATGACAGTGAATTTATGAAGTTTATTAATATATGATAGGGAATGGAGGACTAGTTTTAGATAATTCAAGGTAAAATGTCGATATTTTACATAAAAATCGGACTGTCTGTAATTCACCGGCATCATGATGTTCAGAACAATCGCCTCTATCGTATAATGGTCATCATTATTACAAAAAAACTCCGAAGAACCAAGATTGATTCTTCGGAGTTTTTTGTACACCCTTAGGGATTCGAACCCTAGACCCACTGATTAAGAGTCAGTTGCTCTACCAACTGAGCTAAGGGTGCCTCTGCTAAAAGCTTTGTTTTCAAAAGCGAGTGCAAAGGTAATACATTTTTCTGAAACCACCAAACTTTTATGGATATTTTTTGAAAAAATCTTTCATTTTATCCATCATGGTTGGTTGTTGAAAGCATTATTCCTTCAGCCAACCACCTATCAGACTGATGATTTCCTGTCTTGTAGGCTCTGGAAACGACAAGATGCGAGTTTTGTGCGAACCGCCATGACACATATAAACATGCAGGTTCTTCTTGTTCTTGGTGAAAGGCAAGCCATAAATGCCCGAAGCTCCCCAAGGATCGATATCGCCATAAATATAAACCATCTTCGGATCATTCTTGGTCAGGAACTCTACCGTATGATTATAGAGTGCTGGCGAGAACTTCACGTTTTCTGCTCCCTTTGGTACCATCAGTTTCTTCAGATAGCCTTTAGCTGTCTTGATACTGAGATATTTCTTGAATGGTTTGGTATAATAGCCGTAATAACCCAACTCCCGGGCTGCCTGCACATCAAACGAGGCTGTGGCATTATAATTGGTGAAATACTCCGGCTCACACATGTTGATCCAGTAATCAAACACCGTCTTGTCATCTGCCTCTCTTGCTGGAATCTTGTTGATGTCTTCTCCCCACTGCCAGAAAGCAAAGGCGTATTCGAATACAGAGTAATCAAAAATCTCTGCCAGCGGAGCATTGAATACATATTTCTTATCGTTGCAATATTTCTCGAACATTGGCAGCAACGCAGCCTTTCGCTTGAAGAGGAGCAACTGGAAATCGAGCACCTTCTGTCGGTTTTCCTTGGTTGATACCTGATATTGCAGGAACTTCTCATGTCGTCCATCCTCCACACCCTTGTTGAGCGGAGCTACGTATGGCACAGAAATATCTACATCATCAGGGAAGTAAGAACGGTAGAACATCGTAGTCTGTCCGCCCTTGCTGATGCCGGTAGCAATCCATTTTCCCTTGTACATCGCATGCAGGGTCTGGTTTACATGATGCAGGTCATAGAGCGAATTTTCAACGGTAAGATAATCCCAGTTGCAAGGACTAGGCATCGACTTGTCGAAATAACGATACTCTACGGTAATGATATTCGTATTCGAAGAGTTTGGAAAGTTCCTCGATATATCTTCGCGCAGCGCATAGTTGGCATTATATCCTTCTGTCACGAGCACGGTAGGACGGTCGAATCCTCTATGGCAGAGCACCACCCTCTGTTCGAAATAGCCCTTGGATGCATCCTTGGCATCGAGCTGCTGCTTGATAAAGAACACATACTTTTCCGGGATATGCGTACTTTTTCAGCGTTTCCACGTTACTTACTCCAGGCAAAGCAGCCAGTTGCTTACCAGCCACACCCAGTTCTGCCGCCAGCATCTGCAAAGCAGGATGAAGAGCAGCAGCAATTTCAAAAATCTCAGTTTCATCTTATTCTCTCTTTTTATTTATTATATTCTAAAATTCAAGATTGCGAAATACATTCTATATGTTTTCTAAACCTCTGCAAAGGTAATGATTTATTCTTGTTCGGCAAAGGGAAACCCCACCTTATTTATTATATGGGCAGCAATTAAGGAAATCAGAACAAGAATCCTGCATTGATATAGAATCCTACATTCTTACCCAAGCTAGAATAATTAGCCTGAATGCTTACCGGACCCAATACGAAATCATAGGATGCTCTCAAGCTCCTCCCCACAAATCATCACCGATGAGAATATGGGAAAACTTGCGGGCTTCCTTGCCATACTCTCCCAGAGCGGTAAGATAGAACTTTCCTTTCACCCGATAGCGGAAACCGAGCTGACCAGTCACCACATTGCGCTCCAGCAGATGAACATGCTGCGCACTCTCCCATGCCACCTGCCAAGCAGATAGTAACCGTCAGCTACTCCACCTGCATAATTCTGATAAATGGCTGGTACGGAACTGCCAAACAAGAAGCGGCTCTTGAGCTTAGGGAGCAGATAGAATCTGGAATTGAGACGTACGGCACATTCTCCTTGAAAAGCAGCTTCAGCAAAAGGATTACCATCAGCATAATGTATTCCGTCATCCGTATGCAGAATGCCCTGAACCTGAATGCGGCTGCCACGGGTCGGGAAATAGCGGCGGTCGTAAGTATCCATCACAACAGATGCAAAGTAGTTCAGGAAATGGTCTGACGAACGTGTCTGGATGCTTCCGTCACGTTCGAACATATCAGAATGATAATGATAATAATCAAACTGCACTCCCGACTTCAATCTGAAATTACCGATATCGCGGGTATAGAATCCAGCGAAAGAATGCGAAAGAAACTCCAGGGCATCCAGCTTATGCTTGTCCGCATAAAGGTCGAAATCATAATGAGCCATACGATAGGAAATGCCTATTTTCGCTCCGAAAAGGTTGCCATAGGCATATTTCATTTCCAGATAGGGATTACGGGAAATGCGTCCTGTAAAGGCATAGTGATGACGGGTAGAAAACTGCTGGTTATTGGATATCTGAGCAATGACGCTCGCCAGATCCTGCGTATCAAAACGTGCACCTACACTGATTCTTCTCGATTCGTTGGGTTCCAGCATGAATACCAGGTCATAAGGTTCCTCGTTAGACTGTCTGTATTCTACACGCGAAAAGATATTCAGTCCCCTGAGCATGGCAAGTGTACCATCTATCTCCTCAGGACTGACTTCCGAATTCTCCCGTAGAGCAATTTTCTTTCTAATCCACTTTTCCTCCTCTCCGCTGATGCCTTCTAACCGGATGCTTCCTATATGATAAGCTTCCGTCTGAGAAGGTTTCGGCTGTTTGAGGCGTTTATCCTGTAATGTATCATCAGAGGCTGCAGAATCACAAGCATCAGCATAGATATACTTTCTCAGAGCCATCAGCTCATCCCATTTCTGACGGGCAGCCTGTTCTCCCCGCTGTATCATGGTATCAATGGCTTCAGATTGGAAACTGGCTGCCGAATAACCTTTCAGAGAAGGATTGATATAAAGATCGGCTTCAGCCATATTCTTCCGGTATTTGTTCTGCCCCATCATACTTATGAGCTGTTCTACAACAGAAGAAGCCGATTTCAGTTCTTCCTTCTTCTTCCAACCGGTACTCAAATCTACACAGATAATCACATCCGCTCCCATTTCCTTTGCCACATCAACCGGCAGATTGTTCAAGCGCCGCCATCCACCAGCATCTTTCCTTTCCATTCTACCGGAGCAAACACGCCCGGTATCGACATGCTGGCACGCATCGCCAATGGCAACGAGCCCGATGAAAACACCACCTCCTTGCCTTCTACCAGATCTACCGCCACGCAACGGAAAGGATGGGTAGGTTGGAGAAATCATCCACCTGATGATACCCCACGGTAAGTTTAGAGAAAAGGTTAAAGATATTCTGCCCCTTCACATAACCGGTTGGCAACGAGACCTTCCTCTCTTTGGAAAGAGGAATATGAACGATATATTTCTCCCTTTCTTCTTTAGAAAGAAAAGTCTCCGATTCACGTTTCACCTGGTCGCTCAAAAGGAAAAGCCAGTTCTGGTTACGGTAGAGGCTGTCGATATCAGCAGCATCGTAGCCGATGGCATAGAGTCCGCCCACGATGGCACCGATACTGGTTCCGGCAATATAATCTACAGGAATATCAGCCTCTTCCAGCACCTTGAGCACACCTACTTCAGCCGCACCCTTGGCACCACCTCCACCCAACACGAGCCCCACCTTCTTGCGTGGCTGCTGGGCTTGCAGAGGAGTATGAGCAAAGCAGCAGAATAAAACCAAAAAACATAATATCTTATCTCGATGTACCATCATATTGCTCCTTGTTTAAATGAATAACTGGCACGGCAAAGATACGAAGAAAGATTGGAACTCGCAAGAAAATCTGAAAGAAAATGGCTGAGGACACGGAAATTTAAAGGATTATGCGAATCAATCCAGATACTGCAAAAATCAGAGATAACAAAAAGATTCGCCACCTTTTTTATATTATCCCCCATTTTTCTTGCAAAATCAAAATATTCTTCTCAAAATCTTTGGAGTTTCAATAATTATCTGTATCTTTGCAGAGTGAAATGTTTAAAAATTACAATTATGGCAACACAAGTATTACAATTCAATCAGGCCCAGCAGGCGGTGCTCAATGTTATCTCTTGTTTGCAGTCAGAACAGGACTTGGCAGACTTGAAACGAACATTAGTAAAGTTCATGAATGATCGCTTGCAGCGAGAAATAGATAAGCTTTGGGAATCTGGCGAAATGAGCAATGAAAAGTTGCAGGAAATGCAGTCAGAACATTTGCGCACGACTTATAAATAAACTGACTATGCAGAGAAATATCGTCTTAGATACCAACTGTCTCTTGCAGATAATTGCAAGGAAAAGCAAAAATTATTTCTTATGGGAAAGATTCTTGAATGGGGACTATTGTCTCTGCTTTACAACTGAAATTCTAGAAGAATACGAAGAAATACTTTGTTTAAAAACGAATCGATTAATAGCAACTATGGTATTAGAGATTATAACTCAAGCTCCAAATACCCAAAGAGTTGATGCTCATTATCATTGGAATCTTATCACACAGGATCCCGATGATAATAAGTTTGTGGATTGTGCAGTCTTTGCTAATGCCGATTTCATTGTATCAGATGATAAACATTTCAAAGATTTAGAAAACATTGATTTTCCAAGAGTACTAGTAGTTAGATTAGAAGAGTTTGCCAGATTATACCGAAATCTTGATGCCAACTAATAAACGAGATTCTTGAATACAAGAATCTATGGAAGAAGATATTGCGATAGCTGATATCAAAGTGCAGATGGAAGGAGAAATCTGGTTTCCCCGTCTGAGATGACTGTCTCATAGGAACAGCCTACTGTTCCCTATTCCGCCAGTAGGCTGTTCGCCCCAAACAGCCTACTAGCCATACGCAAACAGCACACTTATCTTTCGGAGATAAATATCAGGATATCGGAGATCTATCTGCCAAAAACAGCCATATCAAAACAAAAACGAAATGAAACTTCCCTGAAATTTGGAGGGTTTAAAAAAATATATTACCTTTGCACCCGCAAAAAAGATAAGATTATGAACGGATTGTATACTATATTATTATTGGTGCTGAGCAACATCTTCATGACGCTAGCTTGGTACGGACACCTCAAGTTGCAACAAACGGGCGTGAGCAGCAACTGGCCTCTTATCGGTGTCATCGCCTTCAGTTGGGCGATCGCCTTCTTCGAATATTGCTGTCAGGTACCAGCCAACCGCATCGGTTTCGTGGATAATGGCGGACCGTTTAATCTGGTCCAACTCAAGGTGATACAGGAATGCGTATCGCTTATCGTCTTCGCCATCATCGCCAATATCCTCTTCCAGGGACAGGGATTGCACTGGAATCATTTCGCAGCCTTCTGCTGCCTGATTGCAGCCGTTTATTTCGTATTCATGAAATAGCCGATAAGGAGTTAACTCAATATAACTCCTTATCCGGCTACCTTTTTAGTTTTACACCTGCCCTACACCAGCTTATAGATTTCGCTCGGTGTCTTGCGCTTCAATACTTCCAGCTGGAAGTCCTTGCCGGCTATGATGCCTTTGCTGCGCAAAATCTGCTCCACGGTTTTGCGTGCCAGCTCAGGATGGTTGTTCTCCTCGCTGAGATGACAGAGCCAGACGTGATGAAGCTCCGGTGTAGCATAATTGGCAAGCGCCTCGCCACAATCGTCGTTGCTCAGATGACCGTTATCTCCCAGAATGCGTTCCTTCAGATACTGGGGATAATGACCCTGCTGGAGCATCTCTACACTATGGTTCGCCTCGAGCACAAGATAGTTGGCACGGCCGATAAAGTCGTGCATCTCTTCAGTAATATGCCCCACATCGGTGATGAGACAGAAGTTTACACCACCGCACTCCACGAAATAGCCAACATTGTCGGTACTGTCGTGGGGTACACCGAACGGAGTAATCTTAAACTCGCCCAGTGTGAAAGTTACTTTCTTCTCTATCACACGAGCATGGTTAGGCTCTATCTTCTTTCGAACACAATAGTTGCGCTCGATGCCTTGATGTACTTTACGGGTCGTATATACCGGTAGATGATAGTCAGTACTCAGACTCCCCACCGACTTTACATGGTCGGCGTGGTCATGGGTGATGAGGACGTGATGCACATCCTCGAAGCGAAGTCCATAGTTATGGAAATGCTTCTTCAATATTCTTATTCCTACTCCTACGTCTATCAGTATCGAATCCGTATCAGTGTAAAGATAATAGCAATTGCCACTACTTCCACTGCCAAAGGATATAAATTTCAGCATTTTAATTGTTATTTTCCATGCAAAGTTAGCAAAAAAGATTCTTATTACAAAGTTTTTTACTATCTTTGTGCCGAAATATCGCAAAAAAATAGAATTTTTAAGATTTGAGAATCATGATGAAGAAGTCGATGATAGGTTTATGCATAGCTGTGGCATGCATGACCGCAAGTATATTCAGCCTTTCGGGATGTGAACCTCACGAAGGCAGCGAGGACCAGCTGAAGGCTGATGTTGATTCGTTTGCCAACAATTATTTCAACTGGCATTTCCCGAAAGCCGTGAAGTATTGCACCCAGGAATCGGAGCGCTGGCTGCGTTATGCTGCAAGTAATGTGAACGAGACTGACGTGGAACTGCTGCGCCAGAAACCGGAGGATGCCAGCATCGAGATTACGGATATTGATTTCGGTGACGATGAAACAAGTGCCACCGTTACCCTTATGGTTCATAATTTTCTGCAGATGGACAGCATCGGACAGGATCCGCAGCTCATAGAACAGGCCGATTTCCAACTGCCGATGTGTATGGAAAAGGGACTCTGGAAGATTAAGTTGGAAAAATTGCCTTGAAAAAAGTAAGGAGTTTCTGAGGGGCATCATAATCAAAAAAGATGCCCTACAGAAACTCCTGGCTATAAACTATTAACTATCAACTATTAACTATAAACTATTAGCTGCATTTAGAACGGCAAACCTACTGCGAAATGGAAGGCGAAATCGCGGTCTAGTTTCGGGTGGATAATCGCCCAATGCTCTTCCTTCGTTCCGTAGGCTGGATTGATTGCCTTCATACCCATATCCAGACGGAGGATGAAGTAATCGAAATTCAACCTGAGACCTAAGCCATAGGCTACAGCTATCTGTTTGTAGAATTCATCTATCTTGAACTGGCCACCAGGCTGATCCTGATAATTGCGAAGTGTCCAGATATTACCGGCATCGATAAACGCTGCACCCTCAAACTTCCAGAAGAGCGAAGTGCGATATTCGGCATTCAAGTCGAGCTTCACATCACCCGTCTGGTTGATGAAATCTATTCTGCCGTCAGTTCCCTTAAACTTGCCCGGACCTAATTCTCTTACGCCCCAACCTCTTACCGAGTTGGCACCACCCGAGAAATAACGCTTTTCGAAAGGTAGCACCGTACTGTTGCCGTAAGGATAAGCCACACCGATACCCGCATGCAGCGCCAGAGCATTACGCTTATCAAACTGCATCAGATGGGTATAATCTACATCAAACTTGGCATATTGGGCATAAGCTATATTAAATAATGTACGCTGCCCCTGGCTGTTCACCTTGAAACCAAATGTCTTGGAAACACCGCTCAGCAGATTGCCCGAACTCTCTACATTCACTCGCACAGCATCTACCCCATCGCTATAACTCAAACCGAAACCCATCTTCATGATAAACAGGTCTTCGTAATTGTAGCGGAGGATGGCATTTCTGTTTTCTGCATTATCAAGATAGTCTCTCTTGAAAGTCTCGGATATCCATGGCATATACACATAGTTGAGATCGAGCAGGTCGAAACGCCAGGCCAGGTGATGACGCGGTTCTGTCCAGCGATAACGCCAGGCAGTAGAGAATACGCGGCGATGAAACTCCGGACGGTTCTGAAGATTCCAACTTGCCGACAACTCGCTGTTTGCCGTCTGTCTTCTTCTGAAATTTCTTGAAAGGAAAGGCGCCAAGAAACGAGGGAAAACCAGTTTGCCTTCAACCGAATATTCTGTATAGTTCTGATCCTGATACCCCTCCAGACCGGTAATGGCCTCGTAGGCTCCACGAAGTTCTATGCTCAACTGCTCACTACCTCTGAAGAGATTTCGGTTGGTATAAGTGAGCGAAGCTGCAGCTCCCAAGTCGCCCGCCGTATTGGTTCCCTCCGGCTGGAAGGCGATGGTAGAAGGCTTGTTGGTACTGATCTGGATATTGCAATCCATCTGCCGGCTGATGCTGTCCCTCTCCATTCCGTTCTCCGTAACCAGGTTGCTGTCAGGAACTTCAGAGAATCTGATGTTGGTATACTTCACCGCCTGCAGACGGGCAAAGTTGTTATAGGTGCGCTGCAAGGCGGCGGCACTGTAGGGACGGCCTTCTCTGAGGGCAGTGGCATTGAGCAAAACCTGATGGCGCAGATGGATTCGGTCGCTGTCATTACTCAGATAGTTGATGTTTCTGATTTCATATCGGGGATGATCAACCTCAGGAGCATTACTGTTTGCCTTATACTTCATCAGGTGGAGCGTCAGGGCGATATCCTTCTGTCCCGCAATCGTATCGGCAGAAAACTGGATAAAATCTTTATGAAAGCGGAAATAGCCATCATTGGTCAGAAGGCTGGAGATACGCCTGCGCTCATTATCCAATGTTTCTACCGTAAATCTCATACCCGGCTTAATCTGCTGATTATCGGGATTATCGAGATGCAGAAGTTGCTGGATATGTTCATCTTCCACCTCATATTTCACCTTACCTATCATAAAAGGTTCTCCGGGATGCAACAGATAGGTAGCATCCAGTTTCTTTCCTTTCTTGGTGGTATAGAGCGACACCCCAGCATGCATGAAGCCCTGGTTCTGCATGGCGGTAAGCAGATCCTGACAGGAGAGCCGTGCCTGCAAAGTATCGTAGATGACAGGCTTCTTGCTGAAAGGATTCTTGAAGAGCGAGAAGAGTTTCGGTTTCTCTTTCTGGCGCACATACTGCTTGAGCGCCCCGGCATTATACCCTGTCGAGTCGCTCTTCACTTCCACCTTATTTAATATATACTCCCCTTCCGGCACCATTTTGCTTGAAGAACAAGATGCTATGAGCAGCGGCAAGGCAAGTAATGAAATCGTTTCTTTTTTCAAAATATCTATCGTTTTTGATATGCAAAGATAATGCAAAACAAATTAAATACAAAATATTTAGCACTTTTTATTTTGAAATGTCTATATTTTATGTTACCTTTGCACACATATAGACAAAAAATAAATGATTAGCAAGAATAAAATAAAGTACATACGTTCGCTCGAACTGAAGAAGAACAGAAATAAAGAAGGAAAGTTCGTGGCAGAAGGTTTCAAGGTGGTAGACGATCTGCTCGCTCTGCAACCTGCCGACCTGATTGTGGCTACCGGCGAATGGCTCCGGGGCAAACACTTCGGGGCTGAAACCGAAGTGATAGAGGTTACTGATGAAGAACTGAAGAAGGTAAGTTTCCTGCAACATCCGCAGCAGGTGCTTGCCGTATTCAGACAGGCAACATCAGGAGATTACTCTATTAATACCAGCGAACTGAGTCTGGCGCTCGACGGCGTTCAGGACCGGGCAACCTGGGCACCATCATCCGCATCGCCGACTGGTTTGGCATCACCCATATCTACTGCAGTCAGGATACTGCCGACGTATACAATCCGAAGGTGGTGCAGGCCACGATGGGCAGCATAGCAAGAGTGAAGGTAGAATATGGCGACCTGCTGGGACTGGTAGAATCACTTCCTGCTGATGTTCCCGTTTACGGCACCCTGTTGGACGGCGACAACATCTATCAGCAAAAGCTCGAAAACCGTGGACTTATCGTGATGGGAAACGAAGGAAAAGGTATTTCGCCTGCTCTGGCAAAGAAGGTGAACCACAAGTTGCTCATCCCTAACTTTCCGGAAGGTAGAGCTACCGCCGACAGTCTGAATGTGGCTATCGCTACCGCCATTACCTGCTCAGAATTCAGAAGAAACTTTTAAAGGTAAAAGGGTAAAAAAGTAAAAGAGTAAAAAAAAGCGATAATTAGAAATTAAAACAAGATAGTTATGGAAGTAAATGAATTATTTAAGCACAGAAGTATAACTTCCTGCATGAGAGCATCATACGATACCATAACAAGTGACTTCAGATCACTTGTAAAACAGACATGGACTACCCATGTTCCATTTGCTGTATTGCTGGCTATCGTACTCTATTTCCTCCTCCCCAACAAACCGCTTCACGATTGGGGAGCCGTAAATCCGATGGCTTCGTTCATCCTGCAAACCATCATTTACGGAGCCACTATCGTAATGGCTATCGTATCATTCTGGCATCTCCTGCCAAGAAAGCAACTGTGTCCTAAGGGCGAAAAGCGCAAGATAAGAAAATCCCTCCTCCGCATTCTCCGCCACTTCGGAGGTTTCTTTCTGACCAGTTTTCTCGGCATGATTATCGTAGGCATCGCTACCTTTATCGCAGCCCTGCCTTCCATCATCCTCATCATCGCACAGTTCTATTCACAGCTCGGTGCGCTTGGTGGTGACCCGCTCGGTGTGCCGGGTTATTTCACCCCACTCCTCTTCCTGGTGTTTACCATCACCTTCCTACTCATCATCTATGCCTTGAGCTGGCTTGGCATTTCGCTTGCCTATCAATCGGCTCTTACAAGGTGCAAGACGAAGAGAAGAAGAGAATGAAGGAAAGCCAGAAGATGGCAACCGCAGAAATTGAAAAATATTAATCGTATTAACATATATAAGAGACATGAAACAGACAAGATTACTCTTCATCGACCGCGATGGAACTCTGATTCAGGAACCAGAGGATGAACAGATTGACAGCTTCGAGAAGCTGGTATTCACCAAGGGCGTGTTCCGCAATCTCTCCTTCATTGCCCAGCACACCGACTACGAGCTGGTGATGGTGAGCAACCAGGACGGACTGGGTACCGACTCCTTTCCGGAAGATACCTTCTGGCCTGTACACAACTTCATCATCCAGACCCTGGAGAGCGAAGGCATCCACTTTGCCAAGCAGCACATCGACCGCCACTTCCCTGAGGATAACTCGCCGATGCGCAAGCCAGGAACAGGCATGCTGACTGAATATATCGACAACCCGGCATACGACCTGGCAAACAGTTATGTAATCGGCGACCGTGAAACCGATGCCCAGCTTGCAGAAAACCTGGGTTGCAAGAGCCTGATTCTCGGAAAAGACGGTATGGATTGGGATAAGATTGCCGAGATTCTCTTTGCCGGCGACCGTATCGCAGAAGTGAAGCGCACCACCAAGGAAACGGATATCTACATCAAGGTAAATCTCGATGGTTCAGGAAAATGCGACATTTCTACCGGTCTCGGTTTCTTCGACCACATGCTGGAACAGATAGGCAAGCACGGCATGATGGACCTCACCATCCATACCAAGGGCGACCTCTATGTGGATGAGCATCATACCATTGAGGATACGGGTATTGCACTGGGCGAATGCCTGCTGCAGGCTTTAGGTGATAAGCGCGGAATAGAAAGATACGGCTATAGTCTTCCGATGGACGACTGTCTCTGTCAGGTAGCATTGGATTTCGGTGGCCGTCCATGGCTGATTTGGGATGCCGAGTTCCACAGAGAGAAGGTGGGCGAAATGCCAACCGAGATGTTCAAGCATTTCTTCAAGAGTCTGAGTGATGCAGCAAAGATGAACCTCAATATCAAGGCTGAAGGCGAAAATGAGCATCACAAGATAGAAGGCATCTTCAAGGCACTTGCCCGTTCGCTGAAAATGGCGGTAAAGAGAGACATCTACACTCGAGCTTCCTAGTTCTAAGGGAATGCTGTAAGGAATTTATAGTTAAGAGTATAGTTTATAGATGACTGTTGCTATAAACTATAAACTCTTAACTATAAACTATTATTAGAACTTTGTCATGAACTCCACAACAATCTTATCTTTTTCTGAAACTTTAGCTATACCACCTTTACGATAGAAATATTTCTCGTAGTTGATACGGATATCTGAGATGAATGGCTTGGCAAGGCTCAAGGTTACACCGCCCGTAACACGATGGCGCTTATAATCATTGATCTTCAATGCACCCAGTTCTGTATCAGAACCGCCATATCTTGTACCATCACTGTGGTCGCTCATGAAATCATATCTTGCCAAAGGCGAAACCTTCCTGATAAGGCTCTTAGGATTAGCCACCGGAATATCATAGCATACGAAACCATCGAATGCATGAACATCGTGGAAAGCATCCTTACTGTAATGCTTGTAAAGATACTCAGCCTCAGCAATGAAACCACCCTTGTGGAAGGTGATACCGCCATCATACATCGTTACCGTAACATCAGATGGCTTGATCTTCTGGGTACTCAACACCAGGTTGACATTTGGGAAGAGGAACTGAGCCTTGGCTGAATAGTTAACGCCCTTGGTCCAGTAATCCTTCTGGTTGGTCAAACCCGAACCGTTGAAGATACCGGCATTCACCACGATTGGGAAACCTACATTCCAGGTGTATCCGATTTCGGCACCCACGTCGCGCACGTTGCCCACCTGCTTGGCGATGAACGAGCGGTTGGCGAAGTACTGCTGATGAGGAGAACGGTGAGCATCAATAGTGAATGGCACACGCTCCTGACCAATGGTAAGCTGCAGTGTCTTCCAAGGCTTGATGCGGGTATAAGCATCGAGCATCTTGATCTTACCCTCATCACAGAGATCAATCTCAGCCTTATAACTAACCTCCTTTGTTACATTTCCTGCTACATTGATACGGGCCGTACGCACCTCAAATCGTCCCTCCCCTTCCTCGGTTTGGTATTCATACTTAGAACGGATGGTTCCACCTATCTTCATTGTCTTGACGAATTCAGGCACATTGTTTCCAAGAGAACTCTTTTCTGAGTTTTGGGCATTCATTCCCATCGACACTATAGACAGTGCTATAAACAGATACGTTTTCTTCTTCATTTTTACCTTATATATATAGCTTAATTGATTGTTACCAACAAGAAAGCAATCCCGTTATGAATTGAAATCCTACAAGATGCCTTTCTATTTCTTTTCGGCTGCAAAGATAAGGATAAAATATTTCTTTCACAAAACATAAGTATTAAAAAAGTGTTACATTGCCTGTTTACAAAGCGTGTAATATGATTGTAACGCCCGTAATATCGATGTAACATCATCGTCATAAACATGTAACCATCTTTTCGCTCTAGTTTAAAAATATCGCCGTACCTTTGCAACCGAAAAGAAATACAATTAACATATATGATTATATGAAGGAAAATAAAAAAGCAATTTTGGAGATTCTCAAGAAGAAGTCCAAGAAAGACGGTAAGTTTGAAAACTTGGTTCTCAACCTCGCCTTACAGAAGATTGACAGCGATAATTTTGAGTTTGACGGCGGGGCAGTCTATACCGCCGACAAGAAGCGCTTGGTTTACTACATGAACCATGATGCCAGTTTTACGATTCCTGAGGGAGTAGAGATTATCGGAGAGATGGCTTTCCGTGGCAAGAAACAATTGGCTCATGTCATCATCCCTAGTACGGTGAAGGAGATTGAACATGATGCATTCTATGATTGTGATGAATTGGATAACATTTATATACCAGCCAGCGTGAAAGCTATCAAAGCATACGCTTTCGCTGAATGCGACAAACTGAAGAAGATTACTTTCGCAGGAACTCCAGAAAAGTTGAGCCGTCATACTTTCGATGACTGCGACCAGTTGCACGACATCATCGTTCCAGCAGGCAGCAGCAAGTTCTTCCGTAAAGAGCTTCACTTTATCGACGGAGATACAGATTTCCTCGTTCTGGAAGTACCAGGCAAAGACTCTAAAGAACCTTCTAAGAACAAGAAGGACGAGAAAGTTTCTGAAAAGAAAGCTAACGCAGAGAAGAAAGAAAAGACTTCTGAAAAGAAAGCTGACTTAGAGAAGAAGGAAGCTGCTCCAGAAAAGAAAGTTGAAAAAAAGAATAAGAAAGAGTCTACAAAAATAAAATAACCCACAAACTTTCGAATGTGGTTCAAGAACGGGCTGAAAGCCCAAAAGCCCCTAGCCCAGGGCGTATGGAAAGACATTAGAAAGTTAAATAACTCTATAATTAGCAAACGACTATGACCAAAGAAGAATTACTCAAAAAGGCATACGTAGAACGCGATATCAGTTGGATGTACTTCAACCATCGCATTCTCCAGGAAGCAGAGAAAGAGTACGTCCCATTGTTGGAGCGTCTCTCTTTTCTCGGTATTTATTCCAATAACCTTGACGAGTTCTTCCGTGTCCGCGTGGCATCACTCAACCGCATGCTCAACCAGAAGCTCGACAAGGATACCGAACAGCAGATTAAGAAATCACTTAAAGCAATTAATAAACTCAATGAATCTTATTCGAAAGAATACACTGAGGCGGTGGATACGGTTTTCCGAGAGCTTGAAGTACACAAGGTTCGCCTGCTCAACGAAGACCAGCTCAACGACGAGCAGAAGGAATTCCTTACGCAGTTCTTCTACGACAAGCTCAACGGTTCTGTCAACCCTATCTGGCTCAACGAGATAGACGACCTCTCCACACTGGAGGACAACCGCATTTACCTTGCCGTAGAAAAGGCTGAGGATGACAAGAAGAAGAAATATGCCGTAGTAAAGGTACCAGATAGAGTTTACGGACGCTGGGTAAAGGTGCCGGCAAGCGAGGGTTTTGACAACATCATGTATCTGGACGATGTAATCAGATACTGTCTACCTCTGGTATTCCTCGGTTTCAAGGAGAGCACTTACCGTGCTTTCAGTTTCAAGTTTACCAAGGATGCCGAAATGGAGATGGACAATGATGCCGACTTCGGAACCATGGAGAAGATTGCACTGGGTGTAAACAGCCGTAAGAAGGGTGAAGCCGTGCGCGTAATCTACGATCAGGAGATGCCGAAGGAACTCCAAAAGAAACTCCGTGAGCGATTGAACACCAAAGAACTGGATGCTTCACTGGCTGGCGGAAGATACCAGAACCACAAGGATCTGATGTCGTTCCCAGATTGCGGACACAAGGAACTGAAGTACGAGAAGTGGGCTCCTATCATGAAACCGGAGTTCCTCTCCAACGAGAGCATCCTCGACCAGATTCGTGAGAAAGACCGTTTTATCCATGTACCCTACCATAGCTTCAACGGCTACATCCGTGTGCTCCGTGAGGCAGCTATCAAACCCGAGGTGAAGGCAATCAAGACCACCCTCTATCGTCTGGCAAAGGATTCAAAGGTAGTGAAGGCACTCATTACCGCTGCCCGCAACGGCAAGAAGGTAACTGCCGTAGTAGAACTTCTGGCACGTTTCGACGAGGAGAGCAACATCAAATGGAGCAAGCGCATGCAGGAAGAGGGCGTAAACGTAATCTTCGGTGTAGAAGGACTGAAGATTCACTCCAAGCTGCTCTATATCGAATCAAAGAAGGGCAACATCGCCTGTGTGGGAACCGGAAACTTCCACGAGGGCAATGCCAAGATCTATACCGACTATCTGATGATGACAGCCCGTACTAAGCTGGTAAACGAGGTGGCTAAGGTATTCGATTTCATCGACCGCCCATTCTCACCATTCCGCTTCAACGAGCTTCTCGTATCTCCAAACTCCATGAAGAGCCGCATCCTGCGCATGCTTGATACAGAAATCAAGAATGCCAACGAGGGCAAGGAGGCTTGGGTGAAGATGAAAATCAACCACATCACCGATACCGACATGGTAACCAAGCTCTATCAGGCTTCAAAGGCTGGCGTGAAGATCGACATCGTAATCCGCGGCAACTGTTCGCTGGTGCCAGGCATCGCCAAGCTCAGCGACAACATCCGCTGCGTGGGCATCATCGACCGCTATCTGGAGCACAGCCGTATCCTCATCTTTGCCAACGGAGGCAAGCCAAGATACTTCATCGGTTCTGCCGACTGGATGCCAAGAAACCTCATCAACCGCATCGAGGTTCTCACCCCGGTATATGACGAGGATATGCAGGCAGACCTGCTCCGCACCATCTCCTATGGTATGAGAGATACGATGAACGGCAGAGTGGTAGATGGCAAGGGCGGCAAGGAGTTTGTGGAAGGCGAACCATTCCGCAGTCAGGAAGAACTTTATAAGGCATATAAATAATAAAGCATATAAATAATGATGAATTTAGCATCCATTGATATCGGCTCAAACGGAGCCCGACTCCTCATCAAGCGCTTCGATCCCGAGGCAATCCGAGAGGAAGACCGCATCAAAAAACTCATGTTCATCCGCATCCCATTGCGATTGGGTAAGGATGTATTCACCCTGGGAAAGGTTTCCAAGGAGCGTGAGAAGATGATGCTCCACATGATGAAGGGCTTCAAGCAATTCATGAAACTCAATGACGTAGAGGCATTTCGCGCCTGTGCCACTTCAGCCATGCGCGATGCCGAGAACGGCAAGAAGGTGCTCAAGAAGATAGAGAAGCAAACCGGCATCAAACTCGAAATCATCAAGGGGCAGGAGGAGGCACAGCTCCTCTACAACAACCTGGTAGAGAAAACAGATTCCAACGAGGGCAGCTTTGCTACATTGATGTGGGCGGTGGTTCCACGGAGGTGAGTATCATCCATGACGGTGTGCTCGCCGAAAGCTATTCCTACAACATGGGTACTCTGAGAATGCTGAGCGGCAAGGTGACTGCCGAAACCGAAAAGCTCTTCAAGGAGAACCTGACGAGATATGCCGAGCAATACGGCGACATCAGGATCATCGGTTCGGGTGGCAACATCAACAAGTTGAACAAGCTGGCACGCCACAGCAAGCAGGACTCCAAAACCTGACGCTTGCCGAACTGAAGCGTCTCCACTCGATGATACAGCCCCTGAGCATCGAGGAGCGCGAGATTTCCTTCTCCCTGAAAGAAGACCGTGCCGACGTCATCATTCCTGCCGCTGAGATCTTCCTCAAGGCATGCGAATACCTGAAGTGTGAAAACATCATGGTGCCCAACATCTCGCTCGCCGACTCCATCGTGGATGGACTCTATGAGAAGATGATGGCAAAAACAGAAGAATAAACCGCTTCATCCACAAATAAAAAGATCCGAGACAGATGGCTAGCAATAGCCGCTGTTTCGGATCAACTTTTTTATAATTCGGATAAAAGAGGTATTTACTATACTTCAGATAAGAGAGTAAGTACATATCCCTTTTTCTTCAGCGACTCAATCTTAACGGTCACATCATGCTGAAGAGCATGACGGAGATACGTCATCTGCACATTCACAGCCAGGGAGTTGGCATAACTCACGGTTCCCCACACCGCCTCCTGTATCATCTCCTTGCTTACTACATTACCGATATTCTTCGCCAGCAGACGGAGGATGTCGGCTTGTCGGCTGGTGATGAGCACACGAGAGGAACGGGTACGAAGTTCATTGTTATTATAGCAGAAGGTGGTTTCACCGAAATGATACACCTCCTCTTCTATCATCTCACTCTCATTCATGGAGAACCGCTCCTCTATTCTTGCCAGCAACTCTTCCGGATAGAAGGGTTTGGCAAGATAATCGTTTGCCTTCAGGGAGAAACCTTTCAGTCGATCGTTCTTCTCCGTACGGTCGGTGAGAAAGAAGATAAGCACCTTCGGGTCGATGGTTCTGATGCGTTCTGCCACATCATAGCCATCCATCTCCGGCATATTGATGTCGAGCAATACCAGGTCGGGCTTCACCTCCGGGAACTGTTCCCATGCCTTCTTGCCATTGCCGGCATAAGTCACATCGTAGCCATGCTGCTGCAGGAAACTCTTCAGCAACATGGAATACTTCAAGTCATCGTCTGCAAATAATATCTTGATCATTTTTTCTGTTGTTTATAGCGTTAAACCGGATGCATCAGGAGTGTTGCGGGATGACTATTGAAATCCTGGTTCCCTTGCCCACTTCGCTCTGCATCATTTTTCTGCCCCCATGGGCCTTCACAATCATATCCACAAAACTCAAGCCCAAGCCGATGCCCGGCTGCATCATATCCGGGTAAGTATTGCTGCGATAGAACTTCGTCCAGACTCTCTGCTGCTCGTCGGACGAAATTCCGATTCCATTATCTGATACAGAAATCATGACTTCCCCCTTCCCGGTATCTCGGCAGGCAACATGGATATTGACTATGTCTCCAGAATACTTCACCGAGTTCTCCATCAGGTTGCTGACCACATTCAGAAGCTGGTCTCTATCTCCTATCATCAGGTCGGAAGTGCGCTGGTAATCGAGCGAAACATTCACCTCCTTCTGTCTGTTCTTTCGATACACAGCCACCAGATTCAGCAAGGCGGCATGGATATCGAAAGACGTTATCTGGAGCGGGATATGTTCCTCTGCCCTGATTACTTCCCGGAGTTTGGCGAGATAGGCGGTCAGGTTATCGCTTTCCTCTCTAACCGTCTCCATGATGAGAGCATTCTCATCCTTCTCATCTGTCTTTTGAGCAGAGAATACAGATACACACATCTTCAGCGTCTGCACGGGGCGTTTCAGCTCGTGAATCATCGTATGCACAAAGTCGCTTCGCATCTTATCCACCTTCTTCTGCAGGAGCATCACCTTGATGAGATAAGCTATGCTCAGGAGAAGCATGATGGTAACCAGCAGACTTCCTATCATCTGCCACATCATTCCCTTCAGGATGGGCAGCATCGGCACCTGCATCCTCATTTGCATCGACTGATACTGGATAGGATTGAAAGGCACTTCTACCAGCATTTCGTGATGAAACAAGGTAGGAGGCTCTACGATTCTTGTCTGCCACAGACGATGCTTTCCCGTCTTCATCTCTGCCCCGATGAAATCATTGCCCAGTTTCCTACTGATGAAACGGTCAAAATGCGCCTTATCAAAACGGGTAAGCTGGTAAGTGATGTAAGTATTCAGGCAATCAAAAGAATTGTTGGAATCCGTCTCACGCAAATCGAAAGTATCTCTCTTCTCCATCACGTTGCCGAATCCCGCTTGCTATACACCACTCCACCAATGATTGTATCCGTATCCAGCGGAGAGCAAACCGTAGTACAGGGACTCTTGTAGTCTGAAAAATATGCCGTAACGACATAACCGATATGTGATTTTTCTTTTACCGCCGCTCCGATATTTGTCTGATAAGTGACTATTGCCTGTTCCGCCTTTTCGGCATTTTTCTTCCCCATCTCTCCCATCGAATAGGTCACGCTATTGTAGAGCCAATAGGTCTGCAAGCCTATCAGCAGGAAAGAGGAAAGGATGGCGAGCAGCCAGACTTGTTTGATTCTTCTATTCATATTTTTTCTTTTTCAGTGCAAAGGTACGAAGATTTCACTATATATAATAAGGTGAAGCAAGATTATTTTGCCAGCGTAATGTTTCAGTAATGATTATTTGCGATTTTGAGCCCGAAAAGCTGTTCCTTTGCAGACGAAAACAAAAAGCAAGGAAGAAAATGAAGAAAGAAACAGTTATATGTGCGATGCTAGCCACCGCCACCTGTGCAACAGCACAAAACGGGAAATTCCCGACATCCGGAGTTTCCGCAGACTCAGTACAGACGGAAAAAGATTCAATCAAAGCTGATAAGGAGGCCGAGATTCAAGCCGTAACCGTAACAGGTCATCGCCCGATGTACAAGATGAGAAACGATGCCCTGGTTACCCGTGTCCGTAATACTCCTTTGGCAAAGGAGCCGACGCTGGAAGATGTATTGAAGCACATACCCGGCATGAAACAAACCTCCGATGGAACTCTGGAAGTAAACGGACTGGGAGCACCCACCATCTATCTCAACGACAAGAAGGCTACCTCTGCCGAACTCTCTCATCTCGATGTGAAGCTGATAGATGAAATAGAACTCATTACCACTCCTGGTGCAAAATATGATGCAACGACGGGAGCCGTACTGAGAATCCTGACGAGAAGAACAGACGAGGGTATATTCGGCAAGATGCAGGTGTATGATAAATTGAGCGAGGTGAACACCAACCACGAGGAATTGACCTGGGTTGGGTAACGAAGAAGATTTCGCTCACAGGATTTTACGGCTACACAGACAACCGATACAATGTGCATCAGCCACAGGAAGCGCTCGTAAGAGCCAAAGATGGCGAATATCTCTTCGGAACCGACCGCTATGGCAAGAACAAGGCAAATTATAACGCTACAGAACTCAACTTCGACTGGTTGCTCAGCAAGCAACACGAAGTGGGAATACAATGGGAAGGGCTTTGGCTGAATGGCGGCAGAAGCGAGAAACAGCAGCAGTACTATCGCTATCCTAACCCAGCAGGAGAAGATACAAATAGAGAGATGAAGCTTTCTGATGCGGATGGCGAGATGAAGTATTTTGATGCGGAGAGCCAGCAATGGGGACACCAGCGCAGTCACCACTTCAACCTCTTCCATCTGGCTAAATGGTCGAAGCATCTCTCATCACAGATTTATCTGGACTATGCCAGGAACAAGGATTCTGACAGCCAGCCTATCACGGAGAAAGAAGGTAGCGAGATGCAGGAAACCCTCAACCGTTCCTATTCGCGCTACGATATCTATAGTGGAAGAATCGAAGTCAAACAACTCTTCTCAGACAAACATTCCATCAACTATGGTGGCGAATGGAGCCTGATGGAAGGCAAGGGAAAAACCGAAAGTTCTGCCGATATGCTTGGAACTACGGAATACAAAAACCACGATACCAAGACGGCTGCTTACCTGCAATATCAGGGTGGAGTTGGCAAATGGACCTGGTGGGCAGGCATCCGATATGAGCATCTCACATCCCGATACACCAATCTGTCGGAGGAATCTCCCGACAATATGGAGCGTCATTACGACCAATGGTTTCCATCGTTCGGTATCTCTCTCAACGAACCATCGTGGCATCACTCGCTCAGCTTCCGAACTACCACCGCCCGACCTTCTTTCAGTCAGCTCAGTGGGAACATCTACTATATCTCGCGCTTTCAGTATCAGATCAGCAATCCGAAGCTGCAGCCTGTCAACACCTATCGTCTGACCTACTCCGTGCAGTGGAAAGATTTCATGGGAATGCTGAGATACACCCGTACCGACCACTCCATCATGTACATTCATGAAGTGCCGGAGGACAAGCCCGTGAGATACGTGAGTACATTCATGAACTTCAACAAGATGCAGAAATACATGGCCTATCTCAACTGGGGTCACGTCTTCGGCTGCTGGCGTCCGAATGTCAATGCAAGCATCACTTACCAGCGCTTCTCCGTAAATGATCATGGAGAGCTAATCAGTTACAACGGAGCAACTTGGAATGCATCGTTTGACAATTACTTCACGCTACCAAACGACTATCAGCTGTCACTCTCCTACAGTTTTGACAACGGAGGACAAGTGGGCAAAACGAAGTTCAGCCCACTCAGAACTGGAGTCTTGGTGCCAACAAATCGTGGATGGACGGCAGATTACAGGTTGCCTTCAGTGCCAACGACCTCTTCCATCAGCAGCTCTTCAAGGAGCGAATCCACGAGCATGCCGTTGACTTCTCCCAGACTGAGGATTACAAGCTATGGAGCTACAAGTTGACCGTAACCTGGAAATTCAACAAGCGCAAGGGAAGATACAACGGCATGAACAGTGCGGAAGATGAATTGAACCGACTATAGCCTGACAAGACTCTCTTGTCTTAATGATCTTTATAATTTCAAGTATCCGGGTTATCCCACACCCAGCAGTTCTACTTCGAATATCAGGTAGAACCGCCTGGGATGCCCGGCTGCGAGAACTTGCCGTAGCCCATTTCGGCTGGGATGTAAAGTTCCCACTGGTCGCCCACGTGCATCTGCTGCATGGCAACAATCCAGCCATCAATCAAGTCGCTCAACCGCATGGCGAATGGCGTGCCGCCACGGCTGGAATCAAACTTCTTGCCATTGATGGTCCAACCGGTATAATGAGCCGTCACGATGCTGCGTCGGCTAGGCTGTGCTCCCTTCGGGTCTCCCTGCTTCAACACCTTATAATATATACCACGAGGCAGCGCCATAACGCCCTTCTCCTTTGCCTTTTCCTCCAGCCAACGCTTGTTGGCCTCAACATATTCTCTTTTTGCCATAAATCTATTTGATACTTGATATACTATGATTTTTGCGCAAAGTTACAAAAATCTATCGTATCTGCAAAAGAAAAAGGAGAACTTTTTTCTTTTATCAAAGAAAAGCAGTACCTTTGCACCCTAATCAACCAAAAATACGATATGCCACAATCACTACATATTGCAATTATTGGTGGGGGTGCCGCAGGATTCTTTGCGGCGATAGAGGCCAAGCGCAACTTCCCTCACGCCGACATCACGATTTTCGAGAAGAATTCGAAGGTTCTCGCCAAGGTGGAAATCACGGGAGGAGGAAGATGCAATCTTACCAATTCCTTTGACGAGATTTCCGACCTGAAACAGGCGTACCCTCGCGGACATAAACTGATGAAGCGACTCTTCAAGAGATTCGACTACCAGCATGCCTTCGACTGGTTTGAGGAGAACGGCGTGCCTCTGGTTACACAGGAAGACCAGTGTGTGTTTCCGCAAACGCAGGATTCACACAGCATCATTAACTGCCTGGTGAATACCGCCAAGCGACTGGGCGTGAAGATACAATGCAATCATCAGCTCACCGCCATCACCGAACTGGAGGATGAGCGCCTGCTCCTGGATTTCAAAATTTCAAAAGGAAAGGGAAATCTATCGGGTGCATCTTCTGTCTCTCATCCCGTTTCCGAAATCAGGCAGATTGCCTTCCACCGGGTAGCCATCACCACGGGCGGTCATCCGAAGATAGAGAACTTCAAGCATCTCTCTGATTTAGGACATGCGATAGAGCAGCCTATCCCATCGCTCTTCACCTTTAACATTGCCGACAAGGCTTTCAAAAATCTGATGGGAACGGTGGTAGAACCTGTATATACCAGCATTCCGGGCACCAAGCTGAAGGCTGAGGGTCCGCTCCTCATCACCCATTGGGGCATGAGCGGTCCTGCCGTGCTGAAACTCTCATCCCATGCAGCCCGCCATCTGCACGAGAACAACTATCAGATCAAAATTTCCGTGAACTGGGTACACGAGAGCAATCGCTCGCTGGTGGAAGAGAACATCCAGGGCATCATCATCGCCAACCCGCAAAAGCAGCTAGCTAGCATCCGCCCTTACAATCTCCCATCCGCTTCTGGCTCTTCCTGATTCAGAAAATGGGATATGCACCCGAAAAGAAATGGAGCGAAATGGGAAAGAAGGGTTGCAACCTGCTGATAGAAACCCTCACCAACGACCTCTATCAGGTAAACGGCAAGGGAGCCTTCAAGGAGGAGTTTGTTACCTGCGGCGGTATCAGCCTCAGCAACATCGACCTGCATACCCTGGAGAGCAAGGTATGCCCTCACCTCTTCTTTGCCGGCGAAGTGCTCGACATTGATGCCATCACCGGCGGCTTCAATCTGCAGGCAGCCTGGACCACGGGATATGTGGTGGGACAACATATAGGAGAATAGTCTATTCTTCTTTAGAAACAAAATCTTTCACGATGCGGGTGTATTCCTCGTGATGGTCGCGATATGCCATAGCATGAACGGGAACCTTTGGCGATGAAGATGGCTTTTCTGCCTTTCGTCTTTGCCTCATAAAGCGGATGAAGCATGGCGTAGGGCACGAAGGCATCCTTATCGCCATGGATAAAGAGCATCGGTTTGGTGCTCTTGCGAACCTGCTCTATCTGCTGCGCCTCGGCAAACGACCAGCCGTAGCGATGCTGGCAAAGAGCTGAAGTGGTATTCATCAGCGGGAAGGCAGGCAAGCCAAACTGGTCTTTGAGCTGAGCGGAAAACTCATCCCATACGCTGGTATAGCCGCAGTCCTCCACAAAGCACTTCACGTAATCAGGAGTCTTCTCTCCCGATACTGCCATCGTGGTTGCCGCACCCATCGAAATGCCGTGAATCACCTGACGGGTATTCTTCACTCTTTGTTCTTCACTCTTCACTTTAAAAATCTCATTGGCTATTTCCGACCATCTGATGACATCCCATCTATCCTTCCATCCCATCTGGATATGGTCGCCCTCGCTCTCTCCGTGTCCATACAGATCTGGCAGGAGCACATTATACCCCATATCGTGATTATAGAGATAGGCGATGTGCAGCATTCCCTCGGAGCGCACCTGATAGCCATGCACCACCACGGCTGTCTTTTCCGTAGTCTTCGGTGCATAGAGATAGATGGCATGTGCCTTGTAGCCCGACGGCATCGTGACAAAGGTATCCTTCACGCAATGGTGCTGATACACAGAGTCCATCCAGCCAATCATCCAGGGGCACTCGTTTTTCATTCTGTTCTTCCAATGCTCAGCCGTCATTCTCTCCTCCTTCGGATAGTTGAGCGAATAATTGAGCATATAGTTGCTGGCACCATACAGTCCCAGCATCACGAGCACCACCAGGCCCAGAGCCGAAGCGATGCCTATCTTTCTTATCTTTTTCTGTTTCATCTTCATTCTTATTGCCATTACAAATATCTATTATAGAGTTTCCGCTGCAAAATTAAGGAAAAAGATGGAGATGGCAAAGAAACAGAGGAAAAAATCCTGTTAAATTGAAACTATAATCTGCTCTTTTCTGCATTACCAGCACCCGTACCCTTATACTTGCTCTTGGTGGCATTGAAGTTATAAGTTACCGTCAGAGCAAAAGAACGAGAATTCATCTTGCACTTCTTGAACATAGACATACATGTGGCAAATGACTTCTGATTATCGTTCAGACCATGGAAGAGATCGTTTGCCTCCAACTGAATGCTAAGACTTTTCTTTAGGAACATCTTCTTGACAGAAAGATTCAAAGCACTGACACTACCCACTTCTGAGAAGCCAGAACTATGAGATGAAGATATGAAATAATCTACATTAGCCGACCAATCGTGATTCAAGGAAAACCAGTTGTTCAACCGAACAGAGAATTGAGGCTTGCGGAGATTACCATGATAACCATACTTCTCACCATTCACAAACTGTTGTTCAAAATCCACTCCCACATCGGATGCCAGAAACCAAACACAGGAGTTGCCACTAAAGATAAGTCCATCACTTGTAAATAATCTATATTATAGGGCTTACTAAGCAGAATATCTGAGGTTGTATCATATAGCATTTCAAGAGCTGTAATGGCATGTTTGTTATAACCATAATTGGCAGAAAATCCTAACCAACCATACTGAACATCCCATCCTACATTATATATATTGGTAGGAAGCAAGGAAGGATTGCCACCCTCGTAAATATAACGGTTGTCATATCTGGTAAAACCGGAAAGGACATCATAAGAAGGACGCTGAGTTTTCATCGATGCACTCCACTCCATCTGAAGTTTCCCCTTCTGATAACCAAGAGAGAATGTAGGGAACACATTATCGTATGTCCTACTCATCTCCCGTTCAGAGCAGTCATGACTTACATGCTCATATCTTGCTCCAGCCTGTAAGCCAATATGATTGCCTATAGCCAGATCGATATTGGCAAATGCAGCAAAGTTTTGCTCTTCTATCCTACTGTCAGAAGTGGCGATATACTCCTGTTCGTTCTGATAGAAATTATGAACATGACTATTGGTATATTCTGTTCCAACATTGAGATTTACTTTTTCAGAAAGAGGATAACCCAATTCCAACTTACCAGCCAACATGCGGCGTTTGTTTCTTGTTATACTGTTCACATCACGTGAGCCAAGTTCCTCACTCATTTCTACGGCATCTTGATAAGTCTTATCAGAAGACCAAAGAGCGGTAGCGTTCAGATTCACACTCATCTTGCCCAGTTTTCCCTCATAGTAGGCATCCGCCTCATGAACAGGACCTTGAATCGTACTACTTTCATCGTCATCATACTTCACTTTGCCTGCATGCTTCCCATCTTCCTTCACCTCATAGTCTGACT
>ENA-OQBJ01000287-OQBJ01000287.1-human-gut-metagenome-genome-assembly--contig:-NODE-287-length-27314-cov-3.594733_pt1 | contig 27314 bp, 31 predicted proteins | sample MGYA00242743_ERZ504545 | MGnify/ENA primary metagenome ERZ504545 (study PRJEB26092, sample SAMD00036252) | human gut metagenome | host: Homo sapiens | study: EMG produced TPA metagenomics assembly of...
CGCGTGAAGCGCGAATGGTAGCAAACAAGCCATGCTGTGTCAGGTAATCACGGAAAGCTATCATTGACTCCATATCCGTTCCTTCCAAGTCCACGTTCGGATGGCATGGAAGCGAATCAGATTCATACGACAGTCCAGTCCACGGAGCAGTTTCACCAGTTCCTTGGCATAAATCAGGCTGTCGTTCACTCCCTTGAACACGATGTATTCAAAAGACAGACGGCGCTGCTTGCTGAAATCATATCGGCGAAGTATCTCCACCATCTCGGTAATGGAGAAAGCCTTTTCTGCCGGCATCAGTTCTGCGCTGGGAAGGGAAAGGAGAATGCAGACTGATGGCCAGGTGGCAGTCACTTTCTTCCAGGAAACGTTCCAGTCCTTTCTGCAATCCTACGGTAGAAACCGTGATACGCTTCGGGCTCCATTTGTAGCCATAATCGGCAGTCAGGATTTCCAAGGCACGCAGCACTTCGTCCAGGTTGTCGAACGGTTCGCCCATGCCCATAAACACCACGTTGGTCAGCGTATCCCGTTCCGGCACCGAATAAATCTGATTCAGAATCTGGGCAGCTGTCAGGCTGGTCGTGTATCCCTGCTTTCCGGTCATACAGAATTTACAGTTCATCTTGCATCCCACCTGTGACGAAACGCACAAAGTAGCACGGTCGTCATCGGGAATATATACGGATTCTATATAATCACCTTCGGGCGTACAGAACAAGTATTTCACCGTTCCGTCTACCGAACGCATCTCATGCACCGGTGCACTGGATCCCACCTCGTAGTTCTCCATCAGCCGCTCACGGTTTTTGAGCGAAAGGTTTGTCATCTCTTCAATGGAGCCTACTTTCTTGTCGTACAGCCACGATGCAATCTGCCCGGCAGTAAATTTAGGCATTCCCAAATCCTGCACAATGGTTTTCAGTTCGTTCAGCGATTTCCCCAATAAAGGAGTTTTTGTCGTCATAATACTCTTATATTCTACACATTTAGCGTACAAAGTTAGGGAAAAAATAAGATATATTGCCTATCTTTGTACGTATAAATGTATTAAATATGAATAACCAAGTAACTTGCTTCCTTTTATATGGAAGTGATAACCAGCTGAATAAAACCATAAAAGGTCTGACAGAGAGTTCCCGAACAGACCAGATATTCCTACTAACTGACCATCCGGAGGACAAAGACATTCCCACAGAGAAATGCCACCTTCTTCCCTCTTTCTCCTTCCAGCATACCGAAGGCATCCGGCAGATGCTTGCCCTCACCCGCACTCCCTACCTCCTTGTTTATACCAAGCCCCATACATTAGATATGGCTACATGGCACTGGAACGCATGTGCGACTATTTAGCCGCACCGGAATCGGGCATGGTCTATGCCGACCATTATCAGGTGACAGAGGGAGTACGAAAACCTCATCCGGTCATTGACTACCAGCCGGGAAGCGTGCGCGATGATTTTGACTTCGGCTCGGTGCTGCTCTTCAAGACGGCGGACTTGCAGGAAGCGTTCGACACCATCACCCACCAGCCCGAATACCAGTATTCTGCCTTGTATGCCGTGCGACTGGCACTTTCACAGAAATACGAACTGACGCACATACGTGAGTTCCTTTACACCGAAATCGAAGAAGACACCCGCCTGTCGGGCGAAAAACAGTTTGACTACGTAGACCCGCGCAACCGGAGCGTACAACTGGAACGGGAAACGGCATTTACTTATTACCTGAAAAATATTCATGCCTTCCTGCCCCCTGTGGAGCGCGAAATCGATCTGTCGGAAGGTGAATTTGCATACGAGGCTTCGGTCATCATCCCCGTGCGCAACCGCATCCGCACCATTGCCGACGCCATTGAATCGGTACTGAAACTGGAAACAGACTTCCCGTTCAACCTGATTGTCATCGACAACCATTCTACCGACGGCACCACGGAATGCATTGACCAATACGCCGGAAACGAAAAAGTGATTCATCTCATTCCCGAACGTGACGATTTGGGCATCGGCGGATGCTGGAACCTGGGTGTGCATCACCCTCTCTGCGGACGCTTTGTCGTGCAGCTCGACAGCGACGACCTGTACAGCAGTCCGTCTACCCTCCAGACCATTGTCGACAAGTTCCGCCAGGAGCGCTGCGCCATGGTTATCGGCTCTTACCGCATGACCAACTTCCAACTGGAGACACTGCCGCCGGGCGTTATCGACCACAAGGAATGGACCGATACCAACGGACACAACAACGCTCTCCGCATCAACGGACTAGGAGCCCCGCGTGCTTTCTTCACGCCGCTGCTGCGGAAAATCCGTGTACCGAACACCAGCTACGGCGAAGATTATGCGTTAGGACTGGCTTTCTCCCGGGAATACCGCATCGGACGTATCTACGACGTACTTTATTTATGCCGTCGCTGGGAAGGCAATTCCGACGCAGCCCTGAGTATTGAGAAGCAGAACCAGAACAACAGCTACAAGGACAGCTTGCGTACCCTGGAAATACGGAAACGCCAGGCCCTGCTCCGTCACCCTCTCTCATGGGAAGATGCAGCCCCTGCGGCTTCTGCCGAAACCTTCATCCGTCACCAGCTCGACACATGGCCACTGGCCCGCAAAAACCACAAAGCACTGGCGCATGTACAGACCCGTACACTTTCACTCGGTGCGAACGACATCACCGTGCAGTTCAATCCGGCACGCGCCGTTTCCACCTGTGCCAAAGTAGACAAGGCTTCCATCGCTGCCCGCCCCTGCTTCCTCTGTCTGAGCCACAAGCCGGAAGAGCAAGAGTCTGTCCGCATCCAGCTGGACGAACCTTTCAGCCTGCGACTGAATCCTTACCCCATTCTGCCGGGGCACCTCACCATCTCCACGGAAAGTCACCAGTGGCAAACATTGGCCGACAAGACTACGCGCCGGTTGCCCGAACGCCTGGTCGACTGGTTGGAGAAGAACTTTGCCAGCGGCTACACCGTATTCTACAACGGAGCCAATGCGGCGCTTCTGCCCCCGACCACTTCCATTTCCAGGCCGTACGCCAGGAAGATGTACCTCTCATCCGCCAATGGGAAAGACTGATGAGCACAGCGGTAGAAAAAGGTTTCGAACCCCTCTCCGACGGCAAGTCCTGCATCGCCTACGACATCGAAGGATACTTCTGTCCGATACGGGCCTTCATCACTCAGGGAGGACTGGCCACTGGTGTACGGCTAATTGACAGCTACCTGCACAGCCTGCCCCTGCACGAAGGAGAAACCGAGCCACGCTACAACCTCTTTGCCTGGAATGACCCGCGCTACGGATTTGTCACCGTCTACATCCCGCGCACAGCCCATCGTCCGCAGTGCTACACTGCCGAAGGCGACGCACAGCTGATAGTCAGTCCCGGCGCCCTCGATATGGCCGGCATCCTTGTGACGGCCCGCGAAGAAGATTTTCAAAAACTGGACGCTGACACGCTCCGCCAAATCTACCACGAAGTAACACATTAAGCATCATGAAAGAACCTGAAATAAACGTGGGCATCGTCAATGCCCTTGAAATAGCCTTTACACTCAATGCCAAATTTCTGGCCAAAGGAGAAACCGTATCGGGCAAGCAACGTGTATCCTTCGACGAAGGAGGAATTTCCTGGAACGGTAACATGTACCGGGAACTGACCTTCACCCCGTTGGAGGACGATGCCTCCTTCTCACTCGAAGACGTAACCATCGGTATCAATTTCCACTGGGAACGTCAGGAAACACAAACCTTCCTCGGCACCCTGCGCCTGGTGGTAGACGAAGGAAAGATTACCGCCATCAACCAGGTGCCGGCAGAAGACTACCTGACCAGCGTCATCTCGTCCGAGATGAACGCCACCTCTTCCCTGGAGTTTCTGAAAGCCCATGCCGTCATCTCACGAAGCTGGCTTTTAGCACAGATTGAAAAGCGGAAGGCCCTTAGCAAACAGGGCAGCAACTTCTTTCCCTTCCTCAAGACTGAAACAGAATACATCCGCTGGTACGACCGCGAAGACCATACCATCTTCGACGTATGCGCCGACGACCATTGCCAGCGCTATCAGGGCATTACCCGTGCCTCCAACCAGAGTGTGGTGGAAGCCGTGAAGGAAACACGCGGCCAGGTGCTCATGCACAAGCATGCCATCTGCGACGCCCGTTTCTCGAAGTGCTGCGGCGGAGTGACCGAAGAGTTCAACTACTGCTGGGAAGACAAGCATTATCCTTACCTCAGTGCCGTGCGCGACTTGGACACGGATGCCCCCCTGCCCGACCTCACCCAAGAGGAAGAAGCCGAACGATGGATACGCCAGCGTCCGGAATCTTTCTGCCACACCACTGATCCGAAAATCCTTTCACAGATACTCAACAACGACGACCAGGAGACACACGATTTCTACCGCTGGAAGGTGAGATACACACAAGCCGAACTGGCCGAACTGATTGCCACGCATACCAAGAGTGATTACGGGGAGATACTCGACCTTATCCCCATGGAACGAGGAAAATCGGGACGTATCAGCGGCTGAAGATTGTAGGAACCCTGAAAACAATGACCATCGGAAAGGAACTGGAAATACGCCGCACCCTCTCACCTACCCACCTGTTCAGTTCGGCATTCGTAGTCGACAAGGGACCGGAAGTGAACGGAGTACCCGAATGGTTCGAACTGACCGGTGCCGGATGGGGACACGGCGTGGGACTCTGTCAGATCGGTGCTGCGTGATGGGCGAAAAAGGATATTCCTACGACCAGATTCTGCTGCATTACTACCGGGGAGCTGAAATCCGTAAGTTATACTAAAAACGAACGACTATGCGCACACGCTCTCCCTGGTACTGGGTACCTTCGCTCTACTTTGCCGAAGGACTTCCCTACGTAGCTGTGATGATTTTATCGCTGGTGATGTACAAACGAATGGGCATCTCGAACACGGAGGTGGCCCTCTACACCAGCTGGCTGAACCTGCCCTGGGTCATCAAGCCCCTGTGGAGCCCGTTTGTCGACCTGCTCCGCACCAAGCGGTGGTGGATTGTCACTACCCAGTTGCTGCTGGGTGCCGGACTGGCCGGCATTGCCTTCACCATCCCCACCAGCCATTTCTTCCAGACCACATTGGCGGTGTTCTGGCTCGTAGCCTTCAGTTCCGCCACCCACGATATTGCCGCCGACGGCTTCTACATGTTAGGCCTTACCCCGCATCAGCAAGCCTTCTTCGTGGGCATCCGCAGCACGTTCTACCGTTTTGCCACCATCGCCGGACAAGGACTGCTCATTATGCTGGCCGGCTGGCTGGAAGAAATGACCGGACGCACATCGTATGCCTGGAGCATCACCTTCTTCACGTTAGCGGGCTGCCTGCTGGCTCTGTGGCTCTACCATTCCTTCGTACTGCCCCGTCCTGACCAGGACTGCCCGTCGGTTGCCCGGCAAGGAGAAGCCCGGAGCATACTGACCGACTTCCTGCTCACCTTCCGTTCCTTCTTCCAGAAAGAACAGGCGCTTACCGCCATTCTGTTCATGCTGCTCTACCGCCTGCCCGAGGCACAGTTAGCCAAGATGGGCATTCCCTTCCTGCTCGACCCGGTGGAACAAGGAGGACTCGGAATGACCACGGCACAGATAGGCTTTGCCCAAGGAACGCTCGGCATTGTCGGTCTCACTTTGGGAGGTATCCTGGGAGGCATTGCCGTAGCACGCCACGGACTGCGCCGCTGGCTCTGGCCGATGGTATGGGCCATCTCTCTGCCCGACATTGTCTACGTATACCTGAGTTACACCCAGCCCGACAACTTAATCATCGTGAACAGCTGCATCTTTGTGGAACAGTTCGGCTACGGATTCGGTTTCACGGCCTACATGCTCTACCTTATTTATTTTGCCAACGGCACACACAAGACCTCGCACTATGCCATCTGTACCGCCTTCATGGCCTTGGGCATGATGCTGCCGGGCATGATAGCCGGCTGGATGCAAGAAACCCTAGGCTACCAGCTGTTCTTCATCTGGATTATGGTGTGCACACTGGCCACCTTCGGCGTTACCGCCCTGCTGAAAATCGGCCCTGAATTCGGGAAGAAATAAAAAGAGACGTTTTGTCCGGCCTTTACTTTCCGGAAAGGAAGTGCCGGACAAACGCATAAAATTCAATACCGTATCCGACTCCTGCCCCTGAGCCGATACAAAACAGAAATGCCGCTTGAATTGCAGGCCCTCAATGTCAATCACCTGAAAGTCTCCTTCCTTCAGTTCCCTCTCTAAGGCACAGATTGACACGATGCCCATACAGTTGCTGCACCGCAAGAACGACTTGATACCTTCCGTACTGCCTAAGTGCATCCGCACGTTCAGCGAAGAAAGCTTCAGTCCCTGCTCTGCCAATACCATCTCAATGGCATCCAGCGTGCCGGAACCCCGCTCACGAAGCACCAGCGGCACACTGACAAACTCCTCCAGTGTCAGTTCCTCCTTTCCGGCCCAGCGACCGCGCGGACAAACCACCGGCACCAGCTCATCGCACAAGAACGGGTCGTAGCGCAGGCTGGGCAGACGGAACACTCCCTCCACCATACCCACGTCAATGGTATGCTCCTGCAAAGCCTTCTCCACATTGCGCGAATTGGTGTCCATCAATGACACACTCATCTTGGGATAACGCTCCGTGAAAGCAGCCAGCACAGGCGGAAGCACATACTGTGAGATTGTCGTACTTGCCCCTAACCGTAACTCTCCCGCATACTCATTGTTCAACTGGTGCATGTCGTACTCCAGCTTGCGGTAATCGTCCAAAATCCGTTCGCAGTGCTCCATCAGCAACTTTCCGGCCTCCGTGAGCGAAATGGAATTCCCCTTCCGGTCGAACAGACGCACTCCGTAGAGGCTCTCCAGCTCCCGCACATGCTTGGTCACTGCCGGCTGGCTCACAAACAGCTCCTGCGAAGCCTTGGTAAAACTAAGGTTTCGTGCCACACTATAGAACGCTTTCAAACGGAAATCAGACATACCTCCACAAAATTAAAGTTCCTCTGCCCGGATGCCCAACGACTGAAGAATGGCAAATCCCAACATTTCAAAAGAATATTCATAATCGTGTGCCGGAGGATTCATGCCGAACACCGTCACACCATCTTTTCCCTTTATCTTTGCCGCCAACCGCTCCACAGCTTCTCCATATTCCCCTTCATCGGCACCAGCATGATTCGGCGTGCATCTTTCGATTCGGTCAGCAGTTGCAATGATTCCGTAAACAAGTCCTCCCGGCGAGCCATATCCGAAGGCTGGAAAGCATAAAGCGCAAACTCACCCAGACGACTCTGGAATGCCATGCCGTGAACTTCCTTTTCCAAATCGGAAGGAAGGCAGAAATTCATCCGGCTATGCCCCGCATCATACACAAAAATTACCTGTATCTCATTCTTTCCCGGCTCAATTCCGGCATCCAAAGCCAGACACTCCAGCAACACGGCCAGATCAGCCTTAGGCAGTTCACGCCCCACCAGCGGTGCAAAATGTGCCGCCATATCCTTCCCCACGCGGTCAAGGAAAGCTGCATCAATTAAAATTACATCAGAAGCAAAGGGTATTTTCTTTTCCATATTAGTTAATGTGTTTCTATTTATACTTGTTTCTCCAGTTTACCGTCCTCCAGCTAATAGACCTACATTATTTACCCATGAATAGCATGCTAAAAAGCCAGACATATAACTTGCAATGGCATCCCTCAATGAGCCGGGACAGATATATTCGCCCCCATTGAAATCCATGTGAAATACCAGATACACCGTGCATTCCTTCTCCAGCTGTCAACCTTCAGCCTCTGAAAGCTCCTTGCGCCCTAAAAAATAGTTCTTCAGCGTAGAAACCAACAAACTCTTCCCGAAACCTCGCGGACGGCTCAGAAAGTAAATAGAACCGTCCTTGGCAATCGAATAAACCATATCCATCTTGTCTACATATACATAACCGTCTTCGATGATGCGATCAAAGCTCTGTATTCCGGTTGGGTATTTCATAAATAAAATAATAAATTGACATTATAGATGATATCTGAAGCAAAGATAGAAAATTTCAACCACAATCCGCTCCCTTTCAGGAGGGCTTTTTTTCTCCCCCGGAAAAAACACAAGTACATTCATCCGTAAACGCAAGTGCGTTTCAGGTAAAATGTAAAGGCGTTTGAAGTAAAACGTACTTGCGTTTCAGGAAAAACTCTTTGACGTTTCAAACGCAATGTACTTACGCCAGGACCGACTGACAAAAAGCGAACCATAAATGACAGATTTTCAGTATAAAAGCGCAGTCAAGTGACAAATCGTCAGGTTTTCGTCTCCGGCAGACGCTGGCAAAGAATTTGAATAACACTAAGCGTAAAAAGTGAAAATAATAAGAAACCACAACTAATAACGAGAAAGGAGACCATTTATGAACTTTAACAACTTTACAATCAAATCGCAAGAGGCAGTGCAGGAAGCGGTAAACCTGGTACAGAGCCGCGGACAGCAGGCCATCGAGCCGGAACATTTGATGGCAGGTTTGCTGAAAGTGGGCGAAAATGTAACGAACTTCATTTTCCAGAAACTCGGCATAAACGGCCAGCAGATAGAAACCGTACTCGACCGGCAAATCGCCTCACTGCCGAAAGTTTCAGGTGGGGAGCTTACCTGAGCCGGAGCGCCAACGAGGTATTGCAGAAAGCCGTGGAAGTATCTAAGGAACTGGGTGATGAATATGTGTCACTGGAAGCCTTGCTGCTGGCACTGCTGAACGTGAAAAGTACGGTGGCCACCATCCTGAAAGATGCGGCCTTACCGACAAGGAACTGCGGGCTGCCATTCAGGAACTGCGTCAGGGACAGAAAGTCACCTCACAGTCGAGCGAAGATACCTATCAGTCATTAAACAAATATGCCATCAACCTGATTGAAGCTGCACGAAGCGGAAAACTTGATCCGGTTATCGGCCGTGACGAGGAAATCCGACGGGTACTGCAGATTCTGAGCCGACGTACGAAGAACAACCCGATTCTGATTGGTGAACCGGGTACGGGTAAGACGGCCATCGTAGAGGGACTGGCACAGCGAATCCTGCGTGGAGATGTGCCGGAGAACTTGAAGAACAAGCAGCTGTTCTCACTGGATATGGGTGCGCTGGTTGCAGGTGCCAAATACAAAGGTGAATTTGAGGAACGTCTGAAATCGGTTATCAACGAAGTGACGAAGTCCGACGGAAACATCATCCTCTTTATCGATGAAATCCACACGCTGGTGGGTGCCGGAAAAGGGGAAGGTGCCATGGATGCCGCCAACATTCTGAAACCGGCCCTGGCCCGTGGTGAACTGCGGAGCATCGGTGCCACTACCCTCGATGAATACCAAAAGTATTTCGAAAAGGATAAGGCATTGGAACGTCGTTTCCAGACAGTTATGGTAGACGAACCGGATACGGCCAGCTCTATCTCCATCTTGCGTGGACTGAAGGAGCGTTACGAGAACCACCATCAGGTGCGTATCAAAGACGAAGCCATCATCGCGGCAGTGGAACTGAGCAACCGTTACATTTCCGACCGTTTCTTGCCGGATAAGGCCATCGACCTGATGGATGAAGCGGCTGCCAAACTGCGTATGGAGCGTGATTCGCTTCCAGAAGAACTGGATGAAATCGAACGTCGGTTGAAGCAGCTCGAAATTGAACGTGAGGCTATCAAGCGTGAAAAGGACGAGGCTAAACTGGCTCAACTGAACAAGGAGATTGCAGAACTGAAGGAACAGGAGACTTCTTACAAGGCTAAATGGCAGAGTGAGAAAGAACTGGTGAACAAGATTCAGCAGAACAAGAAGGAAATCGAACAACTGAAGTTCGAAGCCGACAAGGCAGAGCGTGAAGGTGATTACGGACGGGTGGCTGAAATCCGCTACGGAAAGCTTCAGGCACTGGAGAATGAAATCAAGTCTATCCAGGAAGACCTGAAGAAGAAGCAGGGTGACAGTGCCTTGATTAAGGAAGAGGTAACGGCTGAAGACATCGCCGATGTAGTTTCCCGCTGGACGGGCATACCGGTAAGCAAGATGCTGCAAAGCGAAAGAGAGAAGCTGCTTCACCTGGAAGATGAGCTGCACAAGCGGGTTATCGGACAGGACGAAGCCATCGAAGCCGTGGCCGATGCCGTACGCCGTAGCCGTGCCGGATTGCAAGACCCGAAACGTCCGATTGGTTCGTTCATCTTCCTGGGTACGACGGGTGTGGGTAAGACCGAGCTGGCCAAGGCACTGGCAGAATACCTGTTCGACGATGAATCGCTGATGACGCGTATCGACATGAGTGAGTATCAGGAGAAGCATACCGTGTCACGTCTGATTGGTGCGCCTCCGGGATACGTAGGTTACGATGAAGGTGGTCAGCTGACCGAAGCCGTGCGCCGGAAACCGTACTCTGTGGTGCTGTTCGATGAAATCGAGAAGGCTCATCCGGATGTGTTCAACATCTTGTTGCAGGTACTGGACGACGGACGTCTGACCGACAACAAGGGACGTACGGTGAACTTCAAGAACACCATCATCATCATGACTTCTAACCTGGGAAGTGCCTACATTCAGAGTCAGTTCGAGAAGATTAACGACCAGAACCACGACCAGATTGTAGAAGAGACCAAGAAAGAGGTGATGAACATGCTGAAGAAGACCATCCGTCCGGAATTCCTGAACCGTATTGACGAAACCATCATGTTCCAGCCGCTGAACAAGCCGCAAATCGAACAGATTGTACGCCTGCAAATCAACGGTATCCGGAAGATGCTGGAAGGCAACGGAGTGACTTTGCAGATGACAGATGCTGCTGTAGACTTCCTGGCTACTGCCGGTTACGATCCTGAATTCGGTGCACGTCCGGTGAAACGTGCCATCCAGCGCTACTTGCTGAACGATTTGTCAAAGAAGCTTCTGTCACAGGAAGTGAACCGCGAAAAACCGATCATCGTAGAACGCGAAGGAGATGCATTGAAATTCCGCAACTAAGTCAGCGGGGTTTCCCTATCTTCTATATAAAAACAAACCCTCCGCAGGGATTTCCTCAAAAGGATACCTGCGGAGGGTTTTTGTTTGTCTGTATGGTAAGAATTTTTTCTGAATCAGGGTATCGTCATGCGCTTCAGCTCATCCAGCGTGCCGTTGAACACATTCAGGTCCACATCCTCACGGATGCCCGGCAAACGTCCCACATCGGTATGCTGCCAGAAACGCCACTGCCCTTTGTATTCCACCGAGTCGGCATAATAATGGGCTATCCAGTACGGATAAGAGTTGAAAACGGAATCGTTCAGGTAACGGGTCTTAAATTTGTAAGAGGTATAGAGAATCGGTTTTACGCGATAATAGTTTTCGATTTTATCCAACCAGACTTTCAAGTCGCGGCGAAGCTTTTCTCATCTTCTCCCCTCACCTCGATGTCGAGCACCGGAGGCAGGTCGCCCGATTCCAGTTTCACGGAGCGGATAAAGAAATCGGCCTGGCGGGAAGCGTCTGTCTTGGGATTGTAAAAATGATAGGCTCCGCGGATAAATCCGTGCTTGCGGGCCTCATCGAAATTATGGATAAAGGCTGTATCGCTGAAATCACCTCCCTCGGAAGCTTTCATAAATACGAAACGTACAGGGAAAGGGGCTGTCTGGGTTTTCTGCAGTTCGTTCCAGTCTATCTGTCCCTGATGGTGGGATACGTCGAAACCGTGCACCTCAAATCCGTATGGCAGACATACTCCGTATGCTTTCATGCCATAGCAGGGTTTCCAGCGGTAGGCGTACGGACGAATAAAGAAATAGTAAAAACAGATGACAAAACAGGCTCCAATGAAACCGAGCAGCAGATAGTAACACCACGAGGCATCTGCCAGCAACGGATGGTTTTCTTCCCTTTGGAATTCCTGCCCGACGTTTTTCCGGAAGCGGTCTTCTTACTGCCTGTCGCTTTTCGGGGCGCAGGACGCTTGCGGGTTGTTTTTTTCACGGGCTCGTTCACCGCGAGAATGGGTGATTTCTTTGTCATCTCAAATAAGGTTTATAGAAAATTTCAACAGATGTACCGGCAGAACCGGTTGAGCTTGTTTCAACAAATAGCGAAGAATCCGGCCCTCTTTCGGTCGGCCTGATTCTTCGCTAAATTAATTTTCCTATAGAAAGTTCCCTTCCGGGAATTCAGGAATCAAATTATTTTGCCTGTTCGTACTGCAGCGTCTTAGTAGGCTGGTCGCAAACTTCTGTAGGACCGAAGTACTGGATAGGACCCGGATATACGTAAGCTGTTTCCTTAGCCCAAGTGTCGCGTACGGCAGCGAATGCTTGAACGGAGCACCATCCAGTTTCACCAGTGCTTTCTGGATAACCGGTTTCATTTCACCGTGACGACGTTCCATGTTCATCATCATAGTGATAGGCACACCACCTGCAATCCATTCTGCAGCAGGAGCTGTAGTGTTACGTACAGAAGACATGTAACCAGTCTTACCGTTAGCAATCAGCATAGATGCAGTGTAACCCAAAGAGTAGCAGTAGTCAGCATCGAAGTTAGAAGGAGCAGCGCAACGTCCTTCGTAACCGAAGAAGTGATGCTGAGCAGCAAACTTACCTACGAACTTGCCTTCTTCTTTCCATGCAGCCAGCTTAGTAGCTACCATTTCAGACAACAGCTTTTCAGTTTCAATCAAAGAAACCTGTACGTTTCCGTGCGGGTCACGGTCGAGTGACAACTGACGAGCTACGCCTTCCGGCAGAGAAGCATAGATAGCAGCATTTTCAGGAGACAGCTTGCTGATGATGTATTCGCGCTGTTTAGAACGCTTGATGCTGTTGAATTCTTCACCGTTAGCAGCCAGGAAGTCGTTCAATTCAGCAATCAGACGCTTCATGGCAGGGATGAATTCAATCAAACCTTCCGGAATCAATACAGTACCGAAGTTGTTTCCGGCAGCAGCACGGTCGGCAACTACCTGAGCGATGTAAGTAACGATGTCATCCAAAGACATGTTCTTAGCTTCTACTTCTTCTGAGATGATACAGATGTTCGGCTGAGTCTGCAAAGCACATTCCAGTGCGATGTGAGAAGCAGAACGTCCCATCAACTTGATGAAGTGCCAGTATTTACGAGCTGAGTTACAGTCGCGTTCGATGTTACCGATAACTTCTGAGTAAGTCTTGCAGGCAGTATCGAAACCGAATGAAGTTTCAATCATGTCGTTCTTCAAGTCACCGTCGATAGTCTTCGGACAACCGATTACCTGTACGCCGTAGTTCTTGGCAGCATAGTATTCAGCCAATACGCAAGCGTTAGTGTTAGAGTCGTCACCACCGATGATTACCAGTGCCTTGATGCCCAGTTCTTTCAGGATTTCGTATCCTTTTTCGAACTGTTCTTCTTTTTCCAGTTTGGTACGTCCTGAACCGATAATATCGAAACCACCGGTGTTACGGTATTCGTCGATGATATCAGCTGTCAGTTCCATATAGTTGTGGTCAACCAAACCGCCAGGACCCAGGATAAAACCGTACAGTTTGTTAGCCGGATTCAGCTTCTTGATACCGTCGAACAAACCTGAGATTACGTTGTGGCCACCAGGAGCCTGTCCACCAGACAAGATTACGCCGACGTTCATCGGAGCAAATTCTTTTGCTTCACCTTCCACGAACTGGATCAACGGCATGCCGTATGTGTTCGGGAACAGCTTCTTGATTTCTTCCTGATCGGCTACAGACTGAGTCGGTTCGCTTCCTTAGCTACTACAGCACCAGTCAACGCTTTCGGCAATTTCGGCTGGTAAGCAGCTCTTGCGATTTGTAATGCACTTTTTGTCATAATTGTTATTTTTATAAAGGTGTATGAATTAATCTTTATTATTGCTGTGCAAATTTCGTATTTTTTTTGCAAATATGAAAGAAAGCCGGCAATTTTAGCCGTATCTAGCTTCTTTTCTCTTCTTCTATCCGTGCCTTGATACGCTCCAGCAAACGAAGACAACCCTGCAAGCGCGGATTCTCATAACATACGTAGGCCTGCATGACTAACCGGCGTACGGTTTCTTTGACATCGGGTATATAGATAGCCTTGTCCAGCTGCATCTCTGCCGGAAACTCGGTCTGCTCTGCCCAGGCTTTCAGCTGGTCTACTTCTTCAATGGTATATACATTCTTGTCCATATAATAATAGATGATATTAAAAGGGATAACCTACTGCAAAATGAAACGCAAAGTCGCGTTTGAAATCAGGAGAAATAATCGGATAACGGTCGCGCCCGGTGTACATCGGATTGATGGCCTTCATACCTCCGTCGAAACGGATAATCAGGAAGTCCAGGTCGAAACGCAATCCTAATCCGTAGGCCACGGCCAGCTGCTTATAGAAACGGTTGAACTTGAAGAGTCCTTCGGGCTGCATTTCCCGGTTACGGATGGTCCACACGTTTCCGGCATCCACAAATGCCGCACCGTTCAGTTTCCAGAACAGATGGGTGCGATACTCCAGGTTCAGGTCGAGCTTGATGTCACCGGTATGGTTCACATAATCCAGACTGTTTCCGTCGCCACGGTAACCGCCCGGTCCCAGCGAGCGGACGCTCCATCCACGCACACTGTTGGCACCTCCGGAAAAATAGAGCTTTTCAAACGGAAGACTCTTGGAGTTTCCGTACGGCACGGCCACTCCCACTCCCACATGGAACACCAGGGCATTACGGTCGTCAATCATAAAGTTCTTGGCATAGTCGAAATCTGTCTTTACATACTGTGCAAAGCTGATGTTGGCCATCTGATAGGCTTCTCCGTTTTTCGGACGGCCGTTAATCATCCGCGAAAACAGATACAACAGGTTGCCCGACTCTTCGATATTGAAACGAATGGAGTAAGAATTGCGTTGCGACGTTTTCAGTGTGGTGGCACCCGAGCTGTTGTAAGTATACGTATACCCCAGGCGCACAATGAACAAATCTTCATAGCTATAGCGCAGCAAGGGGTTTCTTTCGTCCATATAGTCCAGGTATTCACGGAAAGTTTCCGAACGATAGGGCATGTAGATGTAGTTCAGGTCGAACACATCGAAACGATGGGTCGCTCCCCGCTTTCCCCAACGGTAACTCCAGGCCGCAGAAGCTACCGTACGCTCAAACTCCGGGCGAATCTGCCAGTTGTATTTCATCGTCACCTCGGAAGTAGCACGGCTCCGACGGCGGAAATCAGACGAAAGGAAGGGAAACATGAATTCCGGAAAGCTCAAGCTGGTTTCCACTCCATATTCCAGGTAGTTGCTGTTGGCATATCCTTCCAGGCCCGTAACGGCTTCGTATGCTCCACGCAACTTAAAGGTGAAGGTTTCAGACCCCTTGAATAGGTTCCGGTGAGAATAAGCTACGGAAGCGGCAGCTCCCAAGTCGCCAGCCGAGTTGGTTCCTTCAATTTCAAAGGAAAGCGACTTGTTCTTGTTGCGGGTAAGCATGACATAGGCATCCAGATAAGCCGAATCAGCCTCCAGCTCTTCACGGAAACGGATGTTGGAATATTTCAGGATATTAAGACGTCCCAATGCAGAATAGGTGCTCTGCACATCGCGGGTACGATAAAGATTTCCGGATTTCAGATAATTATAGTCGCTGATGACCTGCGGACGTAAGAACAGCTTATCCTTGTAGAAGAAATTCACCCCGCCCGAACGAAGAGAATCAATTCCTTTCAGTCTGCCGGAAGTCAGTTCTGCAAAGTCCACATCGAACATGAAATCTACATTGCGTACATAATACTGGCGATGCGGTGAAGGGGGATCTTCCTTTTTCCGGCGATAAGGATGCAACTTCATAATCAAGTCGACATTGCGCGAGTTACGCATGGTATCTACCTGATACGTAATGAAGTCTTTGTTGAAACGATAATAGCCCCGGTTCTGAAGATACTGCGTGATGCGGTCGCGCTCCTCATCAAGCTTGTTTACGTCGAGACGGGAACCGGACTTCAGATAAGAACGGGCTGAATCTGCCATCAGGTAATCATGTATTTGGTAGTCGGCAATATCGTATGCCACATGCGAAATCAGGTAAGGCTCACCGGAATGAATCTGATAGCCGACCTTGATTTTTTTCCCCTTCACCTGCGTGTGCATACTCACCTGTCCGCTCATATATCCCATGTTGCGCACCGCCTGTTCTATCTGCAAGCGGGTTTCTTCGGCCAGTTTCGGGTCATAAATACGGGGAGCATCTCCCATACGGTACAGGAAACGGTTGATCCACTTTGTGGAATCCTTGCCGGCTGCTCCGTAAATGTACATAGGGAGCTTCACCAGACTGAACCACTTGGCATTGGGTGTCTGGCGAAGATACACATTCATCTGGGATGACTTGATTTCCTTGTTGTCTGATTCTACTTTTACATTGTCCAGAAGATAGTGCCCCTCAGGAATGAATTTACTGACCGAACATCCGCTCAGAAAAAGCAACAGGACAAGCAGGCCGATATAGATACGGGGGATTATCTTCATACAAACTGAAACTATATGCAAAATTTTATATGCAAAGATAGGCAATATTAAAAATATCTTCTTAGCTTTGTTCTTAAAATATAATTAAAAATCCCCGTCACACTATGCTGAGCAAAAACAGAATCAAATATATCCGGTCATTGGAGATGAAAAAATACCGGAAAGCAGAAAAAGCTTTCTTAGCCGAAGGTAACAAACTGGTCAACGACCTGCTGGGACACTTTTCATGCAAGCTGTTGATTGCTACGGCACAGTGGCTGGAAACTCATCCGCTTCTGCTTGCTCAGGAAACCATTGAAGTAAGCGCGGAGGAACTGGCACGTGCCAGCCTGCTGAAAACTCCGCAAGAGGTGCTGGCCGTATTCGACCTGCCTTCTTATACCTACGACGATTCTTTGCCGGGCCATTCGCTCTGCCTGGCACTGGATGACGTGCAAGACCCGGGCAACCTGGGTACCATCATCCGCATTGCCGACTGGTTTGGCATAGAGGATATTTTCTGTTCGCAAGGTACTGCCGACGCCTTTAATCCGAAAACCGTACAAGCCACAATGGGAGCTCTGGCACGTGTCAGGCTGCATTACTGCGATTTGAAAGAGTTCATTCGCGTGCAGACAGAAAGAAACGTGCCGGTATTCGGTACTTTCCTGGACGGGAAAAACATCTATTCGCAGAAATTATCGGCACAAGGGGTTATCGTGATGGGTAATGAAGGAAACGGAGTGTGCAAGGAAATTGAAAATCTTGTTTCTCAGAAACTGCTGATTCCCAACTACCCGCAAGGAAAAGAAACCAGCGAATCGCTGAACGTAGCGGTGGCTACTGCCATCGTGTGTGCGGAATTCCGTCGCCGTCTGTCATAAACGTACCAGGCGGCTCCGGTCGGTGAATGCCATCTTCTGCAAGTCAAAAAACGACACATGGAAAGCATAAAGCGGCTGGTCTCCTACCACTGCAGAAGCCGTCCGCGCACGAAATTCCTGAAATGTTTCGTCTTTCCTTAATTCCGGAGCAGAAGCTGCCAGAATAATCAGCCGCCCAGCCACTGGGTATTCCGGACTTCTTCTTCCAAAGGCTCCATCGACACCCAGGTATGACCCGATACTTCCAGCCCTATACGCTGCATGCGGAACAGTTTGTCCTGCCCCGCATGCCAGAGATAATGAGATGCATAATACTGCATAAGTATCAACGTTTGGTAATTTCCTGCCGCTTCACCCTACGAAGGGTATCGTTCGGAGCAAGCGTATCGACCTTCACAGCCACAGAATCGTTCTGCTGCGGCAAGTTCTCTTCACGCATGCGATAACGCATCAGACGTATATCGCTGATCAAAGCTGATGAGTGGTCTTTTCCGGTGTAATACATGAATCCGGTCACGCTCTTGTACTTGAATGCGGAATCCGGACGAAGCATCAGACGCTGTATGCCCGAAGCCTCTACCACCCGACTGATTCCTTGCGTACTGTCGTTATCAAATGCCAGGTTCATTGCCATCACGACCTTACCTTCACGCTTGCCTTTGGGCAGGAAAGAGAAATTAGCTTCCAGCACCATCTTGTCCCTCTCGTGGAACGAAGTGTCGGCCTTCAAATCGAAAGTCACCTTATTGGTAAGTGAAGAAGAAGTCAGCCAATAAATGGTACGGTCTTGCCATAGGTCCACCGTATCACCCGACAATGAAACCGTCACCTCCCCGCTGCTGCGTACTGTCTGTTTTTTCAGCAGCTCGGCAGTAGTCTCCATGCGCTTCTGCAGATTCTGATAAATCGTATTCATCTCGTCGCTGTGGCGCGAATACCACACCATGGACGAATCAAACTCTGCCTCCGTTACTCCATGCTTTTGAAACACGTATGCCAGATAAGCCTGTTTCTTGTAATTCTCATCGTAAGGCAAATCATTACTCATCGTAGTCGCCAGATGATAATCATAAAGCAGGTTCTCCATGGCTTGCGGCTGGATAATATCTTCCGGCACTTTCTTGCCACAACTCCACATGCCGCACAACGCCAGCATGGTCACTCCTATAAGCGATATTCGTTTCATTTTTTGACCTCTTTATGAGAAGTTTCCGTATTCAGGTAATGCGAATAGAAAATAAGCAAGGCGATGATGCCGCAACTGATAGCCGCATCGGCAAAGTTAAAAATGGGACTGAAGAAAATAAAGTGATCACCTCCTACAAAAGGCATCCAGTCTGGCCAGTAGGTATCGATAATCGGGAAGTAGAACATATCGACCACCTTGCCATGCAACCAGTCGGAATATCCCTGACCCAGCGGAACCCACGAAGCAATCTGCGAATGCGTGCTCTCGCTGAATATCTCTCCATAGAACACACAGTCGATGATGTTACCCACCGCACCGGCCAGAATCAAGGAGAGACAAACCAGGTAGCCATTCTTCACCTTGTCCGTCCGTTTCACCAGTTTCACCAGATAAACCGTAATCAATATGGCAGCCACGATACGAAAAAGTGTCAGGAACAGTTTGGCAAAAATCTCCAGACCAAAAGCCATACCGTTGTTTTCCGTGAAATAAATATAAAACCAGTCGGTCACATGAATGTTTTCATGCAAATACATGTTTGTCTTCACCGCAATTTTAATAAGCTGGTCGATAATCAGCACTCCTGCCACCACAAGAGTAACCAGACGTCCTGAGTGAAAAATCTTTTCATCTTCTTCAATTTGCAATTTGTATTCAAAAAAAATTGAGAACTGAAAAATTGAAAAATGGATCACTTTGAAAAGTCCCGTTTCTCAATTTTCAACTCCCAATCTTCAATTAAAAATTCATTTCGTTACTTCTTTCCCTGCTGCTTGGCCTCGATGCTCAATGTAGCATGAGGAACAGCACGAAGGCGCTCAGCGGGAATCAATTTACCAGTTTCGCGACAGATACCGTAAGTTTTGTTTTCAATACGGACCAGTGCCGCACGCAAGTTTTGAATGAACTTCAGCTGACGGGCAGCCAGACGAGTAGTTTCTTCTTTCGATAAGGTATTGGCACCTTCTTCCAGCACTTTATATGTAGGAGATGTATCGTCAGTATCGTTACCATCTGTGTTCATTATACTACTTTTCAGTTTCTCATAGTCGCGTTCCGCGAGCTGAAGTTTCTCCATGATAATGCGCGGAATTCCTCAAGTTCTGCGTCAGAATACCTTGTTTTTTCAGCCATAGTGCTTAAGTTTTAAGTTAATAATAGTATCCACCCGACTAAAGCCGGTGGATGGGTTCATATTACAGCTTCGTTACATTTACATACAACGAGAAGTCATCAAAGTTAAGTTCAGTGCCGTCTGCCACTTCATCGGCCAGTGTCAGTGAGTTAGCCAGCACTTGGTTGCAAATATAAGTATTATATTCATTTATCGCGTCATCGGTATTTGAATTTTTTGACAGCACGATGGCAATCTTGTCAGTAATTTCAAAACCACTGCTCTTACGGATATTCTGAATACGATTCACCAGTTCGCGGGCAATACCTTCACGTTTGAGTTCATCGGTCACAGTCACTTCAAGCGCTACGGTCAGTTTGCCTTCGTTGGCTACCAGCATCCCGGAATATCTTCGCTGAAGATTTCCACGTCAGCAGCTTCTACCACCGCATCAGCTCCGTCAAGCTGGAAGTGTAACTTCCGTTCTTTTCCAGTTCAGCAATAGCTTCCTGCGACATACCTGCCACAGCTGCAGCCACAGCCTTCATCTGTTTTCCGAATTTCGGGCCCAGTTTCTTGAAGTCGCATTTTACTTTCTTCACCAGTACGCCTGCCGCACCATCCACGAACTTGATTTCTTTCACATTCACCTCGTTCATGATCAGATCCTTCACGGCTTCGATATACTGCTTCTGCGCTTCATCTACTACCGGAATCATGATACACTGCAACGGCTGACGAACCTTGATGTTGACCTTACGACGCAAAGCCAATACCATAGAAGTCACATCCTGTGCCATCTGCATACGAGCTTCCAGTTCTGCATTAATCAGGTTTTCATCGGCTACCGGGAACTTGGCAAGGTGAACAGATACGACCTGGTCACGTCCGGTCACCGCAATCAAATCCATGTACAGACGATCTGCATAGAACGGAGCAATCGGCGCCATCAGCTTAGCTACCGTTTCCAAGCAAGTGTACAAGGTCTGGTAAGCAGACAACTTATCAGTTGACATGGCACTACCCCAGAAACGTTTACGGTTCAGACGCACGTACCAGTTACTCAAGTTATCGTTTACGAAGTCTGTAATCAGACGGCCAGCCTTTGTCGGTTCGTAATCGGCAAAGCAAGCATCCACATTCTTAATCAATGAATTCAACAGTGAAAGAATCCAACGGTCAATTTCCGGACGTTCGTTCATCGGCACGTCTTCTTCAGCGTATGTAAAGCCGTCTACATTGGCATACAGTGCAAAGAATGAGTAAGTATTATACAATGTTCCAAAGAACTTACGACGTACTTCATCCACTCCGTCTGTATCGAACTTCAGGTTGTCCCATGGAGAAGAGTTGGTAATCATGTACCAGCGCAACGGGTCAGAACCAAACTTCTCGATGGCACCGAACGGATCTACAGCATTACCCAGACGCTTAGACATCTTGTTTCCGTTCTTGTCGAGTACCAGACCATTTGAAATCACGTTCTTGTAAGCCACACTGTCGAACACCATTGTAGCGATGGCATGCAATGTAAAGAACCATCCACGAGTCTGGTCCACACCTTCCGCGATGAAGTCGGCCGGATAGTAGCTGCGTGAATCTACCAGTTCCTTGTTTTCGAACGGATAGTGCAACTGTGCATACGGCATAGCACCTGAGTCAAACCATACGTCAATCAAATCTGATTCACGCTTCATCGGTTTGCCTGAAGCAGATACCAGGATGATGTCGTCTACATACGGACGGTGCAAGTCAATCTTATCGTAGTTTTCCTTGTTATATACACCCGGCTGGAATCCTAATTTCTTATACGGATTTTCTGTCATGAAGCCAGCTGCAACAGATTTTTCAATCTCGTTGTACAGTTCTTCTACTGAACCAATGCAGATTTCTTCGCCATCCTCACTTCTCCAGATAGGCAGCGGAGTACCCCAGTAGCGTGAACGGCTCAAGTTCCAGTCATTCAGGTTTTCCAACCACTTGCCGAAACGTCCAGAACCAGTTGATTCAGGTTTCCAGTTGATCGTCTTGTTCAACTCAATCATACGGTCTTTGCAAGCAGTAGAACGGATAAACCAGTATCCAGCGGATAGTACAACACCGGTTTGTCGGTACGCCAGCAGTGCGGATAGTTGTGCACGTGCTTTTCAGTCTTGAATGCCAGTCCCTGCTGTTTCAGCATCATGCAGATATATACGTCGAGCGATTCAGCAGCCTGTGCAGCCTTTTCATCGTATTTTCCGTCTACAGTGAACTGCGGGTCGTATGCGTTCTTCACCCAACGGCCTTCATATTCCTTGTATTTTTCTACATCGACACATTCTTTTACGAAAGCCTCATCCAGTTCCTCCATCAGGTAGAACTTACCGGTCAGGTCAACCATCGGACGAGTTTCGCCTTTCTTGTTAATCATAAACAACGAAGGAATACCTGCTGCACGAGCCACGTTCGCATCGTCCACACCAAATGTCGGTGCAATGTGTACGATACCCGTACCGTCTTCTGTAGTGACATAATCACCCGGGATGACACGGAATGCTTTAGCCGAAGCTTCTTTCCAGGAACCGTCTTCTGCAGCTTCCACTGGTTTCACCCATGGGATAAGCTGCTCGTATTCCATACCAACCAGGTCAGTACCCTTGTACTCGCCTACCACCTTGAACGGAATCAGTTTATCACCCGGCTTGTAGTCTTCCAGTGCAATGTTTTCTGCTTTTTTATTGAAATGCGTATAGAGCAAAGGTTTGGCAAGTACCACCGTCATCTTTTCTCCATTATAAGCATTGTAAGTCTGAACAGCTACGTAGTCAATCTTCGGGCCTACACAAAGTGCCGTATTTGAAGGCAATGTCCACGGAGTAGTAGTCCATGCAATGAAGTAAGGTGTACCCCACTCTGCCATTTCCGGCTTCGGATTCTTCATCTTGAACTGACCTACACGGTGAGGTCTTTCACGTCGCGGTAACATCCCGGCTGGTTCAACTCATGCGAGCTCAAGCCTGTACCTGCTGCCGGAGAATACGGCTGGATGGTATATCCCTTGTACAGCAAACCTTTCTTGTAAAGCTGCTGCAACAACCACCACAAAGTCTCAATGTAACGGTTATCGTAAGTAATGTACGGATTTTCCAGGTCTACCCAGTAACCCATCTTATGGGTAAGGTCAGTCCATTCCTTCGTGAACTTCATGACATCCGTGCGGCAATGCTTGTTATAATCTGCCACCGAAATCGTTTTACCGATATCCTCTTTAGTGATTCCAAGTGCCTTTTCCACTCCCAGTTCCACCGGAAGTCCGTGTGTGTCCCATCCAGCTTTACGCTTCACCTGGAAACCTTTCATGGTCTTGAAACGACAGAATGTATCCTTAATTGTACGTGCCATCACGTGGTGAATACCCGGCATACCGTTAGCCGAGGGAGGACCTTCGTAGAACACGAAAGAAGGATACCCCTCACGTTCTGTCATACTTTTAGAGAACACATCGTTTTCATCCCATTTTTTCAGCACCTCCTTGTTTATTTCTGACAAGTTGAGCTGAGAATATTCAGTAAACTTCTTACTCATAATTATGTGGTTTTTATCTAATTTCTAATCATTCAGGAAGTAACCTCCCAAATTTAGGCTGCAAATTTATAAGAAAAAAAGGTTATATAAAAGAAATAAGAAAAAAATAGAGTAAAATGGAAACCGACTGACCACAATTAACAGCCACCCCCGCAAGAACAGGCGGGCAAGTCTTCTTTTCTGATTTCCGTAATGTAGAAACGGGCGAAGGCATTCTTAATCTCATCCCGCACACGGCGGAATTCTGCTTCAATAAATTCCGGAGTCCCGGTGGCATGCGAAGGGTCGTCAAAACCGATGTGAAGACGCTTGCCGACTTTTCCGGTAAATGCCGGACAACTTTCATTCGCCCCTCCGCAAACGGTAATCACATAATCCCACTCCTGGTCAAGGTAGGTATTCACGTGAGTCGGCACATGCGAACTGATGTCAATTCCGACTTCTTTCATTACCTCCACAGCCTTGGCATTTACCTGTGCGGCAGGCTCTGTTCCACCCGAATACACTTCTATATTTTTATCGAACGACTGCAAAAAGCCGTGGCCCATCTGGCTACGGCAACTATTTCCTGTACAAAGAATCAATACTCTCATATATGTAACAATGATAAATTAAAGAACAAAATTAAACAAATAACCCGACAAGATAATGAAAAAAGCCACCGTTCCGAAAAATACGCTTCCGGTTCTCTATGTCTTTCCCGATAAAGCCAATGGCTGCAATGTTGGTCGCCAGCGGACAAGGCGAAAGTGCGGTCAGCAGCCCAAGCAGAAACGCCGTCCATACAGGAGTGGAACTGTTGTCCAACAATGTCTGTAACCAGTCCATAGTTTCTCCTTATTATTTCAGCATGTCATTGACAGTCTTCACCAGTCCTTCCTTGAACACCTCCGGCGATTTACGGGCATTCCCGAAAGCAAACTGAGTCATATTTTCCGCAGTCTCCTGCCCGTTCTTGTAGCGCACCACAAACAGTGACGACCAAGTGACCTCATATTTTTCGGCAATCTTCTCATTTTCCTTCTTGCTGATATCTATCACTTTGAACACCACTTCCCCCTTCTTTACCTGTTCCGAAAGATTCTCTTTCATCACAGCCAAAGTATTATTTTCAATGGCTATACACGTGGCACAACGCTGTTTTCCATGAAAATACAATACCTCTACATGGTCTTTAGCAGTTACCTCACTGTTTTCGACCACCGCTTTGTCACTTGTTTGAATTTCTTTTTCACTTCTGCCCTGCATCCCACATGCGGCCAATGCCAAGCATACCGACAGAAGACATACCATCTTTTTCATCGTTCTTCAATATCTATTATTAGTAATTCGCAAAACAACGAACAAACACAGCAAAAAAAGAGCTTATTCGCAACAGCTCTCTTTTTTACATATCGGCTGGCCCAGGAAATCGGCAAACATTTTTTTGGCCAGTTTCCAGTTCTCCTTATTAATACAATACCTCACCTTAGGTGCTTCAATCTCTCCCTGAATCAGCCCGGCTTCTTTCAGTTCTTTCAAGTGCTGTGACACCGTAGCCTTGGCTATGGGCAGTTCTTCGTGAATGTCGCCAAAAAAGCAACATTCCTGCGAAGCTAAAAATTGAAGTATGGCTATACGAGCCGGATGCCCCATGGCCTTGGCAAAGCGAGCCATTTTCTCCTGTTCTTCTGAATAGTTTTTTCTTACCATTTTCACCTCTTCCGTTTGTTGTTCGCAAAATTACGAATAAAATTATATAATGCAACAGAAAAAGCAATTTTTATCAAGCATACCTTCCATTTTAGCTATCTGCTTACTAAAACTTAAAAAATCAGGAGAGACAATGCCTCTTATTATATTTTGCAAACTTCCTAAAAGAAAAAGCAGACTGCTGAAAAGTTTTCTACGTTTCCCCCACATAAACCGTACGGTTTCCGATAGGGAAACCTATATTTCCGCACTGAAAAACCTACGTTTCCGCAACGGGAGACATAGAAAATAGCCTGAAGCTTCCGCAAAAACTTCAGGCTATTTATAAAAACCCAACTTTTCAGTTGTTTACTTCTTTATCTTTTTCCGGTAAAGCTCCGCACGTGCCAGTATTTCATGCACAAACTCATAGGTATCGCTTCCACGCACATACCCGTTCTTGCAGACAGGTCCTGATAGTACTCCTTGTTGCTTTTCAACAACATAAAGTGAGCCACATGATGCTCCCAGATATAGCGGCTGCGCCCGTATTTCTCGGCCAATGCCATAGCATCAGTCACATGGCCGATACCGGAATTATAAGCGGCCAATATAAACTTGGCCTGTTCTTCCTTATCCGTGATTTTACTAAACGTACGCTGCATTCCGGCAATGTATTTTACGGCGGCTTTGATACTCTCTTCCGGGTCCTGCTCTTTGCCCAGCGGCACTCCCATGGCACGTGCCGTAGCCGGCATCAGCTGCATCAGTCCCTTGGCTCCGGCCCATGATACGACATTCGGATTAAAGTTCGATTCGGTATAGGCCAGCGAGGCTAACAGTCGCCAGTCCCAGCCTATTTCCTTGGCATAATGCCGAAACAAATCATCGTAATGGGAAATCTTACCGTCTTTTACGGAAAGAATGGCTCCGTGTGCCGGACGCTTGGCCAGTTCAAAATAACGGCGGGCACTGGCACGAAACTCCGGTGAATTGATGTTTTCGCGATGCCATTTATCAGCAGCCTCTGCCAGCAAAGGAGAAGTTTTCCGCACAGCCCACGAAGAACGCTGGTCGAAGCTGATGGCCAGGTTAATGTCAAGCACCGGATAATAGGTGCGGTTGATGCGGGCAATCTCATCTGTAGCCACCGTGTAGTCAATACGCCCCTCTGCCACCCAGGTAATCAGGTCTTCCGAAGACACACTGTCGGAGGAAATCTCACAAATATCGATTCCTCCTCCCAGTTCGCGGTTCAGATTCTCCAGACGGGTACGGTATTTTCCGGAGTTGACATAGACTTTCTTTCCTACCAGTTCCGTAACGTCTTTCAAGGCTTTTTCCCTCTTCGCTGTATGATTACCTGCCGCGTAATGTCTTCTTCACCGCAATAAATCAAACTGTCTTTCAGCGGGTTGGTAATAATCAGGTTGTAGGCAACCAAATCATCTTCTCCTTTGAGCAGACTGCTGACCAGTTGCTCTTCGTCTTTCACAACCTTCACCTTCAGATCGAGTCCCAGCGACTTGGCAAACTGCTGGGCCAGTTCGTACTGGAATCCCATGGGTTCACCACGATAATGGAAATAAGACACGGAACTGTTGACAGTCAGCACCACCAGTTCCTTTCTTTCCTGAATCTGCGGTAAATCGACGGCAGTCTCTTCCGCTTTTTTCTCAGAGCCGCACGAAAAAAACAAAAAAAGGGCCAGCACACAGCACAGCCCCGTTATCCAGCCTTTCATTTGTCTACGATTCGTTCAATGTACATCTTCAGAATCTCGATGGCCTTTTCATTATGACCTCCTTGCGGCACAATCAGGTCGGCAATTCGCTTGGCCGGTTCGATAAACTCCAGGTGCATGGGTTTCAACACACGCACATAACGTTCCATCACTGCCTCAGCCGTACGTCCGCGTTCTATCACATCCCGCTGGATGACACGAATAAGACGTTCGTCCGGATCGGCATCCACAAAAATACGCAGGTCCATCTGCTTGCACAACCTGCGGTCGCTCAAGGCCAGAATACCTTCGATGATGATGACCTTACGGGGTTCTACATGCACGGTTTCTTTCTGGCGCGTACAGGTAAGATAGGAATATACAGGCTGTTCAATGGCTTCTCCCTTACGCAGCATGGAAATATGCTTGGAAAGCAAATCCCAGTCGAACGCCGAAGGATGGTCAAAGTTGATATTCTGTCGTTCTTCCACGGGCACATGACTGCTGTCCTTATAATATGAATCAAGCGGAAGCACTGCCACTTCATTCTCCGACAGACTTTCGATAATCCTTCTCACTACAGTTGTTTTACCGGAGCCTGTTCCTCCTGCAATTCCAATGATATCATAACTTGTTTCAATAATTAATTCTATATTTGCAATATTCAAAGATACGAAAATCATAA